>JACCDP011520848.1_pt1 | contig 15102 bp, 20 predicted proteins | sample 7445841 | NCBI WGS metagenome assembly JACCDP01 (sample SAMN15323441, study PRJNA562643) | freshwater metagenome | isolation source: river surface water | place: USA:Blue River Watershed | collected 2017-08-17 | reverse complement strand
GCTCAACACTCCCAATTTAGGAAAACAGAAGATGGTTCAGTGGACATCTGTTTTTACGATTAGCATTACTCGGGTGAATACCTGCAAACTCCGATTGTACTAGTCAGTATTCACTCTCGAACTATCAATACAATCATTCCCTAATCAACCTATTGCGACCCAGGTAGGATTCGAACCTACGACCAGTTGATTAACAGTCAACTGCTCTACCACTGAGCTACTGAGTCATTGCACGCCTACCAGGATTCGAACCTGGAACAACAGTTTTGGAGACTGTGATGATAAACCGTTTCACCATAGACGTGTGTGTTTATTTCCATTGTGTTTTACGATTGTATTTCCAAGTTTTATACTCTCGTACTTTTTGCCACGGAATTCTTTTATTTGGATTTTTATACCCTCTCTTCCAATAAGGATAAAAGTTGTATCCCTCATCCCAATACAATGGATACCATTCGTTGAGGGAAATTAAGTGGTAATCCCTACCACATTCTGATTTTTTCAGTTTTGTTCTGTTTCTGTGTGTTGACATATTCTATTAGGTTTAACTAATAGAAATCATTCTCTTTTTTCATAATGTTAATTTTAGAGGTCAGAGTCGGATTCGAACCGACGAATACTTGTTTTGCAGACAAGCCCCTTAAACCACTTGGGTATCTGACCGTTGTGACCCCACCGAGACTCGAACTCGGGACTCCCTAATTAAAAGTTAGGTGCTCTAGCCAACTGAGCTATGAGGTCCTTTTTTTCATATTTTGTTTGTGAGATTCTGATTTAGGAACCCCTTTATTTTTTTTACCCCCTTTAGATGCGTTTTCTCTAATCATTTCTTTAGCCTTATTTTCTCCGTACTTATCAACCATACTTTGAAATATTGTTTTTTGATTACCTAATTCATAGTCATCTAATTTATTATCCTTTTTAGTTCCCCAATACATATGATTAGGATTACTACAATTTGGATTCATACATCCGTGACAAACAACTATTTTATTACCATTTTCGGGTAAGGTGGTATCATAATGATACGCAACTAAAGCAATTAATTGTGTCGAGTACTTTAACCCTCTAAAATGACAAGGTTCATCCAGTTTTAATAGACTTTTTCTAAATTCTCTTGTAGTCTCATCAATAAAATTTTCAACTTTTTTCATAATAATATTTTTATTATAAATATAGAGTAAATAGTTAAAAGTACTTACTTTATTGTTGTCACAGATGGGCTCGAACCATCGACCTTTCGCGTATCAGGCGAACGCTCTAACCAACTGAGCTATGTGACAATGTAGTCGGGGTAGCAGGGGTCGAACCTGCCGCCTCTTGGTCCCAAACCAAGCGTCTCTCCCCGAGACTATACCCCGATTATTTACTTACCAATATGTCAAAGAACACTAAAAACAAAAAACCCCCGAACTTATGATGGTTCGAGGGTTTTGATGTTTGTTATTTATTAACTTAATCTTATCCTAAATCTGTGTTATTAACAACAGTCGAACCAATAGATGACATACGCGGATACCAGCAATTACTAAATTGCGATTTCACGTTAATGACCATATGTTGTTTATTAGTTCTCATTGTTGTATTTTTTAATTGTTTTTCTTATAACTATTACAAAGGTACAAAAAGTTTCGTAATTGTCAAACAATTTTAATTATTTTTTTATTAAGCCCCTCCTGTATTTGATTTATCTATGTTTTTAGCAGTGCTCATTGCGTAAGATTTTGCCTGTCCTTTAACAAGTTTACCAACTTCTTTTTTACTGGTTGGTACTTTGATATCTACACCTGTCTTTTCTTTTATTTTGTCCGCTAATGCTTCTTCACCTTTATTTTTGGCAATATTTAACATCTCTTGTACAGTCTTATTACTACTTTGTTTCTTAATAAAGTTGTCAGTAACTTGTTTAAATTCGTTTTTATGTTGATTGATTGTCTGTATAATCTTAATCTCTTCAGGATTAAACGGTATTTTATTAATAGTTTTTTCAGCGATTTTTTCAAATGTTGCCGCTCCAACATTTTTAAGTGCGGGTATTTCAGATGCAAATGGTACGATACTAAATGCAAGAGTAAGTCCTGCCTCAGCCTTCTTCCCTTGAGAGAAATAGATTGCGGAATCCGCAACACCAAGACCCGCGGCAAGTAAAGGTCCAACAAACGGTATAAACATACTCGCTATCTGTAAGTTTTCAATTACTTTATGCCCTTCTTCGGCAGTTAAACCTCCACCAACACAGGTTGGTTTCGCCCTATCGTAAACACCTTTAATTTGAGACGCATTAACTGAATTGTAGAAAGCCGCCATAAAATTATAAACACCTTCAGGGAAATATACAGTAGCATTACTTTCTGTACTATTTAAAACATCTTTAAGTAAGTCATTCCATTTAAAATAAAAGTCCGACAGTATAAAATTAGCGTATAACGGAGTTATTTTATTTTTATTTTGTGTCCATATAGGAGATTGGGGATTATTAATCATATCCTTTATTGACGTATCATATGATGACAATTTTTTACTTGTCATTTTAACATTACCTAAAGAACTTAACCCAATTTGTAAACATTCGGTATTATTCCAACCTATTCTATTTGTTTGGATGTCGGTTAAATATTTCATACTATAAAGAGCAGCTAAATTATAATGTTGGTTAGGGCTACTTGGTTTCCAAAAAGTATACCCACCAAAACTATCAACAATAAGTCCTTGTGATTTTAAAAATTGGTAGTTTTTTTGGTATTCAGTACTTGTTTCATAACAAGCCTTACCTCCTTTAGAATTTACAAACTGTCCGTTTTTAGAACAATACTCATCTCTTTCTTTCTTTTGTTTTTGTTCTTCCCATTTAGAAGCGTTCTCCCAATAATATTGGTCCCCAAATGATTTACCACATAAATTTTTAGATAAGTAACCTGATAAAACCTTTGTCTTATCATAGTACCAAGACTTAGATACCGAGTTCCAAAATTTACCAGCATTATTACCTGTGCAATAGTAAACTGTGGAAGGAACTATTTTATTACCATTTTTTCTATCAACCGATGCGGTAAAAGATGCACCACCTGTTGATTTATCTTTTTTATCTCCGTATTGATGAGCGGTAAATCGAGTACCTTTAGGTATTTTAAGTTCACCACCAAGCATAGTATTTTTAGTTAAAATTCTATCTTTAACTAACGTATATGTTTGATTGGCAGGTTTAGGTTTAGTTGCCTGTTCAATAATACTTTTAAACTGATTTTCGGTAATGATTACTCTCACACTTATAAATACCTTGAGAGTATAAAAAAAGAAAGGTTCTAAATCATCCCCACGCCATTTTGGGAGAACCTTTCAAGTTTAAGTATTTTGGCGACTTAATATCCCACACCGATATGCCCAAGATTTGTTGGACCGTAGTAACCATCCACGGTGGGTCTCTTGTACTTTGGTCCGTCTGTCATCATACCCATCCACCTTACGGCTTCTACACAGGTACTCTTTTCACCATTTCCTCAGGACATCTTCACCCTACCCCCAAAGTTACGTGGTGAGTCTCACTCGGAAGCTGAGTGTGTATTGTAGAATTGTCCAGTATTTCTACAACTTGTGGATTACAACACGACTAATTAAAGCCCCTTACCCTCTAAATCCATAATGAGGAATCCTAATCTAACCTGTGTAGCCTCCCCCATAGCCTTGAAGCCTTCAAGTCAGGTTCACACACCATAACGGTCGGATACTTCCGTTATTCGTGGGGTCTTAAGTAGAGTATGACGTATGCTCGTCCTGTAGTTGTTTCCATCCGCGGACTCACGGTTCTCTCTACTTTGTCTTACAAATATATGAATTTTGTTTTAAGTCGTCAAACAATTAGTTTAAAAAAGATAAAACTTTTTCTTTAATACCTGATTGTTTTAATCCTTCATTACCTTTCGGTGTAAGTACAAAATTATCTAATCCCCAATCGTGAGTAAAGTCAACACTATAGTATTTTCCTGTTTTACCCATATTAAGGTCATCAATTGCCACCCATTCAGTAACCTCAGGATGGTCCTGTAGATATTGTTTAATCTCCAATGAACGAGTTTGTTCTAAATCCCACTGACGTGACCAAGGAAAATCCTCACCATAATTGTTACATTCACTTAAGTTTGGAGTAAACGCAATTGGTTTTTTGACAATCCCTTGAGATTCATAGTATTGACCCATCTCCTCAACGGTTGCCCATCTTTTCCAATCTGAAGATACGACAATTTCAGCACCTGTTAATTCCAAGATTTCATTAAGAACTTTAATTGCTTTCTTATTGAAATTGTCAAAACGATACTCCATAGGTATTTGCGTTGGGTTTGTAGACAACCTTAATTCTCCCCATTTTTTTTGTTTCTTGTAACGACCACCCCACTCTGTGGATAAACAGATTACTCCATCGTGGTCTAAAAATATAACTTTCATAATTAATTTTTTATAACATAACCCATATTGTGAAAAATCAATACCATACCCACAAATGATAAGATGATACAGATTAATTTCATAATCACATCTAAAAATGTTTTCTTACTCCAAATAACTCCAAAAAAGAAGAATATTAAGGTTGCGATAATGTTGAATATTAGTTGCATATTTTGTTATTTACTTATTAGGTCAAAGATAGTGATTTTTTTGTAAGGTTTGTTAGGAACAATGTGAATTTTTTTAATTTTTTTAGATAACTCAATAGGGTCTTGGTTTTTCTCAAGATATTCTTTAATTAATGATTGTAATGGTCCTGATAAACTATTGTCAATATTAGTATGAATACACTTTGAAACCGCATAATTTACCACTTTAGTTTTTTGTTTATCAATAGGGTAGGCATTACCACCTGATAGTAATTTCTCTTGGAACTTATCAATATCTCTAACATAATAGTTCAAACAAACCTTAACATTAGATGGTATCATACAATCTAAAACTAATGTTTCTTCAGCTCGTCTTGTTTTGTCTTTATATTGAGGGTCAATTGTAATTAATAAATCAATATCAATGTTTAATGTTTTTAATTTCTCACACGCCTTTATCAGATTATAAGAACCAAGACTATGTCCTAACAACACAACTTTCCCATTAGGGTTTAACTGTTTAAAATAGTAAACCTCTTGTATGATATCTTCAGTTGTTAATAGTAAGTTATGGGTTCCTGTATATGTTGATACGTGAGTACTGTCGTTAAAATATTTTTTATTAATTTCACCTAACCCTGGTATATCTCTACCGTTATGGTTATCAACCATTGTTTTATTTTTACTTAAAACATCTTCGTGAGGACTTACAAAAGTTCCTTGAGCAACAATCACCAAATTATTTTCACCTTTTTTAAGATAGCTCATATCATAAGGAGTCAACTCAACTTTATTAGTATAATAAGTTAATTTAATTTCGTGAATTGTTATTACAAACCCTAAAAAACCAAGAAAAAATAATGGAATTGATTTTAATTTTAGTTTTGTAATTTTAATTAAGAATACAAACAATACTAATGTTGCACATAGATTGAATATTAATTGAGAGTGTACTAAAAAGGATGATATGATTTCCGTCATAATTGTTTTTTATTTTAATAATAATAAAAAACCTCGTTAAAATAAATTATGGAAACGTATATGTTTTAAGATTTGTAGTGACGATGGGACTTGAACCCATAACCTTGACCGTATAAGAGTCCTGCGCTCACCGATTGCGCCACGTCACTATATGTGGTCCCTGTAGGGCTCGAACCTACGACCCCCTGATTATGAGTCAGATGCTCTAACCGACTGAGCTAAGGGACCGAAAAAAAAGTAGTCAGAGGTTGGTGGGAATATGACCTAGGGGCTAGCACCCGTTCCCCAATAATCGGTTGGACACCGATTGCCCAAATTAGGTACACCAACTTGACTACAGATACCTTAGAACAGTATTAAATCTCCGTGGCAGTTATCCCACTCATCAATCCAATTTAAACTTGGTCCGATATTAATATTATCAGTATCAAATTTCTCAACTTGAATACCTTGTTCTTCGGTCTTAACTTCTTCAGTTATATTTTTATTTTCGTTTGGGTCAAATACATAGTACATAATTTAAGAGTGGGTTTTTTGAGCCTCCAGTCGGAATCGAACCAACGACCTACTGATTACAAATCAGTCGCTCTGACCTGCTGAGCTATGGAGGCAATTACCATATAATTATTTAACTTTTTTATATATGCACGTTATGGTATCACCAATTTTGTAAATATCTGACCTGTCTGTCGAAAATTTTTCACCACAGTCGGTTTTGTAGTAATATTTGGGACTTAATTCGTTAATTGCAACAGGTTGTTTAACCCAAGCACTATCAATTACACACTTAACCACCTTATCACCAGGTTCAATTCGGTTACGGTTTTCACATCCTGATAGTAAGAATGCAACAAAACTAATAAGTACAAACCAAAGGATTGCTAATAAGATAGGAGTATTTTTTTTCATAGTACAAATTTATGTCAGTTTTTCTAATATACCAAATATTTCATTGAATTTTTCTTAATCCATTCAGGGTCGTGTTTAAACTCTTTCCAATTATCAAAATCCTTCAAATCTTCCAAGACTTCAATTGGAACTAAAGTAAAACCTTCAGGTGCAATACCATCAAATTTATGGTAAGCCGCGTATTCAATTTTTTCTTTAATCATTTCACAAAATAAATCATCCTTAATGAACTCATTATGTTCTTGTTCTAAAATTTCGTCTTTACTATTCATAATTAAAAGATAAGTGACCTTGGAAGGATTCGAACCTTCGACCCACAACTTAGAAGGTTGTTGCTCTATCCATCTGAGCTACAAGGCCATATGTTTAAAGTTTTTTAACAATATATTTATGACCTGAATCTGAATTGGTTTCAAAAACGATTCTCATTTTATCCGCTTCTTCCATAGTATCAAACTCCCATATTTCGTTTTGAGAATTTAATATGATTACAGGTAACTCAATACCATTTAAATTTTTGATGATTTTTACAATGACCCACATAAAGTATTCAATTTCTTACAACAAAGATACTAATTAATTTTGAATTAATCAAACAACCCCAAGTAAAATTAGTGATTTATGAATTAACAATAACATCAATATAAAAATCCCAAAAATAATCACATAACCAAAAACTTTATTATTAGTGGTTACTTGTTTCTCTGAACGACCTTGCCATTCATCGAAATTCCATTCATCATTTTCCATATTAATAAGTATGTACTAATTTATTTGTGCGGTCTATGAGGGAATCGAACCCTCCTCACTACCGTGACAGGGTAGCATCCTAGCCGATGAACGAATAGACCAAAGTTTGCGGTCCCGACGGGATTCGAACCCGTACCTCGCACCGTGACAGGGTGGAATTGTAACCATTCAACCACGGGACCTTTTGAGCGGATAGTGAGAATCGAACTCACATCTTCAACTTGGAAGGCTGAAGTAATAAGCCATTATACGATATCCGCTTATTGTTGAGCGAGAGACGGGATTCGAACCCGCGACCCCAACCTTGGCAAGGTTGTGCTCTACCAACTGAGCTACTCTCGCGTTTAGATGAGTCGTGGACTTGTGTACCACTTTTGTCCCCCTTTAGCTAGCCACTAACCTGAAGGTGTGGGGAAACTCATCCTTTGTTGCGGGGGTGGGATTCGAACCCACGTGGTTTGGCTTATGAGACCAAGCTGGAACCAACTCCAGTCCACCCCGCGATATATCTTATATTACCACTTCAGCCACATCGTGAAAGCCGCCCCTCACGCGTTGTTTAAAGGAATCCGATTGCGGCCTCATCCTACTGAGTTATGGTAACATTGTGGAGATGGTGAGAATCGAACTCACCTCAGATTGATTGCAAATCATTCTCGTCGGCCTTGAGACATACACCCCCATTTTTATTACGAATATTTTTTCGCAATATTCGCAATTGTTTCTTCTTCTTCCTTACTCATTCTATGGTAAGAATTCGCCAAAACATCACAATAATCTCTATGAGTTTCCTCAATTAATGAATATTGTGGTGGTTTACCGACCCCTTTACTATTTTTAGTTAAGTAACCCCTGTCAATTAAATCGTCAATCAACTCGTTAATTTCACTTTTTGAACATTCATCAATAAATTCATAAACATCCACATCAACGTAAGTATTAAATTCTGGCATAATTATTTTTTTTTTAAGTTTTGTAGTCCGTGCGGGAATCGAACCCGCCTTTTATCCGTGAAAGGGATATGTCCTAACCGATAGACGAACGGACCATTTTTAAATCTTTTTACAAAGATACAACCAATATTTCAAAGAACAAAATTTTTAATACTATAAAAACAAAAAACCCATCTCTTTTGGAGATGGGTTCAGTGAATTCATAGTATAGGAATATCACACCATCTCCATTGGAGTAGTCGCTTCAGTTCTATCTGTCCCGCCTATTAGTATGATATGTGTAGTTTTCATTTGCAGTTTTATTTGTTTTTAATTAAATATATGGGTATAACGTAAAAAGTCAAATTTTATTTTAAAAATTAAATCCAAGTTTACCTTTTAATGGTTTTATTTTAGGTTCTGTAACAGTTTTAGTTTGTTTTTCGATTGGTTTTGTTTCAGAACGTCTATTGATTATAGCATCTTTATTAACATTTGGGTCAATCTTTCTAACTACCTTATTATTGGAATTTAACAAAGATAATACAGTTTCTCTAACGTTATTATTTGAAATATTAGTTTCTTCTAATTTAAATTCAGTTACAGGTTCTGGTTTAACCGTTTTCTCTTCAACAGGTTTAACATACTTTTTGACCTCAGGAATTCTTGATTCAACAACCCTAACCGCAGTAGTGTTATCTAATTTTTTAATGACATCATTAACTTGGGTATTTGGTTTATTGTCAATTTTTGGAGTTTCTTTACGAATTAATTCATTTTTTATTGTAATATTAGTAAAATCTAATTTATTATAGAGTAAAACATATTCAGATGTCACCAATTCATCCAAAGCACCAAAATTAGTTTTTTGTCTTGACAACTCAACGTAATGTTTCCTCAAAGAAGAACCATAATTAGTTTTGGAATCACTAGTCAGCCCTTTATTATGGATTCTTCTATGAAATAACATTTCTTTACTCAACGTCAACTTAACACCATTCTTTTGAATTCTTGCCATAAAGTCAGAATCCGCAGCACATCTCCATCCTTCAAATCCGTTAAAACTTAAGAAGTAGTCTCTTTTAATTCCAAAAACACCTTCACCCCACAAACCAGAACTTTTTTTATATTTTGGGTCTGACTCATTGATTGCACCGTAAAAATTGTGGTACATAGGTTTTATACATTGATGGGTGTCTAAATATTTGACAACTTCTTTGACCATATTTTTTGTCATAATATCATCAGAATCGAAGAAAATTAAATTTTCTGATTTAGAGATTTGTGATAGTGTATTTTTAATAACATATGGTCCACCGTTTTCTTGGAAATAATAAAATTTAATTCTGTAGTCAAAGGTGTTTTCCTGTATAAATTCCAATGTCTTGGGGCAAGAATCAATACCTACTAATATCTCAAAATTACTAACTCGCAAACAAGATTCAACTACCGAATCTAAACATTCTTTAATATATTCAATATTGTCAAATGTAGGTATTATTACGGATATTTGTTTATCCATATAACACTCGTTAGTTAATGCCGTTTGGATTGTATCATTCCTTAAGTCATTATTATAAATTGAACCATCAAATTCTTGTTGGTTAACAAATCCTGCATTATGTTTAGCACATACAATTTCAATGTTATTTTCTTTAGCGTACTTACCAATCCATACGTCAGCCATATTTGGTCTGTCAAAATACTCAATAGGTACTTTAAATAAATCAGTGTGAAAACACATAACTCCTGTACCTCCAAATTGAACTTTACAGTCTTCATTTAACAATTGTCTAAAATGATAAACTGAGGTATTACGACTATAAAAACTATTAATTGGAAATTCGTTGAAGGTTCTCGCGTGTAAAGTAATGATGGATTTCCTACCATATTGGTTTACCTTATCAACCATATATTGAGTATAATTTTCAGGGTAAATTAAATCATCGTCTATAGTAAAAAAGTACCCATCAGAATCCATTAATTTATAAAATTTATAAGCATCACCTCTATCATTATCTGAAATAAATAAATTTATTTTTTTATCATATAGTTCTACAGGTATTTCATCATAATCATTAAGTGTCACATTGATAATATCACATTGATTATATATTGATTCTATAGTTTTAATTAAGGTATCTCCTCTCTTATAGCTGGCGACATTATATATTACTTTATCCATACTATTTTTAAAAATTATAATGCAATTAATTTTTCTTGTTTTCTTAACTCAGGTAAGAACATTGACTCGTGGTCTCCGTGAGTAGTTAATGAATCAATTACGTGATACATATTTAATCCTTTGGATAATAATCGGTTACTTATTTGGTCACCAACACCACAACTAAGATTTGGGTTTTTATCCCATCTATTTGGACTTATTGGATTTATTTTAAACTCTAATGATTCAAAAAATTTATACTTACAGATAAAGACCAATTCACACCATTGTGTTTTATAATAGTCATCATATTCTATTGGTAAAAAACCTGTCCATTTTGGTTGGTTCCTTTGGGATTCAATCATAAGCGTACCCAAAGTAATTTTATTCTCATCAGGTATGTTTTCAAAAATACGAACACTTTCTTCAAAAAAGTTATCTTTTAATCTTAAATCATCTTGTAAATAAACAAAATAATCTGAGTTAATATTCTTACAGTATTTAAACGTATCAGTAATAACTTTCCAAACATTTTTTAATCCATTATTTTTAATGTACTTAATATATTTTACGTCATAATCCTCAAGGTTATATGAATCTTTACTACCGTCATCAAATATGGTTACTAATATTTTGTAATTAGTATTTTTAAAAATATCGTCTAAAAGATTTTTCAACATTTCCTCACGATTGTAAGTCGTAATTATCACACAAAAATCATATTTTTCACCACTTTTCATTAAAATAATATTGTAAATATTTTTTCTTCACAACCCACTGATAAGGTTGTTGTTTTATTTAGTTTTTCCGACAAGAATATCGACATATTTTTATCATTCTCTCTATTAGTATCATCAATAATTATAGGTATGTTTTGTTTAAACATTTCATAGTGATTAATAATATTAACTCTATTTTCTCCAACAGGTCCGTCAATAAGTAATAAATCATAATGGATTGGTAATTCATTTTTTAATATTTCTACATCATACCAACCATCAATTAAAGGTGCGTAGATATAGTTTGACTCAGGTACTAAACCAATCCATTTTTCGTCGTGTTCAATACTATAAACATTATAATATTTTACTAATTCTTTGGTACCGTTACCGCTACCTAATTCAAGGATTGTACTACCTTTTGGTAAGTTTTCTAAAATCCACTCAAAAAGCTCTTTTGAAATTGCCCATCCACCGAATGATTCGTAGTTTACATCACTATTCATTTAATTCTAATTCTTACTATAATTATAACTATAATTATTTGTAAATCTATAATATGAAAAAAACAGTAGGAGTAATAGGAAATGGGTTTGTTGGTGAGAGTATTTCATTTGCCTTTAGTCCAACCTCAGATGTTAAAGTATACGATGTTAACCCATTAAAAAGTTTAAATACTTTAGATGAGGTTATTAGTCAAGAATTTATTTTTGTTTGTTTACCAACACCAATGAATAGTGACGGTACCCAAGATATATCATATATTGAAAATTTTTTCGGTAATGTTATTTACGATGAGTCAAGAATTTTCATTATAAAATCAACAGTTCTTCCTGGTACCACAGAATCTTTAATTGAGAAGTACGGTCATAACATTGTGTTCTCACCTGAGTTTTTAACCGAGAGAACCGCAAAGCTTGATATGTTAACACAAGCCAGAATTATACTTGGTGGTGATGAAAACTTAACTAAAAAAGTTGAAGGTCTGTTTAATGACAGGTTTATGAATAGACATATTATTCATACCGATTCTAAAACCGCAGAGTTTGTAAAATATATGAATAATACTTTTTTTGCAACAAAAGTTAGTTTAATGAACGAATATTATAGACTTTCTAAATTAATTGGTGTAGATTGGGAAAAAGCGTTATACGGGTTCGCTTCTGATGGCAGAATTGGTGATTCTCATTTACACGTTCCAGGTCCTGACGGCAAGTTAGGTTTTGGAGGTACTTGTTTTCCAAAAGATATTAATGCGTTAATAACTATGGCATCTGAAGTAGGTTGTAATATGAACATTTTAGAGGCCGCTTGGAAAACTAATTTAGAAGTTAGACCTGAACAAGATTGGAAAGAATTAAAAGGTAGGGCAGTTTCTGAAAAACAATAATATTTATAAATAAAGAAAATCGTGATGAATATGAAATCATTAAATATGGGTCTTTTAGTACAGGATAATATTACGTCGGCACTGTTATGTGTTCGAGGAGTGACCTTACGCGATTTAGATAAACAAAACTAAAATTGAACAAAAAACTAAAACGTATAAAGAAAGGTCACAAGAAATTGTGACCTTTTTTGTTTTAATGAAAAAAAATTATTAAATTTGCCAAGATATGGAAAGAGTATTAGTGTTAAATGCAGATTATACCCCGTTAAACGTGACATCCTCACAAAAAGGATTTAAACTAGTTTTCAAGGGTAAAGCGGAAATCGTTAAGAGTTCCGAAAGTCCTATTATTGCAGGATACCAAAACTTTGTACGTCCATTAATTATACGTTTGTTTAAATACGTAAAATTTAGGGTTAGGAATATTCGGGTTAACAGACATAGAATATATCGGAGAGATGGTGGAGAGTGTGTTTATTGCGGTTCAACTAAACAGTTGACCTTAGACCACGTTATTCCTAAATCTAAAGGAGGTTCAAACGAATGGACTAACCTTGTAACTTGTTGTCATAAGTGTAACCTACATAAAGCGGATAGAACCCCTCAAGAAGCGGGTATGACTCTACGTAAAAAACCTTACGAACCATCATTGTTTATTGACGTGGTGAATAATTCTTTGGAAAGGGTATGGGAAGATTACAAAAATTCATTCGGGGTGTTGACAGTTTAAAAAATACGCCGTACATTTGTACTGTTCTTTGATATACGAAACGCTCGGGTGGTGGAATAGGTAGACACGTCAGACTTAAAATCTGATGGACCGTAAGGTCCGTGCGGGTTCGATTCCCGCCCCGAGTACTAAGAGTAAGAGATACTCTGAAAGTTTGGTAACGTTCTTTCAAGATGTTATAGTTGTCGCCTTCCACGACTTTAGAGAGGGGGTCGTCGGAGCCTGGATGTAACAAATCCACCGAGTATGTTTGACGTTTTAAGTGGTAAGACACGTTGGGTTTTTCAATAGGAAAAACTGTGAATATCTACTCACCGTAATCTCAGGTGGGGCCAAATATCAGAGTGGTGGAATTGGTAGACACGTATGCCTTAGGAGCATATGCTACGGCGTGAGGGTTCGAGTCCCTCCTCTGATACTAAATTTTAAAATTTAATTATGGATTACGGAAAAGAATTTAAATCGTATTACACCAAACACTTGTACAAACCATCAAGTAGTTTGGATTATTATTCAAAACAAATTGAGAACTCTATGACTCCTTACATTTTGGAGGAAAGAGAAATGAGAGCAACTCAAATCGATATCTTCTCAAGATTGATGAGAGACCGTATTCTATGGGTCGCTGGTGAAGTTAATGATAATATGTCAACCATCGTACAGGCTCAGTTAATGTTCTTGGATTCTGCGGACAATTCTGACATTACAATGCACATTGACAGTCCTGGTGGTTCAGTTAAATCAGGTTTAAGTATGGTTGACGTAATGGACTATATTAAATGTGATATCCGTACCGTAAATACAGGTATGGCAGCATCAATGGGTTCAGTACTATTAGGAGCAGGTACAAAAGGTAAACGTTCATCACTACGATTCTCTCGTACTATGTTACACCAATCTTCAGGTGGGTTCCGTGGAAACATTCAAGATGCGGAAATCGATATGAAAGAATGGAAAAAAATCAATGAAACGTTATTCGAATTACTTGGTTCTTATTGTGGTAAAACCGCAAAACAAGTTATGAAAGATGCAAGTCGTGATTTGTGGTTGTCATCACAAGAGGCTTTAGATTACGGAATCATTGATGAGATTGTAAAAACTAAGAAATAAAAAAAGGAGGTCAAATGACCTCCTTTTTCACAGGAAAAATTACCCCTCCTTTTATTTATATTTATTTATAATAAACAAGCAATTACGCCTGGATATTCATAGGGTTTGAAATCAATGAAGATTTCATAGTGCCAAGTTGTTCAGTGAACTTACTTGACATTCTCTCAACTAATGGACAAACAATACCTGAAATTTTACTTTCAATCTTGTCTGCGAAATCACTTTGTTTGATAACATCATACAAAGAGTTTCTTACATAATCCATAAAATCACCACCCATACCTTTTTCATATTCTAATTGTCTTAGATATGCTTCAGGTACTGATTCTGCAATTTTTCTAGTTAAGAATTCACATTCAGTGAAAAGTTTAGGAACATCTTTTAAATCTGTATTCCCTAAAGCAGTAATTAAAAAGTTCTTTAGGAAATTATTATCTTCTATTCCAAGTTTTTCTAAAATAAATTTAACCCCTTTTTCTTTGAATAATTCAATAACCGCATTTGTAGTACCTCCAAAAAGATTACCCAATACGTTGAAAACACTTGATACGTTTTCTTCGATTAAAGAACTATCGAATCCTTGTTTGTGTAAGTGAACCATTTCAGTTAAAATGGTAACAAATACATTATCAAGGTCTTTTTTGTTTTTAATTTTATTAGACTCAAGAATGAAATTAAATCTATTTTTAATAATCATTGACTCAGTTAAAACTTGTTTTTTAACTTCCTTGGTCTCAATTAAGTTTTTCTTTATAGTATTTTTAAGACTCATATTTTAAATTATTTTTTTGGTTGAGCATCGTCAGGTTGTTGAGACGCATCCGTTGC
>JACCDP010285757.1_pt1 | contig 15103 bp, 9 predicted proteins | sample 7445841 | NCBI WGS metagenome assembly JACCDP01 (sample SAMN15323441, study PRJNA562643) | freshwater metagenome | isolation source: river surface water | place: USA:Blue River Watershed | collected 2017-08-17 | reverse complement strand
GTTCGAGCCGGTTCAGCTCACCGTAAGCCTTGAACCTCTCGGCATGCGCCTCCCCCTTGCCGGAACGGACCCGCATGGCCCGCCCGACCCCGGCGAAATACTGTGCGATGCCCATGAACATACGACCGCCCCACTTTGCCCGCTCCCCAGCCTCCCGCCAGCGCTAACGCATGAGGTAGGGGTAGCACCGCGTGCTGCCCTAGTTGTCACTGTCTCGCTGCCACGACCTACCAGTTGCCCTCCTTGGCAACTGGTCAACTTGTCAACCCGCCAGCAAGTTGTCCTTCTGGCCAACCGGCCAACCAATCAACGGGTCAACTCATTGCATCCCACTTTTGCACCTTTGCACGCGACGAAGACGCATTTGCACGTTTGCACTTTAAACCCTGATCAACCGGGCCTCCGGGCCTCCGAGCCTCTAGCTCGCCCCGAGATCTCGTAACAACTTCGCCTCCACCACCGGCTCATGCCCAAGGTGCTTAATTGTACGGATGACTTCTTGGACATCATAGGGCGTCCGGCGCAGCGTCACTTCCCTCGCCAAGGGGTCGTAAACGGCCCAGGAGGCCCGTTTGTCATCTCCGCGAGGCAGACCCACGCTCCCTACGTTGATGACCGTCTTGCGACCTGCCTCGAGGCGATAGCCTCCTGGCTTAGGCACCGATACGGGACCATCCCTGCCCTCGGTCCAGATTTCAGGCACATGGGTATGTCCGACGAAGCATAGCGGAGCTTTCTGGGCGGCGAAGTGGGCCTTAAGCGCCCTAGGTGTCAGGAGGTAGTCAAAGACCGCATCTGGATTCAGGGAAGCATGGGCCAGCTGGATACCTTCAAATTGTCCGGCAGGCCTCCACTTCGAAATCAGTTCGCGATCGGCATGGGTGAGTTTCTTACGGGTCCATTCGATCGCGCCCCAGGCCGCATCGTTGAACCATCGCTCACCCAGTGCGCCGATCACGCCTGCCTCGTGGTTACCCTGCAGGCAGACCTCTGCCTTGGCGACCATCCGGAGACAGTCATTCGGAAACGGCCCGTAACCGACTACGTCGCCCAGGACCACCATCCGCTTCACCCCAAGTTTCTCCATTTCCGCTAACACTGCCTCCAGCGCCGGTCGGTTAGCATGGATATCTGAGAGAATGGCAAGCATTCGACAACTTATGCGAGGAGACGGGACCATCCATCAAGCCAGGCATAGAGCAGCACGCATTGCGTAGCCGCTCACGGAGCCGCACGCCTCACCGAGTCGAAACGGAAATCCTTCATCGCATCCACGTCCGTGAATTCCACCGACTCTCCCTTTTTGAAATAGTGCGCCACGGACTCACCTACGCCGCTCTCCTTGCTCGAGCCATTGAGACCGACCGGAGAGAGCACCAGACCGTATTGCTTCTTGGTCTGCACGCCATTCTCATCATAAACCGAGACCAGCAGCTTAAGCGGCCGGGTCGAACTATTCGTCACGACGACGACCTTATTCTTATTGATCAGCGACTCCCGCCAGCGAATCACGATCGGCATGGTCTTACGAATCTTCTCCAGCTGCGCCTCGAGTCCACCGATGACGCCCTGAAGCTTGGCACCCCTGGCGACTTCATCCTCGAGTTTCTTAGCCGCTTGCGCTGCGAGCTGCTTCTGAGCTTCCGCGACATCGAGCGCCGTCTTGGCGACGGACTCGGCAGCATGCTTGTCCGATACAGCCTGCTTGGACTGCGCTTCCGCTTGACGCGCTGCTGCTGCGCTGTCGGCAATCTGCCGGCTGGCGTCGTAAGCCGGCAGCAGGAAGTTGACGGAGACCAAAATCAGCCCGACCAACGCGAAAAAGGTGGCGGCGGCTAGGATCCAAAGATTCCGTCGCTTGTCCGCCTTGAGTCGCGCATGCGCCGAGGGGCCAGAGATCTCAGGGAAGGCCTCGATCGCGGACCAAGCCTGGTCATTTTCATAGAGAACCCATCCCTGTCGCTTCAGCTCGTCCCTGGACGAGATCCGCTGGTCCTTAAACCATGCGGCGACCTGCTCGGAAGTCCCTTGGATCAGGGTGTCACCAGAGCGGCTTTTGATTAGGTAGACAGGAGGTTCCATCGCCAAAACAACTCACTCACCCTTATCGGAGGGCAGGCCGAAGACCTTCTGGGCGATAGATTTTTCACGTTCTGCCTTCAATTGCTCGTTGGTGCGGATGTACAGGGAGTACAAAGCGTCGTTTTTTGCCTGCAGTTCAGCCAGCTGATCCTTCAGCGGCTTCTGCGCAACGGATGCTTCCCGCCTCTCTTCATCGAGTTGACGGGTCAGCTGGGCGATGCGTCGGTTGGCCGCCGCGAGGTCGGCAGAGACCCGGCCGGACAGGTCATCAAGCTTGCCGCGGGCGTCCTTCAGCTCCCCTTGCTTCTGCGCCAGCGTTTGATTCAGCTCGTCGCGACTCGCACTGAGTTGATCGCGGACTTCATCGAGCTGCTTCTTCATCAGATCGATGGCCTTGCGCGTCGCGACATCCTTCTCCCTTAGGGCTGTCGCTGTCTCTTCGCGGGTCTGCTTCAACTTGTCATATGCAGTCCGCTCCAATTCCTTGGCGCTCCGGGCCTCGGCCCTGGCTTCGTCGACCCGGTTGGACTCGGTATAACGGGGGATGAGCTGGTCGTAACAGATCAGGGCGAATCCAATCCCCACGAAGATGAGACCGGCCACCATGCAAAGGTAGTTCCAGTTCTTCGCGCGAGTCAGGGCACGCCGCCCCTCCCTCTCGGATAAGTTGAATTCCGGAAAATCCTTCACTCGTGCCCAGAGTTCATCACGCTCCATGACATGGAAACCGAGACGACGAAGGTCATCGTCCGAGGTGATGCGATTCTCCTTCAGCCAAGCTTGGATCGTAGCGAAATCACCCTCCTTCTCGATACGCCCGCCGCGGGATTTGATGCAGTATACTGGCTTTGGTTCGTTCATGCGGTTTTTTTGTCAAATTTTTCGGCCGCCTCGTCGCGCGGTTTCGTCGGGACGGCAGGCATAGGCTGCTCAGAGCCAGGCACTTTGACCGGCGGCGCGATCCGGGTCTTCGGCTTGATGACCTTGACCTGATCGGCGTCGACATCCAGATCCTGGGTCACCTCGCCATGCAGGTCAGAGGAAGTAGAGCCATACTCGATGCGCAGGGAGTGGCGGCCAATCGGCAACCTCAGCCTGAAAGCACCGTTGGGCGGCACCTTAACTTCTTTCCCATCGACCTCAAGGTGCTCCAATTGGACGCCTTTGGGCAGATTCAGCGAGAAATCGATGTCCTGGGATTTGCCATCCGCGAGCGGATTCACGGCGGTAATGTCGACCTGCGGTACCGGCAGGATCCGGGAACGAGGCACGGGGGAAGGCTGTCTCGGCAAGGGCTGGGGGCGATCAGGGATTAACTTAGGGGCTGGAGTCATCTTACCATTCGGAGTCGGTGACTTGTCATCCTGATCTGGTTCGCCTTCGGCTTTAGGGGCCGAGGGCTTCGTCTCGCCGGGTGACATCTTGCCGGGCGGAGCTCCCGGCACGCGTCCGTTACCGTTTTCGGTTTCCGAGCCGGGGTCCAAAGGCTTGCCCTCATGAGGCGTCGACTTTCCGCCTGGAGTCATCTTCCCATCTGGCACCACCAGGATAGTTCCCTTGTCGTCTTCGCCCTTCGGCTTGGGCCCCATGGGCTTTTCTTCGCCAGGAGTCATCTTGCCGGCGGGCCCTGCGGTGCCGGGCTCCTTACCTCCCTCACTGTCAGGCTTAGGTACGAAAGGATTAGGCTCACCGGGCATCGGCTTGCCGTCCGGCGGCATCTGGCCGGGGGCCGGCGCGGGCTTGCCGTCAGGCCCGGGCGCCAGAATCATCGCACCTCCAGGCTTAGGCTTATCGCCCGGGAGCATCTTACGGTTCGGATCCATGACGTCAGGAACCTTCTGGCGTTCGGACTCAGGCCCGGGTTCTAATGGCAACGGAATGGCGGGGGACCTCTTATCAGGCGGATTCACCCCACCGGGAGGAATCGTCAAAGGCGGGAGGCCCGGAAGAGGCACCAGCGGAGGAGTGATCACGACCGGAGGCTTCGGCTTCTCCGCGACCGTGATGGTAAGCGTCTTCGCGTCGGTCTTGTAAAGAAGACCCCAAAGGGTCGATCGGGTAGCCTCAAGGGTGACCTCATGCGGCCCCGCCAACGGCCACACCGGGTTGGGCTCGAACTCCGTCGAAGTGCCCGGCTCGCCCTGCGTGAAGGTCCAACGATAATCTTGCACACCCCAGTCCCAGTCTTGGTCGATGCGCGTGAGGTTCTTGGTCGTGGCCGGCCGCTCGGCTTCGGCGGTGACCTCGAAATCGACGATCGGCCTGGGCAGGAAGCACCAAAACAAGAACAGCAGCGCGGCCAGCGCGAGCAGGCCGAACAGGAAGATCTTCAACCATCGAAAGAAATCACCGCTCGTCTCTTCGCCGTCGGTTTCGGCGCGGGCCGTGCCCTCGGAGATCGCTTGCTCGGGAGAGATGCTGATGAAATCAGCCCCTCCGACCGGCTCGAGCCCCCAAAGGATGAAGAGACGTGACTTCGAGTACCAATGCGGGCGATAGATGCGGTAAGCCGCCGGATAACGCTCCACGGAGGGAGGACCGAACTTGCCGATGAAGTTACGGACGTCTTCAGGGATGTCTGACCGATCGCCAAGACGCTTGAAGTTCGTCCATGTCTCAAGGAATCGCTGCCATTCGCCGCGAGGAATGCGCTCCCCTGGCCGCAGGGCGCGCGTCCGACAGAGCACCTCCGTCTTGTCGACGTACTTGGTGAAGAGGACCTGGTTGCCGTTGTCTGAAAACTCCGCTTGTGGGAAGAACTCACCGAAAGCGCCCTCCACGCGCAGGATGTGCTGGTAGGTCGGCTGCCAATAGAGGTGCTGGTCCCCTGATTCGACGCGCAAGGCCCGGAAGTTCGCGACCCCGGGCGGGTTGACGAACAGCATGCCCCCCTTGGAGGAGGGCTGGAACTTGGGCGGAATGAAGGCCATCGTTCAGGCGACTTCGGCGAGGCTGAAGCTGGCTCCGGACGGGTTACGCACCTGCCAGCAGAGGACCTCGCGGATTGCCGTCGACGACGTGGCGCAGGTCATGCGGGTCTTATCGATCGGTTCGCCTAAGGCGGGCACCAGCAGGTTGAAACGGCTGTCGGCGTGTTCGTTGAGCTTCTTAGCCCACTGCGAAAGCTTTTCGTGACGATCCTTCTCGGACAGCGACTGATGCTTCCAGTAACCGACCAAGACGACACCCAGGCGACGGACGATCTGCAGCTGGAAATCCTTGGCCGCCGGATCGGCCTGAGCTGAGGCGAACGTGGTCAAGGCGGACCAGGCCGCGATCGCGGCGAGATCGCCGGACAACGAGGCCTGATACATCTCCTGCATCTGCGCAGCGAGGTCAGTAGCCTTGAGCTTCGCCGGCGCCAGCACTTCATAGCCCTTGTTGGCATTGGCTCGCAACTGTGCAGCGGCGTTGCGCTCGTTAGCGGCATCCGACTGGGCTTCAGTTATCAACGTAGCCTTAGCCTCAAGCTCGTTTTGCTGACGGGAAATAGTTGCCTGGGCGGCAGCGGCCCTTTCTTCAGCCTCGCGCTTTTCACGCACAGCCTGATCCAACTGGCCTTTTAAACTCGAAGATTCCTCGGAGAACCTGCCTCTCTCGTCGGCGGCCTGCCTGACCGCAGCCTGCGCCGCGGCGAGTTCGCTCTCAAGGCTCGCGACCTTTTGGCGAGCTTTGCCTAGGTCTGAATTAGTCAAGGCGGTGACCGCCGCTTCCGCCACCTTAGGCGCGAGCGAAGTGCCCAGCGACGTAATGTTGGAGGCGATGCTCGTCTGTCCAGCTACGATGTTCTGCAGACGAACATTCAGCGATTGAATCGATTGGCTGATTTGCTGCAGTTCGGCCGACGAACCTGTCGAGGGCTGCACCGCAGGACTGTAAGTCTGCGCGGCGACCTGGGCTTTCTTGCGGGGCCAAAAGTAGTAAACCACCAGCAACAACACCCCCAGCAGCAACACCAACAAAAACAGGAAGAAAATCTTCGTCTGGAAGAATCCCTCCCCCGATCCGACATTCTCGGTCGGCTCGATCGGATTCACGCCATACTTCGCTTCGGTGAGATTACCATCAGGGCTCGGCTTGGCCGCACCGGGTTTTGCTCCGCCCACCGGGGCCGAACCGGGCGCCACGGCGGGATGACTGGCCGGCACAGGCTTCGCCGAGTCCTTCGTCGGCTTAGTTTCCGCGGACGCGAGCGTCGCGCCGACAAGGAGTAACGTCAGGTATTTTAAGTAGTGGTTCATTTACTTGTTAGAGTGGGTGGACTTGAAGATTTCGAGCATGCCGGTGTCTTGCCAATGCAAGGAATGCTCGCCGACCGGGTAGAGCTTCAGGATCACCTGTCCGGTGAGATCGGCGCCGGTGTCGGCATTAAAAACGCTGACCAGTTCGAGTCCGTCGGTGGTCTCTTGGGACACCTGTCCGTTCGGGGTCAATCGCTGGAAGACGGCCTTCACCGTCGTGACCGAACGTTGAGCAGGGTCCTCCCAATCGAGACGATAGACCGGCTCCGGGAAACACGATTTGGCGTCGAACATCTTACGTCCGATTCGCGCCCCGGTCTGGAGCGAGATTTCGGCGGAGATGTCGTCGCGTTCCCGCATGATGTGGGTACCGAACTTCGGGCCAGAGCGAGGCATCTCGCCCCAGATGTTCCGGTTGCCGGATTCGTTGTGCACGTTGATCTTCCAGCCTTGGACGATGTTCAGGTGCATGGCCCGCTCCAGGGCGGCGCCGACGCAGGTGACGCTCTTGGCGTCCGCGATGGCGGCGTCCTCACCTTCCTTGAAGGGATACCAGGTGCCGGCCTTGAAGCCGCGGGTGAACAGGATGCGCTCAGAGGGCACCGGCACCATGCGCTGGATCAGTGCCGCGATGGCGGGCTGCTCCGACGGCTTGCCGCACACCATGAGCATGTCGACGTCGAAGGACGCCGCATACTTCGCCAAGGAGCGGACGAACTTGCCGAAGATCTCCTCGATCTGGCGGTCGAAATCCGCGACATCGACGAAGATCTGCTTGTCCCAGGCTACTTCGCCGAGTCCGAGATTGTTCGTGAGGTCCCGGAAAGCCTGGGCCGACACTCCGGCCTCTTGGGGCGTGAAATAGAAAGGCCCTTCGGTCCATTTGCCGGAGCAACGCCGGGACAGCAGGAAGACCGCCATCGGCAACAGGCTGCCGGTCAGGACCGAAACACGGGCGGAAGTTTCGTTCACGTTCTTCTCGCCGACGAGGAAGTCCCCGAACTTGGCGAACTGTTCCGGCGTCTCCGCAAGCCGCGGCAGGATGACTTTCTCGATGATGGCCTTGACCAGACGGTCACCGGCGATCGTGGAGGAATCCTTGAAGAGGACCTTGGCATCAAGCTCGACGGAGACCCCTTCCTTCTTGTCCTGGTACTCGACGATGGAGACGTCGGACGTGCCGCCGCCGATATCCAAGTTCATGACGCGGAGCTTCGGCATCTCGCCGGCCGCACCCCGTCCATTGACGGCGATCCAGTTCTCGCCCATCGCCTGTCCGGAAAGGCGATCAATGGAGGCGTAGATCAAAGGCAGCTGGCTGGCCACCGCCTCATCCATGCGCATCTGCAGTTCGATCTTCGGCTCACCAGCCGGAATGTTGGAGGCTTCGTAAATCCGGATGGCTTCCATCCACTTCGCCCGGTAATGGGAGATTTCCGTGCTGGTCCAGCCGGACGGATACGTCGCGATGACGTTGCGGATGGCGCGCCGATGGAAGGCCCCCTGCTGCTGGGTCCAGTTGAGGTCGTTGATCTGACGATGCGCCGTCTCCATGATGGCGAGCACCGACCATGTCAGCGTGTTGCGCCGCGGATAGCGGGGGCTGGCGGGAGCGGTCACCGGGCGGCTGACCACTGGCCAGGCGCACGGAAGTTCCGGATTATCCCCCCAGATCTGCCCGTTCTCGGGCTGGAAGCGGAGCATGAGCCCGGACAATAGGCTCAGCCGTCCGAGGCCGTTGACCGGACCGAAAATCTGGTCGCCATAGTTCGGGACGCAGGACCAGGCCTGCGGGCTGAGTTCATTATCCCAGAAGTAACGCTTGGCGGAACTCTGCTGGAGCAGTTCGCCGAGCTTCATGCGTCGGGCGGATTCGTCGCCCAAGGGCGTCGAGCCGTGGATGAGTTCCTCCATGTCGTCTCCCAGGCAGACCGGCGAAAGTTTGACGAACATGTGCGGGATGCGCCGCTCGACCATGTCGAGCTTCTCCTCGACGGCGCCGCCGCTCATGCGCGCGAAGAAACCAGGCTCCACGCGATGCTTCTTGAAACGGGTCGCGAAGAGCGAGACGGCGTTCGTCGTACCCGATTTGCTATCCGGGTCGAACGTGCGGAATTCAGGAGATTTCAGCACGAAGCGGGAGCTGACAATGGCGTCCTCCACGCGGGTCTGCTTGGGCAGCAGTGAGTAGAACGAAGGCTTGAGCGAAAGGGGGCGACAGCTCTGCGCGAAGTTGCCCGGCTTGCCCTTGGCATGCTCCAACACGAGCACCGCGGTGCGCGAGTTGCCGAAGTCGATGATCAGGTCGACGTCGACCGGCGTCGACTTAAGCACGTCGCTCCAGCGGAAATTAAGGGTCATCTTACGCCCTTCGATGATGACGGTCTTGGGAGCATCCCCCTGGACCGAGGTATCATCCTTGTCATAATAGGGCTGCTGCGGCTCGCCGTACTGCTTGAAATTCGCTTCCTCCACGGGGCTGGGCAAGGTTTCGTCATAGGCCCAGCCTCGGTCGCTCGTGCCGAGATTGGTCTCCACGGCGATCCAGAGACCCTTGATGCTCTCGTTGCCGTGACGGCACTCGCCGAAACGATAGCGCAGGTACTTTAGCACCTGCGGCTGGTTCACCTGGGTCCAGGAACTACTGAGGTAGTTGGTCACGTTCGGGGCCCAGGCGCAACGCTCCGGATCGCCGAATTCGACTCTCGTGCCGTCCGCCGACATCGCGCAGGCCTCGCGGTTCTTGATGATCATCGCGCGGATATCCTCGTCGATCACGCTGAACGGATCCGGTCCGAGCGGGAAGAAGAACATCCGGAAGCCCGTATCGGGCACCAGCAGGATTTTTTCGTCAAAGGTCTTCATGGGGATTAGGCGAGCCAGAGGTTGCGGAGTTCATTGTCACCGGGCAGCACGGGGCGCAGCGGCGCGGCGGGCTTGAGGGTCGTGAGCGAATCGAGGAAGGGCTTGATCACCTTGTGGTAATGGGGGGAATCTTGGTTGCCGCCCTGCTCGTTCTCCCAGCCCACCTGCTGCTGCATGACGGTCGCCAAATCGGCCTGTGCGACCCGCGGACCGGGCTGGAGACGGCCGTAGCGTAGGATATTGCCCATTACGACAGCGAGTTCGCGTCGGAGGATGCGCGCCGGGGCTTCAGAGGAAAGGAAGCCCATTTCGTCGCTGAGCCAGACCACGAGCGCCTGGTCGAGCTGGCGTCCCTCGGACATGAGTTTGATGAGGCCGCGCGCCTCGGTCTCGTCGCGCAAGCCGAAGAGGCCCCAGTTGAAGCCCTTGATCTTCTTCATGCGGGTCACCGAGCCTTCGCGCCAGCGAGACCACTGCCGGGTGACGTAGGCGAACTTTGACTCGCGGTTGAGTTGGGCGTAATCCAGCGGCAGGGGTTCGAGCTCGTCCGGCTCGACGGCCAGGAGACTGCGGATCCAGAAGGAATAAAGGGAGGTGCAATCTTCGATCTGATCGAACTGCTTAAGTTCGCGGGGCAGCGTGATGGCCCACAGCGACAGGTTGGCCTCGATCGTTTTGCCGACCTCGGCGATGACGCGGAGCTGCTGGGCGCCGGCGTCCTCGACGGCAGGGATGGCCAGGTTGAGCAGCTGCTGACCGGCGACCACGTCGCGCTCGGCGAGAGCGGCAAGATGGCCCAGCCGGCTGGAAGCGCGGAGCTTCTCGAGCTGACGCTCGAAGAAATAACCGACGCCGCCGTCCGGATCCGCGACAAGATGATCGAAGGAAGCCTGCGACTCAGGCGAACGGAAGACGCGGTTGAAATCGGGATCGCGCTTGACGATATCGATGGCCACCTTGCGCTCTTCGGCATCCAGGCGAATCTCACCGGCAGCCTTAAACGAGGTGTAGGTGGTGGTGAAGTAAGTCGCGTTCGCAGGCCGGTCGAGGGGGGTGAGCGGCTCAAGCATGTCTTTGAAAAGCGGCCCGACTCCGGCCTTAGGCTTGGTCTGTGCGAGTTCGACGAGGACCTGTCCGAAGAAAGTCATGCAGACCGACAGCGGCAGGGGTGTCACGCCCGTCTCGTTCGTCGCGGACCGGAAAACCGGATTCACGCGCTCCCACCAATAATTGATGCCGGAGCGAAGCTGCTCGGGCTTGGACGGGAAGCTCTTGGCGCGAATGAGCAACGCGAAGGCATCGATGGACACGTCATCGCCGTAGCCCATGACGATGGAGGAAGTCTTGCCGCGCTTGAACACCGACGTGAGCAGCTGATGGTCGCGGTCGCCGAGCTGGGCGAGGTCGAGCTTCGTGAGGGCATTGCCTTGGGCGTCCTTCAGGGCGACGCCGGGGAAGTCGAGGACGTCCGACTCCTTGAGGAGCAGGAAGAAAGGCAGGCGGGAAAGGGTTTCCGGCACCTTGACCGGGACCACGATTTCGCGGACGAGAGCCTGGAACAGACCGAATTCCTCGCCGGCGATCTCCACGGCCGGGGTCCCCTCTTCGATGACGACCGCCCCGCCGTCTTCACGGAAACCCAGGGAGCGGATGCGGCGGAGGGTTTCGGTACCGAACTCGTCCAGGACGTCCTTCTTGACCCGCTTGAACGTGTCGATGTCCAGCAGGAGCGCGGCCACGCCCATCGTGCAGTACACTTCTCGCTTGGCCCAGCGGAGGGACTCCACCTTGGCCCGAAGATTGCGGAAGACCCCGGAAATGGTAGGGGAACCATCCCAGAAAATGGTCGATGCGAAATGGATGGCGGCCTCCTCAGACTGCGCGAGGTCGGAAGAATCGAGCAGGTCCCGACGGAGTCCGTCCCAGTAAGGCCTCAGTTTGGCGTAACGCTCCTCGCCGCTCCGGATGAACATCCCGACGACGTCGAGGATCTCGCGGAGCAGTTCGTAGGCGGCGCGGTTGGAACCCGGCGCCAAGCTGCCCGGCTTCTTGAGGAAGTCCTTGGTGATGCGATCGCGATCCCAATAGACGGGGGTGCCGTCGGCGGTCGCCGGATTGCACTCGGAAAGGTAGCCGAACGCGAGGGCGTGCATCACGTGCGAAAGCGAATTGAATTTGAGCCGTACCGGATAGCGAGGGTCGCGTACCGACGACGCGGCGGTATAGCGGGTGACACAACCGGAAGCGTCGGCGCCGGCGGCGAAGGGATTCAGGGAGACGACGCCGGCCTTGCCCTTCCACAGGAAAGAAACAGGCTCGGCTTCGTTCCAGGTGAGCAAGGTGCTGTAAGCGCCCTTCGCACCTTCCTTCATCTCACCATCCAGGTAGGCCGACAGGAGCGTCGACTTGCCGGACTGGGAAGGCCCCCAGACCGCCAAGGTCTTGCGGTCGGCGGCGGCCGGACGTCGCGCCTGCGCGATGGCGTAGAGCGAATCCAGCCAGCTCCCCCGGGCGAGGACATGATCCGGATGGTCCTTGATGCGACGGACACCATGCTGCCAGTACCAGTCCAGGGTCTGGGCGAGTTTGGGCGGGGAAAGCTCGAAGCGCAGGGGCATGAAGCAGGCTTGGCCATTTCCGCGTCCGTTTCCAGAAGTATTTCAATAACACCAAGGGCGTTTACGATCGATATCATTCTTATACATAACTCGTCGCAAGTGCCGCATTTGATAATACTTTAAGCCTCCGCGAACTCCCCGGCCGACGCCTTTACGGATTGAGCCGCCGCAGGCCTGGCGCAACGTCGGACCACCCATGCGCTTCCGTCCCCCTCCCGCCCGACCGACCGGCCCCGGCGCAGGCATGTCCGCCGTAATAACTGCTTAGAACGCACATGGCGCTGCTCAACGAAGGCCAGACAATCGGTGGCACTTTCGAGGTGGAAAAGCTTCTCGGCGAGGGCGCCTTCGCCGAAGTCTACCGGGTGAAGCATCGCTTCCTGGGGCGGCAGGCCATGAAGGTTTTCAAGCAACCGGGCATGACCGAGGAGGTCATCCAGAAGATGCTTTCCGAGGCGATCCTGCTGTCGCATCTCGGGCACCCGAACATCATCCGGGTCTTTGATGCCAACACCTTCCATCACCTGGGCGCGGAACGCGGCTACTTCACCATGGAGTACGTCCCCGGCGGGACGCTGGAGGACCTCTGGCACTCGCATGGCGCGGCCCTGATGCCGGCCAGGACCGCCGTCGACCTCGTCCGCCAGGTCTGCCAAGGACTGCATTGCGCCCATGCGCAGAAGCCGCCGGTCGTTCACCGCGACATCAAACCACAGAACATCTTGGTGGGCTACGAGAATGACGGACTGCGCGCCCGCCTCAGCGACTTCGGCCTGGCCAAACAGGCCAACCGCCTGACGCTGCTGGCGACCGCCGCCGGCACGCTTGCCTTCAAGCCGCCCGAAGCCCTGGGCGAGCACTCGGCCGACTCGCTGGCTTCCGACATCTGGGCCCTCGGCGTCACGCTCTATCGTCTTCTCACCGACCGCTTTCCTTACGAGCCGGCGGGAGACTGGGGCTGGCACCCTAAGTCCTTTGAGAAAAAGCCCAGCGCGCCGTCGGCCTTCAACCCCGATTGCGACCCGGGCCTCGATGCGATCGTGGCCCGTTGCATCGAGATTCCGCTGCACCGGCGCTATCAATCCGCCGCCGAACTCCTGCAGGCCTTGACGGAATGGCTGGCCCGCCCGAAGACGGCCCCGGTCGTCAAAACCGCGCCCGCGCAGACCCCCGCCGACCATCGGGAACAAGCGGCGGCCTTGCGGCTGGCCGAGGAGGCGAAAGAATTGGCGGCCGGCCAACGTCTCAGCCAGGCGGCCGACACGATGGAGGAAGCTTTCCTCCTCGACCCCTCCCTGCGCCCGAAACACGAACATCGGGTGATCCTCTGGCGCAAAGGTCTGACCGGCTGACCGCCTTGATTATTTTATAGAAGAATTCCTGCGAACGGCCATCGTCCGAACCTCCCGCCGTGCCCTCCTCCCCCGACCAGCTCGCCGAAGCCTTGCGCGCCGCCGCCACGAGCGACGGCCTGCGAGGCAACCCCTTCCGGCTATCGAACGCGCGCATCGACAGCACGCCGAGAGACCTGAACCGAGCTTTCAACCTGCTGAAGGTGCAGGTCGAACTCGGCGACCTGCCCGGACATAGCTACGGCCCGAAGAGCGCCGATGGCGACGTCGTCCGGCAGGCGAGCGAACGGGTCAAGGATCCGGTCAAACGCCTCGCCGACGAATGCTTCTGGTTCTGGCCCCTCGAACTCGGCGAGAAAGATTCCGCCTTGGAGGCCATCGCCGCCGGCAATCCGAGCGAACCGATCGCGATCTGGCAGCAGATGAGCCCGCATGCCACCTGGGGTCCAATCGCGAAGCACAACCTGGGACTGGTGGCGCTGCTGGACGCGATCGAGAAGACCGAGGCGTTGCTGCGCAAGACCGGCGCCGCCCCCCGCCCGGAGAGCCTCGGCGCCGCCTGGATCGAGACGGCGAACAATTTCGACGCCCTGACCGACTCCTTGCCCGTCGAAGATTACCTCCGCGCCCGCATCCGTTCGCTGGAGGACCCACGCCTGAGCCCCCGCGACGCCGCGGACGTCCAGCTCGCCCTGCCGGGGGCCGTGGCGCGGCAAGCGGCGCAAGCGGCGCTCGCCCTGCATGAAGCGGATTGTTTCGCCTGCCGGACGGTGGCCTTCTGCGCGGAAAAACTGGCCGGGTCCGAAGTCGCCGACATCGTCGGCGACCTCCTTCGCTCCGAACTCGAGCAGATGCTCCAGTTCGGCCAGAAGGCGCCGGAAGGCGATCCGCGCCGACTTTGGAAGGAGCCCGCCGAACGCCTGCGCCGCCTGTGCGGCAAACTGGAACTTTTCGAAGCCTGCAAGACCCGCCGCGCCGACCTCGCCAACACCTGCGGCTCGCGCCTGCGTGGTTACGCCGTCGAGTGCGCCAACGAGCACGATGACTACGCGCAGTCGGCCGAAATCCTCAACACGTTGCTGCCGCTGGTGACCGGCGAAGAGCTCAAGAAAGTGCAGGCCGACCTCGTGACGGTCAAAGGTTTGCTCAAGGAGGCTGAGCTCAATCGGCCGGTCCAGGGGCTGCTGACCAAGATCAACGCCTTGCACGCCGAAGTCACCGGCTCGCTGCGCACGAAAGCCAGCGGGCGCAAGGCGGTCGATGACCTGCTGCAGCGTGGACGCGACCTGCTGGCCGAGATCAACGCGCTGACGCCGCCGACGACGCCGGCGGCGTCGAGCGACAAGGCGCGCGAACGCCTGGCGGCGGTCTTCCAGGACATCTCGCTGGAGACGAACAATCAGCTGAAAGATTACGGCGCGGCCTTCCTGTTCTGCGAATTCGCGCTGTCTTTCGCGACGGGGAAGCTCAAGGAAAAGCTCCTCGCCGGCAAGACCACCATTCGTCAGAACTACGACCTCGCCCTCGAGGAGAAGAACGGCGCCTATGGCGGCACCTACGTCAACGATAACGGCGAACGCCTGATCCGCGGCTTCAAGTTCGCCGCCGGCGGAGCCTTCCTCGGCGGCATCGTCGGCCAACACGTCGCCGGCGCGCTCCTCGGGGGCCTCGTCGGCGGCATCGCCGGCTACAATTACCGACCATGAGTCAACCCCACCCCACCCGCCCGACGATGCTCGTCATCCAGAACCAGGCCTTTCTTCTCAGCGCGGCGGAGATGCTGATGGCCCAGCTGCCCGCGGGCAACCGCGCGGCCGAGCAGCCCTCGTCTCCGGCGACCGAGGGCATATTCCCTCCGCCCACCGAACGGATCACCGAACTCGGAAAATGCTTCGGGGAGATGGGCGTCGCCCTTTGGCGGGCGCAGCAGGCCCTCGAGCGGGAT
>JACCDP010503582.1_pt1 | contig 15104 bp, 26 predicted proteins | sample 7445841 | NCBI WGS metagenome assembly JACCDP01 (sample SAMN15323441, study PRJNA562643) | freshwater metagenome | isolation source: river surface water | place: USA:Blue River Watershed | collected 2017-08-17 | reverse complement strand
TTATTGCGGCTATTTTTCCAAGCAGCTAGTAATCCTTGAACTTCTGCTGGTGGTAGATCTGCGCCTGTGTTCTTTAGGTAGCCAGTTGCCATGGGAGTGCCAGCAGCAATAGCCGCGGCCTTCTGAACATCGAGTGCTGCACGAATTGTTGAAGTGCCGGTATTTAAGATGCCATCGCTTAGTGACTGGAATGTAATAAGTGATCCAAGGCCGTCCATTGGTACAGTTGTGCCATCAACGGCGTAAGACTTTACATAGACATTATCTCGATCGAGTGTTGCAGTAACGCGAGAGTTAGCAACCCATTCAAAGCGAGAAGGGCGGCCGTCCTCTTGGTAAGTTTCTACAACTTGCCAGAATGCTTGACCATAAAATAGAAGTGAGTCAACGGTGTAAGCGATAGTTACTGAACGAGGCTGTGAATAAGAAGGTTGATCAAGCCATAGTGGCTTACCAAGTTCCTCACCAGTTGACTTCTTGTAAAGTTCTAAAGGAATTGTGCCGATAGTGCCTGCGAGTAAATTGCGGCATCGCGCTAGAGCAGGAACGCCCATTGCTTCAGTACGACCGACATAGGCGAACTGGAAGGGCATTGCATAGGGAGAATATTCACCGAGAACTTGCGGAGCAGCTTGCGCTTCAATAGTTGGCGATGATGTTGCACCTGTAAGGCGCGAAAGGATACCCATAGAGTGCAATTATACACTACATGTAGGTCAACCTGCGTATATAGCCGCTACCTGTTGTGGTTTCATCAACATCGACACAACCATTGCCAAAGCGATCGGTGCAGACACATCGCCTGCCGATTTTCTTTTAACAATACGCCAAGCAGAGTCATTAACCTTAGCTGCGCAGTTATTCATTTGCTGCATTAGGTTGGCTTGTCCGTTATGGACTACGCGGTGATTAACTAGGCCATCAAGCAAGTCTCCGCAGGCCTGATAGAACTGCTGGCCTGATATGTCTTGAACCATGCAACCCGCATTCGATAACTTTTCGGCGATCGACTGGGTTGTGTACTTGTCATAGCAGATCTGCCGTGGACGATATTGATCTGACCAAGCCTTTATCTCAGCTGCGATCTTTAGATCATCAACTGAGACTGCCGACTCCCAAGTCTGCAATATGCCTACGCCAATTTTGCCGTCTGGCAATATCTGACCAGCAACGAGTGAAGCATTGCGCCTTGAAGGTGATACATCGAAGCCAAAGACTGTATATCCGCCGGGTGGGATCTGGAGTTGGCTGTTAGAAGTTTCCTCAAGAATGCCGTGAGGCCAAGGGCTGCTTAGGGAGTCGATCCACTGGCAAAGCAACTCTGTGCGAGTATTTTCTATAGGGCTAGTGGCAACTGCCTCAGCTAGTGACTCTTTGGTAATCGTATAACCCAGTGCAGGGTTAGCCATAGCCCAAGACTGCAGATCATCTATCTTGCAATACTGTGGCGCGGAGTATTCATAAAAGCCAAAGGACTTTGGTGGGTTATCCAGCGCTCTTTCGCGCAGTTGGTTGAGTACAACGCTAAAAGCATCTCCAGCATTAGAGGTTAGGAATGTGTGCGCATTAGGTCTAGCGCGAGTTACTGGCATCGCTGCTCGATAGCCTTCCTCTGACCATTCTCGGACTTCATCGAGGAACAGGGCATCGGCAGTTCTACCGCGTGAACCATCTCGAGTAGCTGCTACAACATCTAAGCGCCTGCCGTCTTTCATTTCGATCGACTCAGTACCGTTGGCGTATCTAATCGCCTTGACTAGCGCCATTAGGTTCTCGTTATGTTCAAAGACCGAGGCTACTTGCCGAAAGGTATCCAAAGCCATCGAGCGGTTAGACGAAGCAATGATGATGTTCTTGCTATCCCACTTGAGAAGGTGAGCAAGAATAACCATGCGCGTTAAATGAGTCTTTCCGTTTTGCCGGGCAACCAGCAGCAAGTTAGTCTTGCGGATCCACATGCCCTTCTTGTCCACGCGGAGCATGTCGCGCAGTACGAACTCCTGCCAAGGCAATAAAGGCATCTTGATTAGGTTGGCTAACTCGATTACATCGTCAACCTTAGAAGCGCCCTTGAGATAGGGGCTGTGAAGCCTTGGCTCAGTTGCCCCTCGGACTGCTCGGGATCTTTTGGCTGCCATCAGGACTGTTCTGGATCAGGTCGGACTGTAAACGGACTGTCCTGGTGAACTTTGGACTGTGTTGGAGAGAGGAAGGCTGGAAAGACAGGGGGGGTAGGCACCCTACCTAAAAAAGACGCTTGATTTCGGCTGCCCTTCGATGAGTTGCATGACTGGCAACAAGCAACCGCGTTCTCGAAGTTGACTACTAGATCAGGCGCTTTGCTAATTGGAATGATGTGATCAACTGTTGCAGCTGGTGCTGAGCAATAGAAGCATGACCATTGATCCCTTGCTAATACCTTTAAGCGAAAGGCTTTATAGTCTCGCGTTAATCTTGGATCTCCACGCTTTGCCATTACTGCCAGCCTCTAGTCTTTAGATGATGTAGTGCCTTGCAATAGTCCGGTATCTCATAGTCAAGACCATATCGCTTAGATACATAATACCAATAGATATAGAACTGATAGTCATAAGGCTTATCCTTCATAGACTCAGTACGCATTTGATAGTAGCCATGATGAGATCCATTAACTGCATCTATCTGCCATCGAGACTCTCTATATACGATCTCGTTATGGCATCTATATTGCTTATCAGTTAACTGCTTATTGGCTAATTGTTTAAGGCTTTTAGTTGGCATGTTTTGAGCCTCTGATGTCTCAGCGCTCAGCAGACATAGAGATCCCACCAACACTCCAGCAACCCACCGCGCTACGCCCTTACGGGCGCGGTCTGAGCCCTTGAGGGGCTCTTGCCTAGAGTGTAGCGGACGAGTCAAGCATGTGTATAACATGGGCGTGTCGTGAGCGTTAAGTGAAGGAATGTACATTAGTTATCCACAACTGTTGATAAGTTATCTGTTATCGGTTGAGTAAAAGCCAGAGCCTTTGAAGGCTATTCCAAATGAGCTGTAGATCTTTTTCATAGGCTCATGACATAGACCGCATTCGACTAAATGATCCTCGTTAATCTTGAACTCCTTCTCGTAACGCAAGTTAGCCTCGCATGACTCATTGGTGCATTCAAACTCATAGATAGGCATTAAGACTCGATCCCATGAATAGACTCAAGATGCTTTAACATCATCTGGCTAATCTCCTGCTGGCTCATGAAACTGTAGGCAGCTCTAAGTGAATAACCACAATGGCATTCATAGAATGACTTTGGAAGTTCCGGCATTATTGTTCCTCTCGACAGAACTGGCATCTTTCGCCTAGCGCATATATCCCGCAGTCTAAGCATCTGGATATGTCTGCATCTTGAACCACATCTTTACGGTTCCTATATCCAGCCGCTTCGAGTAACTCCACCAGATCGCCAAGGCGCAGCATTGCTACATATTCCTCAGCTCTTTCGCCTTGACCATTGAGCCTAAAGCAAGCAAACCCCAATAAGCCGCTTTTGGCTGTTCTAGTTTCGATCTGGCGGAGTGTTCCCGAGACATCGAGACCTGTACGCGCTTTTACCTCGCAGTCGAACGGGACATTGAGGATATCGCGACCATTGCCTCGACCTACTGAAGCGCCTTCCCACGTGCGCCTCAGATATTCTGCGACTACTCGCTCTGTGCGAAAGCCGCGGTGTTTTCTACTTTGAGACATTGACCGCGTGACACTTCTTGCATGACCATGTAAGGATCGTGCCTTGGATATAAAATGCTAATTCCTCTTTAGGAACTGGCTCATTACACAGGTGACATATAATCCGCACCTGCAGGCTGTTAAGCAATTCCTGGTGTTTAGCCTTTTCTGCTAGTTCATCATCAGTAGGAAAGTTCTCCCATTCACCATCTTGGTTCATAAATTGTAGGCCGCTCATTGTCCTTCACGAACCTTCCATGTACCGTTTGGCTCAAGGTTGTACCAAAGTACATCTTTGCAAGCAAAGCAGCTGAAGTTAGCCCATGGCTTGTTATTCTTTGCGCTTACGCCTGTTTTCCAACTCATAGGCTTATGGTCATGGCAGTTACGACATAGTGGAATGTCTTTATCGATCTTGACTGCGCCTAACACTTCCTGAACAAGTTCGATGGCCTCAGCTGCGCTAGGTGCTGGTGACACCGCTTTGGTTGACCAAGGATCGTCCTCAACCGGCATCGTTATTTTGTCTGCCAACTTCTCTTTAAAGGTTGTTGGTTCTGGCTTGCTTTGCTTGGCATTTACTTTTGCCATCTCTTCAGCTGAGGGTCTTGGCTTGCCTTCGCTGTGCTTTGAGATACCTCCTGTGTGAAGCGCTCTGCCGATCGCAGAACTCTCCGCGTTTTCGCACGCGCTAGTAGAATTAACACCTCTACCACTAACCGTCTCCTCAGCGTATCCTGTGGCAAACGGTAATACATCAGCGTAAGTCTTATATACGCTTGCTTTAAAAATGTATCGATCATCTTTGTAAGCCACCATCTCTGTGATTATTGCTCCGTCTGGATACTTAACCCAGAACTTCTCAAGTCTTTGATCTACTGTCTCATATTGGCTCAAATCAAACATATTGCTCATTCTCCTCTGTGTGCAGTTGCGCTGCAATAGCAGCATAAGCCACTAGATCGACATAAGTGTCAGTCTTTGCAGTTTCCATGCTTCGGGCTATTTTGACGAGTGCCATACACATCGCGACTTGGTAATCAGTAATCGGCATTTCCAGATAACTCGACCAGAGGGCAGCCGTTCTTGCCATGTTGTCAGTTGGGTGACCGTAATCCATTCCCCGGTCTTGGATAGTCGCTCTTGCTTCGTTGAGATAGTCTCTAGCATTCATCGGCCGACCTGCTCAAGTTGACGAGCGATCTTACGAGCTGCAATGCGACCCTTGATCTTGCCATGCTCAAAGCCTTTGCCATAACCAAAGCCAAAGCCGATTAACATGCCGACTGCTATCGATAGTGTTATTGCTATATCTGCGTTCATTTACTGCCCTTCTACTGCGCCCTTCGCAGCTTCTTGGCATAAGTGTTGCATAAATATCTGACTATCTGACGGTGTGTTGATAACGAAACGGTAACAATTCTCCATCGTCCATCGCATCATCGATCGTGCGCCTTATGTCGTTATCTAGATCGTCCATAACGCCGACCAGCAACTACGAAAGTGCCGTCCTTTTCGATGTTAATTAGGGTTACTTGGCTATCCTCAACGATGATAAAAGCCTGCTGCCAGTTCATAGTTCCTTTGGTATAGCCTGCCTTGCGGATATCCATGAGATGCCCGCCTTCCACGCCACGCAGGATACGCCCTATTTTGCCCCCAGAAGCCTCTGTAAAGGCCGATACGCCCGCTCTGTGAGTGTGACCGCAGACAACGCTTAAACCGTGCCTACGAGCCGCTCCAAGGGCTGTAAGACCCGCGTTAGGGTTGATACCCTGCTCGTCACCATGGACTGCGACCCAGCCCTTAGCAAAGGCGTAAGGCTTCTTATGGTAAGTAATCCCAAGTTCATCTAAACGCATAAAGCGCTCGAAGCGTAACTCTGGCAATGCCAAGAATGCAGGGATCTTTTTCATGATTACATTGTAAAGACGATCTGTGTGATTAGAACGGATCATGTGAGCCTCTTTGGAATGCTCGACCAAAGACCAAAGAACCTCGACTGCTTGGTCTCGATCCTCAGCTAGTGTCTGCTCGTACCAGCCTGGTGTGTTTTCTGTCCATCGACTGATCTGTGGGAGATCGATTTCATCTCCGAGTGTAATAACGCTATCTGGGCGGTATGCCTTAATAAAACTTGCAACATTGCGGACAGCAACTTCATCGTGATATGGAACCTGTAGATCTGGAACGATTACAGTTCTTTTCATTGTTAATCCTCATCGTCATCATCGTATGGGATCTCGCCGGGCAAGTTAGGAAGCCAGTTAGGTGTTGGCAAGATAGTGGCAGGATAAGTTAAAGGTTCAAGGAGAATAGCCAGAGACATCTCTGGTGAGAACCCTGCTCGTCTAAGCGATTTGTAATACTCATTTAGCCCGATGCAGTACTGATCGAGCATGGAATAAGCCTCCAAGTCGATAGCCTTCTTACGCGCCATGATTAAATTATCGCTCTAGGAGTATGTTGTAGATCTCATCGACACGCGTATTGAGTCGCTTAATCTCCGACAGCAAGTGCGTGATCACATAGCCAGCCAAGCCACCCACTATCGCAAGAGTAGCAATATAAAGCTTTAGGAGGTCTGTCTGTGTCATCGTTTAGGTGTCGCATATCCAAAGACCCCAGCAAGAACAGCCCAGAGGATCGAGCGGTAATCTGCTGCAAAGTTAGAAGCTGCCCAAGCAGATAAAAATGCTCCTGCTGTGAGTAGATAAGGGTTTTTCATGTTCATGCTGATCCTCCTAGTAACGGTACTTTAAAGAACGAACCATCGTTATCGCCTTTGATGCTAAACGAGACATGGAGATGATGGCGATGCTTGTTAATCCCAGTATAAGTTCTCCAGCGCCAAGCGCTTTTGGCGCTTGCAATTTTGCCGTCAAAGATGAGATACGAGATGCGCTTATCAGACTTTGCCAAGAGACGAAGTTGATCCGCCACATCGGGCATGAGGTCGGGCTTAGGTCTGCCGGATAGATCGCGGTCAATGTCAATGGCACGAACCCAACCTTCGCCATCTGGATTATGGTCAGACTTACGAGCTGAGTGCCGACTATCGCCGATCCAACCGTCCGAGGTACGATCACGGTCGCTGAAGCAGTCATCGAACTGTTCACGAAGTTGGACTCCTGCCTTGCATAACTTAGGCTTCATTCATTAACTTCTTAAACTCTAATTCACAACCTTGGCAGTTCCAGCGATATAGATCATTTAGGAACAATTCTTTATGACCGCATTCTGGTCTAGGCGCTATAAAGGCATCTGCCTCTACATCGTAGGTATAACCAATTCCTGCATAGTTATAACGGATCTTTGAATTGTAGGAAGTACGAACACACTTCTGGCCTCTAAAATTACCGTACCAAGTTTCAGGATCTAATCCGTCAATAAGTTCAGTTTCATCTTTGCCAGTGATAACTTCAGTAACGATGTTGTTCTCGTCTAAGAACGCATAGTGAGCCATTAAACAGTCACCGTTCCTGTTCCTGCTGTAAAGCGATAAACGCGATAACCGCTGCGTGTTGGTTGATCATAAGTTAATCCACCGCTGATCGAAGTCAGGGCTGGGTAAGTATTTGGGTAGGCAATTACAACTATTCCCGAACCACCAGTTCCACCTGCACCAGCGCCTGAACCTCCACCGCCGCCGCCTGTGTTAACTGTTCCTGAACCTGATGCAACTACTGGATCGTTGTTACCGCCCGCTCCGCCACCGCTCGATGCTGTGCCGCCTGTTCCTTGGTAAGTTCCACCACCGCCGCCGCCTGCGCGGGATACTGATGTGCCAGTAATAGATGATGCAGTTCCAGTTCCACCAGTTCCGCCATTAGTGCCCGAACCGTTGCCACCTACTGCTGCTGATCCACCACCACCGCCTGAGCCGTAAGCACCAGCACTGTTGGAGTCATTACCGCCAGCGTAACCTTCTACTGGAGAATATCCGCCTTGGTTTCCTGCGCCTGGTAGTGAACTCTCACCAGAACCACCACCAGAACCACCAGCGCCCGCACCAGTTCCACCATTGGAACCACCGCCGCCGCCACCAGTTGCTGATATAGATGACATAACAGAGTTACTGCCTTTAGATCCAGCAGCTAGTGATGAAGGGCTAGTACCACCTGCGCCGACTGTAACGGTGATCGAGCCGCTTATATTTAAACTTGTTGATGTGCGATAACCACCAGCACCACCACCACCGCCTACTCCACCACCGCCGCCTCCACCGCCGCCTGCAATGACTAGATAGTCAGCAGGAATGATGACAGGAGCGCTAACAGACTGAGTGCCAATAACTACATTTGCGATCATTACGCAATGGCTCCTACGACATACCAAGTATCGGTTGCTGTTTTTATGCAGGCTGCTGACTTATATTGCGAAAGAGTTGGAGAAGCGGCTGTTGCGCCTGCTGAAAGGACTGTAGTTGTGCCGGGCGTAACTGCTGAGATAGTGCATGTTCCCGCTCCAATATTGAGGACTGTTAAAACCGTTCCAATAGGGAAAGCCGTAGTGGCGTTTGTAGGCAACTTAAAGGCAATGGCAGTTGCCTTGTTCATCAACTGCAATTCTTGATAGTTGTCGTTAGTAGTGGCTGTGTAGTCGTTGGTCTGTGTAACGACATCGAACTGCACCAAGGAGTTCATCGTGCTGCTGGTCAACACATCGCCAGTAGTAGTCGGGAAGCCTGAAATTGCCATTTATATCTCCTAGTAAGCCAATATGTTAGTGCCGATTATACCTGATATAGACGATCCGATGATGAAGCCTTCAACGATCGGTTCGAGAGTTGTGACAGTTACCTTCATGGAATTGGGCGTGATATTCCAGTCCAGTCCTTGCGCTTGCAAAGTCTTAACGATAGTCGAGCCGTCTGGCTGAACATTTGTGATCTTTAGATTAGAGAAGTAATCAAGACCAAGCATTGTGGCAGTTGGAACTGCTGGATCAAGCAGATCGACCGTCATGGCATCTATGCGGATCGTGGTCTCTTGTCGGGTTGCCACATAGATTTTGGCGATATTTAGAGTGTCTGCATCTGTCTGGGCTATTAGGTTTTCTTGGTTGCTTTGATGCGGGAAATATTTAGCAATAGAAGCTGCATTCTCTGATACCTGCTGAGTGCCACCTACGCGAGTCATGCCAGCGCTGTTGATGATCAACTTGTCATCGAAGGCAAAGGCGAGGTTTGCATAAGGAATGCCAGTGGTTTGATTAAACTCGATCGGAGTCTCGCCATACTTTTTGATGACATTAGTGCGGTTGATGAAAACCGCTGTTCCTTCTGTATCAATATAAAACGCACCCTGCTCGGAGAACTCTGCGTTTTTTAGTGCATCAAGCGATGTTCGAGAAGTGGCTGGATCGGCTACACAGGTTGTGTTGCCTGTGTCGATAGTGCGCATAGATGAAGGCCATTGAACCTGATCTAATATTTTACCAATGCGTGTGCCGGTATCTTGCCCAGCAGTAGCACTAGCAACTGTGGTTACAGCAGCTTGTTGCATAAGTCTAAAAGCATCGGAACAGATTATGTCAACATAACCTGTTTCTTGTCCTTGAGGATAGGTGTATTTGTAATCTGTTGTATAGCCTGAAAATAGAAAATAACCAACGCCGCTAAGTGTTGCTGAAACACGCAATTTACGAAGCGGAGTTAGATAACCAAAGTAAGGACTGGCTGTGTTTTGAGGATTAAAGTAAGAGTCCGGATCTAATACTCGAATAGTGGCTGTTCCAGCCTCGTATGTATCGCGCATAATATTGCGACCACGACGAATGCTTATTTGTCGAACATTCGGAGTTAGATCGACCGTAGGTTCTGGAGTAGCAGAAGCAGCAAGAACCCCAGTTCCGAGAATGCCGTATTTTGGGTCTCCAATAACGAAACCCGTACCGAAAGTAGCACCGCTAGTGAAGTCAAAGGATACGGAGATCTGCGCTGGAAGTGCCATTATCCTTGGAACGATCCTTTAAGTCTGCCGATGCTAGAAGCTGAACCAGATAGAGATCCTTCAAGAAGTCCGTTACGAACTGCTTCGACTAGATCGCTTTCTGTTACGACATTGCCCTGAACATATACATTCACATTACCAGCCTTATCGACCCCAGCAGATGCACCGCCTATGCCATAACTAGAAGTTATTGTGTCGATAGCAGCACCGTTGTAAGTAGGTACACGCGCACCAACTGAACTAGGAACGCCTGGTTGAACATTCGCAATACGCTTAGCCTGTTCCTCTAACATGTCTAAATAAGACTTCCACGCTGTGAATGGGTTCTTAGCATCTGGAAGGCTTGCTAGGTAAGCAGCTAGTTCCTTAGATAATCCTTGAGACTTTGCAAGTTCTCCAGCAAGTTTAGAAGCCTCTGATGTATTGCCAGTCAAGATAGCCAGTTGCAGTTCTAGGCGCTTGCGTTCCTCATCGGTGATATTACCCTTGAGTGCAGCGATGATCTGAGCCTGCTGGATATCGAATAGAGTGCCAGCCTTCTGCAACGCTGTCTGTTCTTTAATCGCCTTAGTCTGCTCTTTAGTTGTCTTGAGCAAAGCATCGCGGTTCTTTTTTGCTGCCTTGTCGGCTGCTGCTTTTCTTAATTCTGATGCAACCGCTGGTGTGATAGTTGCCTTAGAAGGCTCTTTAGCAAAGATGCCCGGTATTCTAGTGAACTGCAAGTTAAGTACAGTATCGAGTAACTTGAACGCTTTAGCCGTTCCTGTAGCGAATGCAGAGATGGCATTAGCAGCAGTATCTATCTTAGAGATGATGTTATCGAGTCCGCCTTGGCCACCGCCGCCGAGAATAGATAGCGCATCGACCAAGCCTTTACCGATAGTCTCCTGAGCGTTTGCGGCAGCAACAGTTAACTTATCAAGTGACCCAGCATAGGTATCTACTGAGACTTGAGCCTGTCCGCCGAATAGATCGTTGATGCGTGTCTGCACTTCCTCAAAGGACATAGCCTTGAGTTCTGCTTGGGTTAATCCAATGCCGTACTTAGCAAGTGATCGAGTCTGGCCTACATAAGCCTTAGATAGATCTGCTGCAACTGATACAACATCTGCGCCACTAGCTGCTGATAGATCAAGGGCTGTGCGCAGCAACTTCTGGCTCTTAGCAACATCACCAGTTGTAGTCAATAAGCGCTGGAACGCTGGGCGAAGTTGATCATCAAGTACACCGAACTGCTTCTCAAGATCGGCAATAAAGTTGCGGACTCCAGGATCTGCAAAGGCTAAGCCTAAGTTGTCTAAAGACTGGGTTAGTAATCTTGCTGCTTTATCATCTTGAGCAAAGGCTTTAGCGGCATTAAAGCCAGCGCGACCTAAACGCTGTACGGTGAATAGACCGACATAAGACTTAGCAAGTGTCTTAACTTGAGAGTCAAGTCCAATGGTTGATTTAACGGCATCGTTAAAGGCTTTACGGCCTACGAACTCCGCGGCAATATCTACTTTTACATTAGTTGCCATTAGTTATATCTACCTGTCTTGGCGTTGAACTTAGCGGCTGCGCCTTCTAGTGCCTTAATAACTGCGCCTTGAGTTTTGCCCTGATCCTCATTCCAAGCGCGAAAGATACCGCGACCCTGTAACTTGCCTTGGCCTTTAACATCGCCACCTAATCTTGGTGAGAAGTTTCCGCCAGGGTTCTTGCGCCCTGCTGTTTCATAGATCGCACCAGCGGCTGACTTGTTGAGCAAAGATACGAGAGAACGCCAACCGCGATTATTAGGGCGGCTTGGAGAAGTCTTATAGGTAATACCCTTTTTGGCGATCGAAGGGTTGTAGGTAGGGAACTTACCTTCATTAAAAGATCGAGCAGCCCAACCGCTCAGCGGTGACTCTGCTGGCATATAGCCGCGAGCCTTAGCCGCAATGGGCTTCAGCAAGTTACCCAGTTCTTTAGTTGTCTCTTTGGCTAGATCAGGTTCATATTGTTTTAGGGCTTTGCGGAGTTTACCTGCGCCTTTTACTTCTGTTGGCATCAGCTTGCTCCTTTGCTCTGTCCTTCAGGGCTTGAAGTAAAGTCCTGAACATTGTGTGATCTAGTTCAATTAAAGTTTGGGGCGAGAGTCCAGTCTCAAGCGATAGTCTCGCTATGAGATAGGTGAAGGACTCCCGCGTTACTCCAAAGGGTCATCGTCTAAGACCTCAACTCGCGTCAATGTCTCAAGGAATGACTCTCCGAAGGGTTTTACGGTTTCACCCGACCTACGAATTGCTTCCCAGCAAAGCCAATAAACATCGCTCTGCTTTTCATCATCTCTAAAGGCTTTATGAAAGCCCTTCTTTGCATACTGCTCGAAGGCGTACTCGATCGCTGGTGTGATCTGGTACTCGTTAACGCTTCCATCTGCCCTTGTTACCTTTAGTTTTGCCATGCTTTGCCCCTTAGTTAATTGCTTAGAATGTGCCGGTTGTTGTTACTGCAACTGTGCCATTCACATTGAATGTGAGTGACTGTGTGCCAAGATCAGCAACGGTACCGTTAATATCGGTTGTGTTGTTGATTAGGCAAGTCATTGTGTAAAGAGGGTTAGTTGCTGAGACTGCTGTTCCCTTTTCCTGAAGGAGAACGATGGTCACGCTTGTACCCCAAGCAGCTTGCAAAGTCGCTAGGACATTTGCTGCAGCTGTGTCGTTCAGGAAGTCGATCGTTACTGATGATGCTTCCAAGCCTTTAACGAACTTGTGGCCTGAGTCACCCATTGCAGTTACTTCAAGTTCATCGAATGAACGGTTGAGTGTTACTGATGTGACATGGTCTGAAAGATCGACAGAGTTAACCTTAACGCCGACCTTGTTGTTTAAGAATACTGCCATTTAGGTTATTCCTCGTCTTTCTTGGTAGATGGTTTTGGTGCTGCTGGTGCTACCTGCCCGATCTTAATCAGGAAGGCTTCTTGCTCTTTTTCCCACTCGGACATAATTAACTCCAACTCGTTAGGACTGACACCTGCATTGAGCAGGTTAAAAGATCGCCCGATGCAGCATTGAGAACGCTTGGGGCGCTCACATCTCCTACATTATAGACGATAGAGGAAGCTGCTAACTTGTTAAACACAGCAACTAGCATTTCCTCAATTCCATTTAAATTGCCCTCGTTGTCGAGAAGCGGCACAAAGATGTTTAAAGAAAAGTTGGCCAAAGGCGCGATAGTGTTATAGCCGTTGTTATTAGGCGTTACATAAGGATCCGCCGGGCTAATTACTACGCTGTTGACAATAGGCGTTGCAGGCGGGAATGAAAATACTGACCAAAGTGAGTTATCGACTAGCGCTGCTGCAATAGTTGCGCGAAGTGTTGAGATCGCTGCTGTCATGGTTAGCCAACCATCGAGCGCGGATCTAGGTAAGGTGCAAGTAAACCACGAACGCGAGCAAGTAAAGTATTACCCATGCGATAAGGGCTTGGAGCGTATCCGTCAACTGTAACGCCACCGCTTGAAGGCGCTTGGCGAGACTGCCAGATATCGATCGAGATCATTAGCGCAGCTTCTTGGATCGCTGGAACTGTTGCTGGGTCGAGATAAGTCTCGGCTGAAAGAAGGCCGTAAGGGTTGATCGGGTGGCGTGGTGTTACCGCATTGCTGCTGCCAGCAATTGCATAAGTGATTGAGTGATCAGTTTTGCCAGTAATTGTCTTAGATCCGTTGTGCTTGGATCCTGCACCTGTGATCACTACGGTCTCGCCTACATATAGAACATCTGCGATCGAGTCCTGAAAGTAAGAAGTGCCGGTGCTGGCTGTGTTGCTATGCCCAATAATTGAGAGAGTGTTAGACCAGATAAAAGGAAGCAGAACATTATCTGCTGCATCGCAGACTTGCTGCAAGACTGCATCAGCATAGAGAGTGCCAACGCCAAGGGCTGTGCGCAACTCTGCAACTGTAGTCAATGCCATGCTTTTATCCTTTCTAAAGACTGGCGGGGTAGAAGGGCACTACCCCGCCAGCGACTTAATGAGCGTTAATTACGCCTTGTTGTTCTTGAATGCGCCAGCGCCGACCTTGGTAGCGATAGCACCGAAGCCGTAGTAACCGATGGTGATAGAACCTGCGGCTGTTGACTCTGCACGGAGACGGTAGTTTGGTGACTCGTACCATGTGTAAGCATCTGGGTTGACGATGAGGATAGATCCGTCTGTGTCAGTTCCAGCAGCTGTGTTAGGTGTTACGAATAGGTTGAGTCCTGCAACATTGCCCTGAAGCGCTGTTGGAGTTACTGCTCCGCCTGCGTTCATTGGGTTTGATGCTGTGTAGATAGGACGGCCTGCATCGTTAAGTGTCATGATGTTTGACCACTGTGAAGTGTTGACGATCATGTTGCGAGCGAATGGATTTGGAAGTCCGAGAGTTGCGTTGTAAACAGAAGCCGCACCGCGAGCAACAATTCCTAGCAATTCTGATGCTGTTGGATATGTTGTTGTGGTTGTTGCATCTGCTGTTGCGCCAGCGATGATCGCTGCGTTAACTGCTGCATCTGTGGCCTTTGCGTAAGCAGCGCCCATGTTGCGGATCAGTTCATCAAAGAATGCTGGTGATGTGCGATCTAGCAATTCAACAGAGAATGTCTGTTGTCCGGCGTACTTCTTAACATCAACTGACAAGAATGATGAGTTCTGGTCTGTGTCTGAGAATGCTGCGTCCTCTGCTGTGATAGCAACAGTTGGCATCTGTGTGATCTTAGGGATTTCGAAAGTCATACCTGCATCTGGTAGAACGCCGCGTGAGATCGCTTCGATCGATGGGCGGATAGTTGTACCGAGTGGGTTTATGATTTCTGAGAGTTGACGAGTTGGCACGAGACCAGCGTTGTCAGTTGTGTTATCTGCTGCAAGGATATATTGACGAGCTGACTCATCACCTAGCGCTGCGCGGATAGTATTTTCTGCATACTTTGCTGCAGTTAGTTCAATGCGTGGCTTTGAGTAAGCCATTGCTGTTACAGCAGGGCGAGCAGCTTCAACTGCGGCAGCCTCAACTGTAGGTGTTGCTTCGACTGCTGAAGTGGTTTCTTCCACGGTGGCTGTCTCGCTTTCTGTTGGTTGGGTAGGTTCAGCGACTTCATCTTGTGATGCCGCTATATCGGTTACTGCCGCAGACTTGAATGCCGCTGCTTGTACCAAACTTACTTCGAGCAGGTCAGCGCTCGATACATACAACACGCCATTCTTAGGCTTTGCTGCATTGACCATAACTCCGACTGAAAGACCAGTACGAAGTTCCTCGCTTGCTTCGATTAAAGCATCTGTACCGCGAGATGATTTAGAGATCTTGAAAGAAGCAAAGATCCCTTCATCAGTTTCGTTAAAGAATTGAGCGCGACCGATAGGCTGCTTTGGGTCATGTTCCAATAGGAGTTTAACCTTGCTGGTGTCAGAGATGTTTATCGCACCGCG
>JACCDP011015060.1_pt1 | contig 15111 bp, 11 predicted proteins | sample 7445841 | NCBI WGS metagenome assembly JACCDP01 (sample SAMN15323441, study PRJNA562643) | freshwater metagenome | isolation source: river surface water | place: USA:Blue River Watershed | collected 2017-08-17 | reverse complement strand
GACGCACATCTGCCAGAGGTCATAGTATCAGAAGAAAATATAACGGATGATATTATGGTGGAAAATAGGAAATATTTGTTTCGTCCGAATTTTGTTGAGTATATGAAGAGCAAAAATACTAATATATTGTAATATAAGTTCCATAGACAGTAAGGTTGACTAGCTCTCTTGTTCTTCTGTGGAGGCTATTCCAGCGAATTTCTTTTTTTAAGAACTTGGATAATTCATCCTGGATTGTAGTATCAAAGGTATGTATGATGTGTGGAATGAATATATATAACACTGTTTCGTATTTGTCATTTTCTCTTGAGCCTCTCCATAATAATGAACCCATAATTTGGTAAAGCGCCTGTGCGAATGGTGCATACAATGAGTTGTCGTTGATAGCATTGAAATTATAGACTGCTAAGAAGCTATTTGCATCATAAATATCAGTAGGTGTATATAGATGATTGTTTATAACATTTGAGATGAGTTCTGTTGGGAACTTTTGCGACCACGAGCAACCGCAACTTATCCATGTAGTCCTATATGGATTATAATTTGAGATATTAGCTATTTTTTCATCATATTCTTTCGTTACATAATATTCATCAAGTAGGTTTGCAAACTCTATGAAAATATTATGGCCTTTCTTGGTGCAGTATTTTGTATCTCCTACAACGAAACATTCATTAATATATGCAATATTACTATCTTCAGCAATAAAATCGTACATAGGATCTATACAAAATACAGATACCTTTGCTTGAAAATTAGATTGAAGTAGCTGCACGCAATCTATGATGTCTTGATGATATGCTTGGTCTGGATTGTTCCATTTTTTATAGTTATTGATACTATCTATACTTAGAGGAGATTGTGCATAATTCCTTGCACCAATGACAATAATATTGATTTTCATAGATGTCGTATATCGTGTTAAAGTTTATATCTATTTTATCTTGTCGATAGAATAAAATGGGAGTTGTAGATGATTATAAGTCGGTTAAAAATAGAGATGTGCTTTATGGTGCTGCTAGCAAAATGATTAGAGATAAATATAACATGGTATTGAACGAAGATGTCTTATTAAAAATCATAAATAATATCATTGGCATTATTTCAAATGACATTGCTCTGATAAACACGAGCCTCAAATTGATTGAACTAAATAATATGACGCTGATAAAAATTAAGGAATATATAGGAAAACAAGTAGATGCAGCCGCTAATGCCACGAAACAGGTTGATGCTGCGTCAGCTGTGAATGCTACCAATGCTACCAAACATGTAAAACAAGATACATATTTTCAACCTGTTTTGGAAGAGGAAACTGATGAGCTTATTCAAAAATTACAAGAACTTGAAGAAAAAAGAAAAATGGCTTCTACATTTGTTAATGAAACAATTATTGAAGAGGTGCAAACAATCGCCCAGACCCCTGACATATCAGAACAGCTCTATAAAATGTCGAAAAAACCTGTTGTAAAAAAAATATTTGTTATCAATAGCCATAATCGCGACTGGGTGAAACAGCCGCAGCGTAGTATGCTACAGTTTAATATTGGTATAGATTTGAAGACAAATGTCATAGAGCCTCTAAAGATTTTATTACCTGTATTTACCAAAGAGCTGACGCCCTATATAAATCTATCCATAACAGATGATATAAAAACACAGAAATATGTTTTCTTTTTTCACAAGAATAATGGGGAATGGGATGAATGGATACACGAGCAAACAAATAACCCATTATATTTAACAAATAATAACTGGAAGATATCACTATATGATTGCTTTAACGCTCCATTGGCACTCGGAAATGATGACATAAATGTTCTAGAGGTATCAACCGCTGAAAATGGAAAGGATTTTGTTATCAAGACATCACATGAAGAATATATGTATCTTTTGAAAAAATATGATACTATATATATAAAAACATTTTCAAATGACATAGATGCTGCAAAAGTGGTGCAGAATGATGATAAGTTCATAATCAGAAATGATGTGCTAAAACAAGAAGATTTTATTAACTCGAAAATACTTAATTGGAAGGCACAATATTACATAGTATTCTCATATCAATCTATATAACTAATATCAGGAAGGCAGTGAAAATGAATACTATCATTGTTATAATGTCAAGCCTGTATTGTAATTTCAATTTCTCATCTTGCGTCAGCTTATTATCTGAGTTGGTCTTGGAAGTTTCTGTTATTTCATATAAATGCTTATAGATATGTGTGAAGTCGAAGAGGTCTCCAAATGTATTAAGTGTATCATTAGACTTAATCATTATGTATACTAACGCCATGAATATGATAAATAATAGAATATGAAGAAAGAGTTTCGTAGAATTGACATGCATATTTAGGTAATTAATTAAAATACGCAACTTGTATGCGTCAAAATTAATGACAAGGATTAAAATTATGATGAATATTATATAGCTTGCGGCATATGTCAAGACTGAATATTCAAGACTTCTTAAGATATTATAATCAATAAGAAGCTCAATTAGTATGACTAAGATAAGCCTGATGAAGAACATTGTTATAATGAATATGATCCTATCAGAAAAGTTCAACTTGAGGACCACTGCAGGGTCAAGATTATGTTGTTTTAATTTATTATACAACATATCATCAGCATATATTGGTAGATTACCATTGGTTTTCGCATACCTGTTTAGCTTGACATATTCATCCCATATATCTTCATATAATGATGGTATTTTTAAGGTGGTCGCAATGCTTTTATTTCCAGAAGTGTCATTAAACTCCTTAAGTAATCTTCTCAATTGCTTAATTTTCTCATATAGTTCATCAAAACTCTTAAATTGAGTTTCTTCTGTCTTATCTTCTGTGCCTCCGCCAAATTCAGGTTGTCTACCAGGGCTGTAAGGAAGCCCAACCTGTGGTCTTTTATCTGCACTTAATAGTTTCAACTGTCTTGTATGGTCTATTTCTTCTTTCAAATTCTGTATTTTAACATCCTTGTTTTTCTTGGCTTTCTCAATATCTGTTTTTTTTAATGTTATGTTTCGTTTAAAAATTGTAAAATCAACATACATATCGTAATTTGTATTAGATTCAGAAAAATACTCTAATAATAAATTCAATTCTTTGATAGTTCGCTTTATATCATCATCATATGGTAATACTTCACTTTTATTCAACTCATCAATGAACTTTTTTAAATCTTTCAAAGAAATCTTGATATTGTTATTATATAGATCATTTGCCATATTATCCAAACTTTTGCATTCATCTTCCAATACATCTAAATTTTGCCTTTGAATTTTGACATCTTCTAACATTTGCTTAAGACTATTAGTTTTCCAATCATCAAAATTCAGTGTATCTTTAGTTGTAGCTACAAGGTCTGTTGTATCATGCGAGTTTTTAGATGGTGTAAAGCGTCCCAAGTCTTCAATATCTTTTTCTAGTTTGCTCTTCTTTTCTTCTAATAGTTTTATTTCATCATTTTTTTTATCTTTGTTTTCTTTTAATTTTGCATCTATTTCTTTTAATTCTTTTTCTTTTTGCTCTTTATCTTCGATAGGTGTATTTGGTTTAGGTATATCTTCTTTTGCTAAATCAAAGTCTTTTTTAATTTTGTCATAACGGTCTTTAAGTGTGGTAATCATTTTATTATATTTTTCAAAATCATTTTCAAACTTCCTAGCTTTGACATAATTTGCATCATTGATATATATTTCATCATGGTCTTCATTATTCGTACCACCTTTAATGTTCCCTCCGCGGGCTTCTTTGGATCCTTGATTAACCTGATGAAGAGTTTCTAGTAATGTTTTCACCATATCTGTTGAGTTTGTATTGGGTGCTTGTGCATCATTTGATGATTTATTGAAAGATGTTACTATTTCTGCTAATCTTACAAAATTATTTAAAGAGAGTGCTTTTTCAGCCTTCTTTTGTTTATTTGGTTGTATACTTTTTATTACATCAGCAAAAAGTGCCAATGTATTTTGTTTATGTGTTTCTTTGTCAGGAGCTGTGTTACGAGATAGATTTGCAAGCATTTCAAATAATAATACTAATGCATTGAACCCAAAGCTGTTCTTTTTAGCACTAGTATCATTTTTGACTGACATTAATGCTAATGCTTGCAAAATATTTGCTAAACTTGGACTTGATTGCGTACTTGGTGTTGTTGGTGCTGCTGCTGGTGATGATGTTGATGTTGCTGCTGGTGATGATGTTGATGTTGCTGCTGGTGCTGCTGCTGGTGATGATGGCAATAATGATAATACTTGCAAAAAATTTTCTATATCTGGATTTGTGTGTGTTCTTGGTGTTCCTGGTGTTGTTGTTGGTGTTCCTGGTGTTGTTGTTGGTGTTCCTGGTATTGTTGTTGGTGTTGTTGTTCCTGTATTTTTTTTATTATCATTATCATCAAATACTTTTAATATATCATCATTTATGCACTGTTTCATTGATAGTGGAGAATATACAGAAGCTTTTTGATTACATGTTGTATCAGGTTCTGTTTTTGGAGTTTGTTCTTCATCATTAAATTCTAGTTTCAATAAGTTTATATAATATTCAATACCTTCTTTCAATTGTTGTTCGTTTTTGCTTGACATAGATTTTAAATTAACCCTGTTTAATAATATAAGCTCCATTATCAGTTTAGCTACTTCATTATTTATCCTTTTTGATGACTTTATTGAAGAGTTCTTGACTTTTTTTCGTGCGTCTTCCAATATTTCCAAAAAATAAGAAATGAAACTGGATCGTGTTATATCCCAACCAGTATATTTTTTTGAAAATATGCTTTTAAGCTTACGATATTTATCGTTTGCTTTAGCAGACATTAAAATTTTATTTTTAGTTAATTCTGATAAAGCATAATACATAACCAAATCACTCTGTAAATTATCCGGTTTCATCTTAATGTTTTCATATTTGGCTATTGTATTTAGAATTTCTTCTCTAATATTCATTAAGCACTCTAAAATAAATAAATATAAGTTTTCGCTAATATTTTATTGCAATCAAACTTGTTAATACCCATATGAATATTGTAAACAATGATAGTGTTTTTGTAAGTTTTTTCCTGTCTTCATAAGATAATGTGCCAATATCTTCTTCATCAGAAGTATCATCTTTCTTATGGTGTATATTTAATAAAATGGGTATTAATAATAACAGGATAATCAAAATACTATGTGTTAATAACCTAGATATACCATTTGTACCCATATAGAAATAGTAAAACATATTTTGAAGACCGCCTATACTTGTTTCAGTATTCATATAACTTACAGGTGTTATGTTGTTGATATTCACAAGCATAACTATAAACCAAAATAATATGTTATATATAACAGCATAAAGAAGGAAACCTTGATAAAAATCTTTAATTATATTTATATCAATACACCATTGGACCATCAGAATAGTTATATATCTGATGAAGAAGGACACGAAGATGAAAATTAATCTATCCTCGCGAGTTATTTTGATAGTCTCTAAAACATTTGTAGGGGATGTATCAAATTTATCCAAAGCTTTTTGCAATGATGAAGCAACTTCTGTTTTACTCTTTTGGCTATGTGCTTTGTAATAATCATCTATGAACTCTTCCATACTGTTCTTATCTCTTTCAAACTTATCACTATGATCATTATCATTTATGAGTATATTTTCTGTTAGATTGCCTAAATTATTCATACCATAATGCAATGCTAAGTTCCCTCTTAGTTTATCCTCAGTATCATCATCATATTTATTTTCTTTTATTTTCTTATACAACTTATTGGCATTTTCTAAAATATCATCTTTTTGTTTCTTTTCTTCTTGTGTTTGTGGTTCAGTTGACTGCTTTTTATCACCATTAATTAAGTTGTTTAATCTGTCTTTAATATTATCATTGCCTCCTTGTTGTTGCTTCAGGTATTTAAATAATAAATTTGCATCAAAATCTTTATTATTGCTATTGTTCTGAGTAGAAGGTGAAAGATTATAATTTTTCAAAAGAACATTTTGTAGTGCAGTTATTATTTCTTCTTTTGATTTAGCATTATTAGAATCTGTTGAAGCTGTGCCTGAAGCTGTGCCTGAAGCTGCTGAAGCTGGTGAAGATGCTGAAGCTGGTGAAGCTGGTGTATCTGTAGATATCCCTTTCAGTATTTTGACAAGCTGATTGATGATTTTTCTTTCTTTTTTCTTCTTTATTTTGATGCGTGTATTCAAGTTCATAATGATATTTAATATTCGCGGATCTTTTCTGAGGATTTTCTGCAGTTCCATATAAAAGTTGAACCTATCTTCATCTAATTTAGATAAGTCATAATCATCAATTATTAAATCAGATATATTTTTGAAAGCTAACTTGTTTTCATTATCATGCATTTCTGTATCCATGTATCTTGCAATATTTTGGAAATTTGATAATAAAATATCCCTTTTTTTTTGTTCTTCAGTATAATTTTTCTTATTGTCTTCATCTACAATGATATCTTTTGGTTCTGTATTAGTATTATCAGGCATTTGATGTCTTTCCTTAATCGTAATATAGATAAAAAAAAACTATTGCAGAGTGTAAAACATTTTCCATAATATAGCAAACAATAAGATTATTATAAAGAACAAAAACATAACATAACTATATATAGACGAATAGTAAGTATAGAATATTTTCATAAGTATTAATAACAAAATTAGCCAGAATGCTAAAATTTCATATAACATTATGCTCTCGATTTCAACAGTATAAAATGAACTTCTAGGATTATTCAAATTATCCTTCAGATATTTTCTTAATTCGTTTTTAATTTTATCTTTATCACCATTCTTTTCATCAAGGGTATCGTCTGAGACATTTTCAAAAATCTCCTTATAATATTTTGCCTGTATTTTGTTATTCTTAGATAGTCTATAAAAGTTTGATTCTATATCATCATATCTAAATGGTATATATGCAGCTGGTATCAACTCCACTGGCAACATACCATAAATATATTGCTTAGCGTATTTTTTATCATATATTTGTGTATCTTTATCTTGGTCATTTTTATATATTTCAGCATTTTTTTGCATTATTTTAAATCTATTTGACATAGGTGATGATGCATCAGATAATAGACATATTTGAGGTTGAAATTCATAAATTATATTAACCATTTTTATTTCTTCTTATTTGACATATGGAAAAGATTTTTTTGTCATCCCTTAGTTCTTGAAAGCATCCAATAAACAATTCCTAGAATAATTATATTAGTAGCGTAAGTTAATACAAACCGTTCCCTAGCATTAAAATTGGCTTCTTTTAATATATCTAAACCATAAATATCATTATCTTGTTCAACAGATACATTCAAACCTTTTATTTCTGATAATTTTATAGTATCATCGTGTTTAATATTTAGTGATGTAGTTGTATCAACAGTATAAACTGTAATTTCAGCATCTGTATTGTTAAGCTGATTAGAAATTGTCTCTATGACATTTGTAAGATAATTAGCTTTGCCATCTACTTTAATTTTGAATTTCTTAAAGGCTTGGAAAAGATATTCAAGCTTATCATCTGTATTTTCTCTGGTTTTTTGTATATCTATAGTATCTGTTCCCTGTGTATTACTTAACATTTTGAGTGATGTTTTTATTTGAGAATTAAATATAGCAACTTTTCCTGAACCATCACCTTTATAATGATACCCTCCGGGATTGTTGTAAATATCCTTATATAACGACCTTATATGTGTGAGATATACATTAATTACTTTGTCAACTTGGTCCTTATATATACGATCATAGTTAGGTATTTTTTTTTCAATTGTGGATTCTGTTATATCTGTTTTAATCATTATAAACTTATAGGGGTCTATAGTATTATCATCATTTATGTAAAATAACCAGTCTTCTAAAAATGTATTTCGTTCTGTATCATGTATTTTGTTATATTTGTCTATATTATTATTGAAGTTTTCTAATTTATTGATGTAATAATACACAGCATAGCGTATCCTATCTACTAAGACTGACTTATTTATTATTTTATCTGTGATATCTTTACTCACTAAAGAATCATAATTCAATGTAATATCAGAATTTTGTATTATTTTATTTTTATTAAAAAATATCCTATTCAACAAACTAATATATTCTGTTTCAATTTCAGTTGGTTCAATATCTGGAATGTTTCCATTTTCATATGTCAAAATATCTTTGAAGAGTTCCTTATAGTATGCTTCAAATTTATCAAAATCTGTTATGTCAGTTTCTTTGATTCGATTGAATTTAGATTGTATGTCGTTGATGGATATTTTATCTTTAAATTTTTTCAATATCTTTCCAACTAAATATTCAGACGATTCCCCTATATTATTATATTGAAGTTTTAAGGTTCTTATTTCATTTTCAATCTGGGGTATATATTCTACTTTTCTAGTATTTTCAATCATATTAACATAATTCAAAAAGAATGATATGATGACATTGAGGACAATATAATTATATCTATAGTCAGTTAGATTATTTACACCTGTTCCGACATCTTTTTCGTGCATAGCTATGAAAGGTACCACAGCATTATTGAGACCATTTAAAGCCCTTGCATATGAAGATTTACAAACACCATATAAAGCATATTTATTAAAAGCTGTATTGAATGTTGTAAACATGACGATAACAAATATGATGAAGAATAAGAACACAAGTGGTAGCAACATGCTAATATACTCTCCTACATCATCATATTTAGAAAACATCAATACAAATCCTATTATCAAGCATAACACAAATAATACTAGGCCAATATTTGGCAAGTTTCTGAATATATATACATCATTGATGTCATACTTTTGATTATCATCATTGTCATTGAATAAAGGGAAAATATATTTGGGTATTTCTTGTAGTTTGAAATAAATACTATAAAAGTAATCTTCTGAATCATGTGCTGTATCAGCAGTCCAATATTCATCATAGTTTCCTCCATCTCTTACATAATGATAGTCATTATATATATCATCAGGGACCACATTTGTTTTAAAAGCTTCAACAATATTTACCATATTAAACATGAAATAGAATGCAAATACAAAATATAATGAAAGAAAGAAAAAATACAAAGATTTATAAAATTTATTTTTTTCTTCCTTATTATGCGTGATTAAATATACTTTAAAGCCATAGACTATAATAAGCAAACCGCCTATTGAAATGTATATTGCTAAATTAAATATATCTGCAGACCTAGCACTATTAATTGGGAAAAATCTACTTTCATTACTCTTCATAAAATAATTTTTGTATCCAGCTGCGTCATATGGTATATATCTTAATATAATATTTGTTAATATCAAAGCTAATACTGATAACAATATTAAACCTGATAATAAGATATTATCATTATACTTAACATACAAATATAGCACATATATGAAAAGCAATATTGAGAATATCATTACCATTGTGGTATATGTCCTGGCATTATATATATCATTAGGCAGAAGCAAGTCATACATATTCTTGGCGATTTGAAAGCGGTCGGTTTCCGCCTCACAGTAGATGTTCTTACATTTTTGCTCCATGTTTATCCTAGCAGTATCTTTAATGGATTTGTACTTGATGATGAACTCTGTTATATTTTTCATTTCATTTATGTATACAAAGAGTATCATCAAAAATGCGACTATACCGAAGAACATATTTGCTGTATTCATCATTAAACCTACTAGAGAAAAATATTTTATCAATATCTTCCTAATGCAAAGATGTGTATATGTAATATGCTGATACTGCAATTAAAAGCATTATCATTACAATAGGATATATATAGTAATTATCAATAGACCTGAAGAGTAATATCAAGAATGCAAGCAACAATACTAGGTATGCATATAGATATGATGCAACTGTATTAATTTTGCCTCGTATATTTTCTTTGTGCGACTTCTGATGATATTTAAAAAAGTAGTCACTAATATGATCTATACTGTCTATACCTTTATCTTTATTTATGAAATATATATTTTTTAAATCAAGTTCTTGTTTGCCATTTACTTTTTTTGTTTCCCCTATATCAACATTTTCATATTTCTCTTTAAGCTTATATAGGATATCTTCTGTAAGTATAAGGTTCTGTACTCCATATCGTTTTTCATCTGCATCTGGGTCATATGATGTGTCATGTAAGTTTTTCAACATCTTTTTGTTTTCTTTATCGGGAAAAACGATACTAGTTTCCTTAGTAGCTTCATTTATAATAAAATCCAATTTTTTCATAAATATCATGTATTCAAAAGTATCTGTATCATTGTATATTTCAGTTATCTTTTTCAAAATCAATGCAAATATGATAATGAATAGAATGACAAATACTATCATAAGCAAAATTAATGATGAACTGAACCATTCCTCCTGTAAATATCCTGGTCTAAACCCAAATACAATCGTGCCATATCCGATGACAAATATAATGAACCATATCAGCTGACCTACAGAACTTTTAAAATAATCATTGTATAATTTCATATGATTTAGTTTGGTTAGATCACCAGTACCTCTACCATCATTCTTATCTTTAAATATATCCAAACTATTATAATCATACAGGTAATTAGAAATCTGCCAGACATATTTGTCCTTTTCTTTTTCTTCCTTCTGTTTAGAACACTGGTTATTGAGTTTGTCTGTATATTCATAAAGGTCGCTGTTATACTTTAATGACAATATAGGATATGCACTTGCAAACAAAATTACTATGAAAATAATAAGTACTATTTGTATTTGATACATTTTACTCTATTATGTAAAGATATATTATGTATAAGTATATTTTTCTGTAGTATCATAATAAGCCATTTCATCTTTAGTAAGAGCCCTTCTCCTAGGGATGCCAGACGTACGCAAGCTCTCATCTGCTGCATATTCTGAAAAATCATAGAACCAACTGGCATAATCTCTGCTTGTAGTGTTCCATAATCTGCTTGCAGTCTTCAAATAAGAATTCAATTGCGATGAGGCCCCATCCTTGGGCTTATATTGTTGGCTGACAATATACCTCAAATCTTCTATTGTTATCTGTGATGCCATTCTTATATTAGATTGATAAATAAAAATAATTATGCCATGCTATCATGCTATTTAGCCTGCTTCTGGTTCCTAATTTGGCTCATGACTACTCTATCCATCTCTTCATCATATGCATCACATGTTTCGCGGATTTGTTCCCATTTACTCTTTTCTTTCTCTTGTTTTTCAGGCATTTCCCATAATTCTATAAGAGTATTCAAAACATCTTCTTGATTTTTTGCAAAAACCGATTTGATTGTATCTTCGTCAATATCAGCAGGAGCCTGCTTTAGCACTTCTGACAGTTTATCCATATATTATGAAGATATATATCCCTTATATCTTCGAATATTTTAATTTGTCAGCTATCTGCTTATAATAATAACCGGCTACCTCATAGGCTATTTTTTCATATGGATGTTCTAAAGCAAAATTATTCATTATGATGTCATTAATTCCAGACGGCGTGTCTGATCTATATAGGCAGACCATCTCCTTATTTGTTGTTATGTCATAATATACCTTCCTGTCTGTATCAGGGTTGGACCTAATATATTTTCTATATGGCTGATTGCTGACATCTAGAACAGCATAATTCATTGTGGATATTATCTTCGCAAACAAATCCGGATTATATCTCTGATATATATGGATTTTTTCGTGTATCAACGTATTTATTAAATCAGCTTCATTATATTTTACAACATACTTTGAGAGGAATATGACATTTTCTCTAGTATGTGGCAAGCCTTCTTCATATTCATATTTATCATTCTTATATGTCAACGCGAATATCCAGGGAATATTCGCAATATCCATGTTATTCATAAGTTTATAATCTGTCTTACCAAAATCCACAGTAATAAAAAAATCATCAGCCATCTTAGCACATTTTGTAAGCATTTGTTTTTCTTCATTTGTGAAGCTTATGGCAGTCTTCACAATATCATCAATATATTCTTGGCTTGTTTTGCATTTTCTAGCATACAAGTCTAGTTTTGTGAGTTGTCTGACATATTTGTCATGGTCCTCCTTGAAAAACTTTGCAGTATCGTCATATGTCATAAAATAAATTGTATCATTTGCAGTATGATAAGGCTCATAAAATTGCGAATATATAGTATAGACATATATGGCAAAGAATATGACAGATACAGCAATAAAAATATATAGATACATTCCCTTACTTACAATATAAGGTTTATTTATTTGGCTTTTCAAAACACGGCATAGCCCTATTCAAATTATATACAACATCATTTATATTGAGCTTACATAATTCATCTCTTTTGTATGAATTTGGATCAATAACTTTAGTTCCAAGTAATCTTAGATTATTTTCTGGTTTATTATAAACCCATTTTCCATCAACATTTTTTGTTATATAATATGTAAATTGTATAGGTTTCAATTCAGTGAATGTCTTATTATTATGATGAATGACTTGAATATAATGTACTTTGATTTGACTTGTATCAATAACTTGTATTTTGGAATATCCATAAGAATTTACACATGTACCTTCTATTCCAAATGATGATACGAAATCATTATCATAGCTATCTTGATTACTATTATCAAAATATGAATTATCATATTCAACTTCATCTGGCATACCTCCACCAGTTCCTGCAACAATCTGTACTAGTGTCTTTGTTCCATTTGTTCTATCTTGGATATTCATGATTTCGAATGAATGTGTATCAGCACATAAATAAATGCAATTATTATCAGCCAATATATCATACAAACGTTTAATATCTAGATTTTTCTTATCATCTGATTTTTTATCTTCAGTACCTTCTGTTTTCATTTGACGAAAATAAGGTTTTTTTTCTCCTTTGGCTTTTTCTCCTTTGACTTTTGCTTCCTTGTATCTGAAGTAGATTATGGGAAGATGTCCCATAACAAAAATTGGTTTATGTACTTTTTCGCATATTTTTATATGTTTTTCAAGTTTTGTTAGATAGTTTTTATCATGTATTTTATTTGTATTTATGAAAATCATTATATATTTTTGTTTTTTGATACTATTTATATCAGTGTAAAGAATAATCTTTGATCCGGATATTTGAACTGTTGGCAAGCTCTTTTGTCTTGTAAGGGTTTCCTGTGGTGTTTTTGGCAAAGATAAAGAATTATGTCTTCTCAATTCAGGCATCTTTTGCTTGTTGTATTGTTCATCAAGCAATTCCAATGAAGGAGTTAGTACACTTATATCACCAATATTATCCAAATAGTACCTTTGTGTATTAAGCATGCATCTATGTAATAGTGGTTCCGTTTTTTTCATTGATATTTCATCATGATTACCTAAGACTATGTATATGTTCTTTCCCAAACCATATATTTTATCATAACCAGATTTTAAGATACTTGTGAAGTAATATTCAAATGGTTGGGTTCCTTTTGATATCATATTAGGATACCAATTATCACCAGCAATATAGAAGTCTTTAATTCTTGATTCAGATACAAATATGTAATCCAATACAACATCTCTATATCTATACAGTGTATCTTTAGATTCACAGTCTATTCTATTCCAACAGCCATAGAACAAAAACTCTGTTGACATATCTAAATCTAAATTATAGGAATATTATAAATACATAGAATGTAAAATGTCTCTGTGTATAGTATGCTTATTATCTTTGCAATATTTATCATAATACTTTGAAGTAACTTCAAACGGAAATGATATTTTGATGTTATCAATAGAGACATAGCGCATCATATTCACCCAAGAAACAATATTATTAATAGCGCGCTTGAGATTTCTTACACCTTCTTCTTTCTCTGTTGTCTCAATAATATATTTTAGTACTTCATCAGTGAAAATGATATCATTAGTTGTGAGATTATATTGCCTGAGAATTTCAGGTATGATATAATTTTTAGCTAGAACCAGTTTTTCTTGCTGACTATATCCAGGGACATTGATTGTTATCATGCGATTACGCAGAATGGGATTGATGCTGCTCTCATCATTATATGTGAAAATACAAAGCGACCTAGAAATATCCAAGTCTATTTCCTCAAAATATCTGTCAGTAAACTTATCGTTCTGTACTGGGTCTGTTATATGTATGAGAGTATTAATGATTTCTTGGCCTCTGTAGGTATTTGATACCTTGTCAAGTTCGTCAAATAAAATGAGAGGGTTCATGATGCCAGTTTTTACGAGACTTTCGCATATTTTGCCATAGGTTGCACCTTCATATGTGTATGAATGCCCTCTGAGGTATGAAGCATCCTCTACGCCACCTAGAGAAATAAAGGCATAGGGATAATTGAGTGCATTACAGATGCCTTCTTTAATAAGCTTGGTTTTTCCGACTCCTGCACTTCCCTGTATGCCTATGACATATCCATTGGCAGATGGAAATGATATAAGTTGTGCTAAGATGCGTACAATTTGTTCTTTGGCTTCCTTGTGTCCGTAGATAGTTTCGTTCATTTTGGTCTTTACGTTCTCGAGGAAAGAACAAATCTTGTCAGTTCCATCTGTATTTTTTATAGGGATCTCATAATATTTCCCAAAAGGGATATCTACTAAGATATTCATCCAATTATTCAACTTGTAATATTCGCTTGATGCTGAATAGGACATCTGTTGAAGACTATCAACCTTTGATATGATAATTTTCTTGGTCCTATCAGGAATGTCAAGTTTTAGAAACTTGAAACGCAACGGCTCTTCAGATTGTGTATTAATTGCAACTAGTCTATTTTCAATAGTCTCAATGGTATCTTTCTCATTATTTGTAAGCTCATCAAAAAACCTTCTTTCTTGTTGAGAATATCGATTGTAAAACGCATAAGCCTTCTTTTTAATGATACTCTTCGTCTTTTTTCGTTGTCTGTACTTTTTCATGGGCCTGCGCGGATTAAGAATTAGATAGATGTTATTTTGATGATGTAGTTCTTCGTCATTTTTATTAAAGAACCCACCTCTAGGATTGCTACTGCGTTCATTGTCTTCATCGTTTTCTTCGTCATCTTCGTCATCTTCGTCATCTTCGTCAACTTCGTCTTCTTCGTCGACTTCGTCTTCTTCGTCATCTTCGTCGTCTTCGTC
>JACCDP010970112.1_pt1 | contig 15111 bp, 24 predicted proteins | sample 7445841 | NCBI WGS metagenome assembly JACCDP01 (sample SAMN15323441, study PRJNA562643) | freshwater metagenome | isolation source: river surface water | place: USA:Blue River Watershed | collected 2017-08-17 | reverse complement strand
TGCATCCCCTTTATCTCTCCCAAAGTGGTCGGATTCACCACGAACGGTGGCGGTTTTGACGGATGCTGAACGGCCGGGCTTTGTCGAACCTCGTTTGCGTTCGCTTGTTCGGGGGGCGGAGAGTTATGGGCCTCGGGTGGCGGCTTGGTCGGAGCGTGTGCTTGGGATCACTTTGATGCCGTGGCAAGTTGAGGCGCTTACCGGCCAGTTGGCCCATGATGCCTCGGGGAAACTCCTGCACCGCCAGTCGCTCGTGTCGGTTGCCCGCCAGTCGGGCAAGACGGTGGCCCTAAAGGCGTTGGTCGGGTGGTGGCTGACCGAGGGGCCGGTGGTGTTCGGTGGCCCTCAGACCGTGATCACGACGGCCCACGCGCTCGACCTCGCCGTTGCCCTGTTCGGCGAGTTGGCACCCGTGTTGGCGGAGTCGTTCGACGGCACCCCGAGGTGGTCGTACGGCCGAAACGAAATCAAAATGACCGACGGGTCAATGTGGCTAGTGCGTGCCGCCACGGCTTCGGCTGGGCACGGACGGTCCCCCGATTTAGTTGTGGCGGATGAGTGCTGGGATATATCGCCCGAGGTAATCGACCAGGGACTCATTCCGGCGATGCGTGCCCGCCCTACCCCGCTGCTCTCCACTTGGTCGACGGCCGGGACGGAGTCGTCGGTGTGGATGCTCCGGTATCGCGAGGCCGCCATTCAGGCGATCGCCGAGGGGCGTGCCACCTCTGCGCACTTCATGGAATGGTCACTCCCGCCCGGTGTTGATGCCCTCGGATCCCCGCACTTGTGGCATATGGCTAACCCGGCGCTCGGGATCACGATCCCACCCGATGTCCTCGAGGCCGAGTCACAGACCCCGAACAAGGCCGCCTTCCTTCGGGGTTCGCTGAACATGTGGGTGGCGACTCAGGACGGGTGGCTACCGCATGGTGCGTGGGATGAGGCGCAAGCGGAACCCGAGCTCCTCGCCGAGGCCGGGCCGCCCGTAGCCCTCGCAGTCGACTCCTCGCAAGACGACTCCCGCTATGTGGGCATCACCGCCCACCGTGTCGGCGACGCCGTCCTCGTTCGGTGTGCGTTCGTGGTCGGGTCGGAGTTGGAGATGTGGGACCAAATCGGGAAGGTGCTACCGCTCCGGAACTGCACCCTTCTCCTCCCGCCCACCCTCGACACCCATTGCCCGCCCGCCCTCCAACGGCGCCGCAAGATCGTGGGCTATAGCGAGTTGCTGAAGACGACTGGTCTAGTTCGGGGGATGATCGCCGAAGGCCGTGTGCACCATGACGGCAACACCCAACTTGCGGAACACATGGCCCGGGCGGTCGCATCGAGGACACAAGCCGGGTGGGTGCTCTCGTCCTCCAAATCCCCCGGCCCTATCGAACTGGCTCGCTGCACAGTCCAAGCGGTGGCCGAGGCATCGAGGCCTACGGTGACGCGCAAGGCCGCCGTGGTGGTCTCAGGGCGGTAGACCCCCCAAATTCTCTATCTTCCTACCATGCACGACAAACCCGGCATGGTGCGCGCATAATCGCCCTATGGGTCTGCGACGCCGCCGTTCTCTCGCCACGGATACCGCCGCGTCGCAGGCCATCACCGCATCCGCCGGATGCACGGCCGGTGTCGGTGTGGGCGGGACATGGTTCGCCAACGAGAGTGTCTGTGGGACCGGACGCGCGTTGGCCATGTCCCTGCCCACGATCTCCCGTGCACGCGATGTCCTCGCCTCGCTGGTCGGGTCGCTTCCGATCCGCCAGTACGGCACCCAGTGGAACGGGGAAGACCTCGAGGAGCTGCCGCTCCCGCCGGAGCCGTGGATGCTCCGCCCCGATCCGAACTCGACCCGTGCCCACATCATGTCGTGGACGTTCGATGACTTGATGTTCCACGGCCGGGCGCATTGGTTCGTGACCAGTCGTTATGCCAACGGTTTCCCTGCCTCGTTCCAATGGTTGCCCGCCGCAGACACGACGATTCAGGCCATGATGTTCGCCGGAAATCAGCCAGTCGGTGAGTGGACGTTCCGGTACCAGGCAACGGAAATCCCGAGGCGTGACATTGTTTCGTTCTGGTCGCCGCAGGAACCGTTGCCGAAGGTTGGTGCCCGCGGTGTGTTGACGGCCGCCCGTCTAGAGCAGGCCGCCGAGAGGTTCGCCAGTACGCCGACCGCGTTGGGCTATCTGAAGACAAGCGGGGAGCCGCTCACGACAGACGAACTTGCCGACCTTGCTGATGCGTGGGCGACCGCCCGTCAGACCAACGCCGTCGCGTCACTTTCGGAGGGTGTGGAGTGGGTGGAGTCCTCGATGGACCCGTCTCGCTTACAACTCGTTGAGGCCCGCACTCACGCGGACCTGAACCTTGCCCGTCTCGCTAACTGTCCGCCGTGGTTGGTGGGTGTCGCCGTCGGGGGCATGACCTACTCGAACGTCCAAGACCAGACCAGTCAGGCCGTCTTGTTCGGTGCCTTGCCGTACATCGAAACCATCGAGCAGACGTTGTCCTCCCCGCAGGTCATCCCGCCGGGGCGCATTGTCCGACTGGACCGTGGCGCATGGCTAGACAACCCGCTCTCCGACCGGCCCGTGGCCGACACCCCCGCAAGGGAGAACGCATGAACATCATCCGTTTCACCGCCCAACCGATCGTCGTCCTGGCGGCCGAGGATGACGGCACACCGCGCCGCACCATCCAAGGGATCGCCGTCCCTTGGGATGTGACCGCCTCAGCGTCCACCGGCAAGGTGCGTTTCCTGCCGGGGAGCCTTCCCGCTGATGGCCCCGCACCGAAATTGCTCCGTGACCACGACCACCGCCAACCCATCGGTGTGGTTACCGAGCGTGTCCCCACCGATGAGGGGATGATGTTCTCCGCCCGAATCAGTGAGACGGCGGCCGGGAATGAGGCGCTTGTCCTCGCTGCGGACGGTGTCCTCGATGCCGTCTCCGTCGGCGCATACCCGACCGACTTCACATGGGACGGCGACACGATGGTCGTGGCGGCCGCCGAGTGGCGGGAACTGTCCGTCCTCCCGTTCGGTGCGTTCGACACCGCCCGCATCCATCAGGTGGCCGCCGAGGCCGCCGACGACTCCGAGGCCGCAGAGGCCGACGAACCCGAAACAGAAACCCAACCAGAAGAGGAGGCCCCGGTGACCGAGGCAACCATTCCCACCAGTCCGATCGTCGTGGCCTCGGCCCCGGCCCTGACCCGTCCCCGCTTGACCGCCGCCGAGGCCGTCTCCGGCATTCTCTGCCAGCGTCGCGATGTCCTCGACATCCTCGCCGCAGACAACCTGCTATCGGATGTCCCCGGCCTTCTCCCCGAGCCGCTCATCGATTCGGTGTGGGACACGCAGTACGCGGCCCGTCCGATCATCGACGCCGTCGGCACCCGTGCCCTTCCGCAGGGCGGGGAGTCCTTCTACCGTCGGTACATCATCCAGCACACCGCCGTCGGCTTGCAGAACGCCGAACTTGACAACCTCGCGTCGCAGGCATTTCAGGTCAACCGCGCACAGGTCGATAAAAAGACTTACGGCGGCTATGTAAACGTCTCATCGCAGTCCGGCGACTGGAGTCAGCCAGAGCTCGTGCAGCAGATCATTAACGACATGGTGCGGCAGTACGCGATCGCGACCGAGGCCTACGTCGGCGGTTTGGTCTACAACGCCGCAGTTGCCGCAACCGACACCGTCGCCGACTTCACCGACGGTGATGACGTGATTGCCGCCCTGTACAACGGTGCCGGAGAGATGCGTTCCAGCACGGGCGTGCTGCCGACGCACCTCATCGTCTCCACGTCGGTCTGGTCACAGTTGGGCCAGTCGAAGACGGCCGGTGGTGCGTACATCTTCCCGTACCTCAACCCGAGCAACAGCGCCGGTCAGATGGGTGGCGCCGCAGTCATGACCGGTAACCCGCTCGGTCTGTCGCTCATCATCTCCGACGACCTCAGCGCCGGTGACCAGGCACTGCTGGCGTACGGCCCCGCCATCGAGGTTTACGAGGATCGGTCCCGCACGGGCGGTGTGCGTGTAGAAAATCCTGCTACCGCGTCGGCCACGCTGGGGCTCTGGGGTTACCTCGGTGCCCTCGTCATGCCCGCACCGACAAACTCGTACATCCTCAGCCTCGTCTGATCTTCGATGAATCCGGTAGCCGTCACGCACGCTGAACTCACGGACGATGTGGTCACCCTTACGGTGGCCTCTATCTCCTATCTGCGTGTCGGCTACCACGCCGAGGTGCAAGGCATTGGCGCACCGTACGACGGCCAACACATCCTGACGGCCGTCATCACCACACCCACCGTCATTGACGGTGTGACTGTGGACGTGTTCACCGTGGAGTACGCCAAGAACCACGCCAACGTTGTTGGGTCTGATGTTGACGGGCGCATCACGCCACGGTGCACATGGATCGGCGAGTCAGACGTAACTGACTTCCTCGGGTTCCTGCCCGACACCCAACCGGATGAGGCATGGCTAACCATGTGCACGGAGACGGCTAACGACTTCTGCTCACGGCGCCGTTGGGAGAACGGGTACAGCGACCTGTTGAACCATGTGCCGTCACCGGCTGTCGCCAACGCAACCGTCCTCTACGCCGCCGGCTTGTTCCGTGAGCGTGGTTCGATTGACTCGTTCTCGTCGTTTCAGGAGATGTCGGTCACCGGTACCCTCGCCGGGAGCATGGGGCAGATCATGCGCCTGCTCGGTCTGATGCGTCCGAGGGTCGCCTGATGGCCTTGCTTACCGCCGCACGCGACTATTTGGTTACCGTCCTTGAGACGGCCGGGGTACCGCGCGTCACGACCGACGTGCGGGACGTGGCCCCGCCATGTGTCCTGGTTGACCCGCCCACCATCCGTTCCCTCAACGGTGACGTGGCCGAACTCGACTTTCCGGTGTGTGTCATGTCGGCACCACCGGCGACCGCTAACGCCGTCACCTCGTTCCTTACCCGAGCGGACCTGATCCTCACTATCGAGGAGTTGCTGGTCATCTCTGGTACCCCGCAGACCTATTTCGTAGGCCAGCAGGAACTCCCCACATTCACGCTCACTTGCCGCCTGACATATCAGGCAGACCCTGAAGGAGACTGATTACCATGCCGACCGTTTACACCGGCCAGACACTGACTATCGAAATCGACTCGGTCGCCTATTCGGCCGACGTGACGCGCGCTGAACTTGTCCCGACCCAGAACGTCAATCAGGAGCCGACGCTTTCGTCGGTCGCCTCGTGGGCGGATCCGGTGACTTGGGAACTCCAGGTGGAAAATTTTCAGAACTGGACAACGACCACAGGAATCAGTGCCGCCCTGTACGCCGAGGCGTTGGCCGGTAACACGGTGGCGTTCGAGCTCGGTCTGCCGAACACGCGCACCATCACCGGCAACATCATCGTCACGTTCGCCAACATCGGCGGTGCCGCCAACGGTGCCCTGACCCAGACCTACAGTTTCCCGGTTTCGGGTGGCATCACCCTGACCTGATCAGAAAGGCAACACCGTGCAGTTGCGCCTCGCCGTCACCATCTCGGGCACCGAGTCCGAGGTGACCACCACGCCGTTCTCCATCATGGAATGGGAACGGCAACACAAAACCAAAATGTCTGCCATCTTCGATACCGGCCTCGGCATGGAAGACCTGCTCTACCTTGCGTGGGCCGCTACGAAAGCGACCGGCACGACGGTGCCCCAGTTCGATCTGTGGGCACGCACCGTGTCCGCTATCCGCGTGGTGCCGAACGGGGATGACGACCGCCCTACCCTCGCGGCAGCGTCGGACGTTTAGTCGCCGAGGTTGCCGCTATCACCGGGATTGCCCCGGACGAACTCGCTAAGGATTCCACCATGCTTGCCACCATCGTCGAGGTGCTGAATGACCGGGCGGCTAAGCGATGAGTCTCAGCATCGAGGTGGAGGTGGCCGGTGTCGCCGATGTGTTGCGCGAGTTGGGCCGTATCGACCCCGAGTTGCGTAAGGCCGCCGTGGCCACCATCAAGGGTGCGTTGGAGCCGATGGCCGCCGCCGCCCGCGTATATGTGCCGGGTGACCCGCCGCTATCGGGTATGGCCCGTGGCCGCCGTATGGCGTGGCGTACCGGTCGGGTCCGGTCCGGTATCCGGGCAACCGTCTCGGTGAAGGCCGACCGGTCGGGTCGTATCCCGCTGGCACGGATCGTGCAGAAAGATGCCGCCGGGGCTATGTGGGACATGGCCGGGAAAGCCTCTGGCGGAGTCACCCCTGCTGGTCGCCGTATGGTGGCAGTCATGACGCAACGCAACGGCGCACCGTCTCGGGCTATGTGGCGTCCAGTGGCCGCCTACACGTCGCTCACCGAGGAATCCCTTCGTGATGCTGTCGCTGAGGTGGAGCGTGTCCTCAACAACGAACTAGGGAGGGGCTGAGCCGTGGCCGTTGTTGTACCCATCGCCGCAGACTATGACGGGGCCGGAGTCCGTGAGGCCCAAGCCTCGATCGCCAAGTTCGGCCAAAGCATCACGAAGAGCCTTCAGCAGGCCGGTCGGGAATCCCGCAAAGCCCTAAAGCAAATCGAGGACGGGGCGACCGATTCCCGGACCGCCGCGCAACGTCTCGCCCAGTCCATCGGCACCGTCGCCGAGAAACTGGACACCGAACTCACCAAATCGGCCGCCGCCGCTGATGCGCTCTCCAAGGCCCTCGGCCCGGAGTTTGCCAACCGTGTCGGCCGGAACGGGATCAACAAACTGGTAACGGACCTGAACCGTGCCGGTGTGACGTTGGAGGACATCACCGCTGAGGCCGACACCCTCGCTGCGTCGCTCCGCCAGTTGGATGATGTGAACCTGCGGGCGCTCGGAACCGAGCTGGACACCGTCGACCGCAAGATGCGCGACGTTGGCGATAACACCGACCGCACTCGCTCGGTGATGGCGAACTTCACCGGGAACGCTGCGCAGGAAATCCCCGGTGTATCTCAGGCCCTCGGCCCGCTGAACACCGCCATCGGCCAGTTTGCGGAATATGCCGCTGAGGGGAACATCCGTCTGCGGAGTTTGGTCGCGGCGTTCGGTCCGTTGGCCGCCGCCTCGGTCGCGCTCGCCGTTGTTCAGGATGCGATGGCGAACAACGCTGAGACCGCCAAGTTGTACAAGGACAACGTCGACGCATTGACCGAGTCGCTCGTCCAGAACGAGTCCGTGGCCGCTGCTCTACGGGACCGGTACGAAGAACTCGGTAGCGCACAGGTTCGGGTGTTCGACGAAAACCTCCGGAACGCTTCAGCCGAGTTTTACCAAGCAACCACCATCGCCGGTCTCGGAGCGAAGTTGTTCGGTATCGAACTGAAGAAAGCCCGCACCGAAGACCTGACCGACGACCTGGTAGCGCTCGGACTGACCGCCGACGACGTAGCCGACATCGTCTCCGGTGGTGCCGACAACGTCGGGCGCTTCATTGACTCGCTACGGGCACTCGGTCTTCAAACCGTCACCACCACGAACATCGAGAAGTTCTTCAACGAGCAACTCAAGATCAGTAACGACGCCCAAGAGGTGGCGAACGTCAAACGGCAGTTCGGTCTCGGTATCACTCAGCAGACCGCCGCCGCCACCGACCTCCTCACCCAAGGCATGCTGGCCGCCAAGCAAGTCCAAGACGACCTAGCCGCCGCTGCGCTCCGTGCCGCCGAAGGCATCGACGCTGCACGGCTTGCGTTCTATAAGCAGGTCGACGCAGGGTTTGCCGCCGAGGACAGTTACTCCCGTGCCGCCGCTGCTGTCGACAAAGCCGCTAAAGCCGAAGAGACGGCACGCAAGACGAACAAGCCTGAGGACATCCGCAAGGCGGTAGAGGCCCGTGATGAGGCGGCCCGTGCCGCCGTCGAGGCATCGACCGCCGCCGGGATCTATGCGGAAGTGATGAATGGTGTGGATGACGCTGAGACGGATGCGAAGGATTCGGCGCTTGGTGCGGCCGGTGCGTTTAGCGAACTCGCCAAGCGTGTCGGCCCCGGGTCCGCCGTCTACGCCCAGTTGGAGGGGTACTACAAAATCCTCCTCAAGATCGCTCAGGTGCAGGGGTATGACACGCCGACCGCAGTACGGCAAACGACGGGCATTCCGAACATGGTTCTTCCCACCGTGAACTCCAACGCCGGTGGCGGTGGCGTCGTCATCGTCAACCTAAACGGAACCGTCCTGGACCCGGTCGGTGTGCAGAACGCGATCAACCGTGCGGCCGCAGAGATGGACGCCCGCATGGGAGTGAACCCCTGATGGCCGTCACGTTCCAAGTCAAACTAGATGGGGTCGACATCTCCGCCAACATTGGGTCGTTTATTCGGATCACCTATGGCAGGCAGGAGATCACGTCGAACATCGCCCAAGCATCCACCGCAACGGTGGACCTTGTGTGGGGCGATTCGGCGCTCGGTCTGATCTCGCTACCGGGCCTGACCATCGGCCGGCTTATCGAGGTGTTCGCCACCCACGGCGCGTCGGGCACCTCCACCATCTTCAGCGGCCGTATCACCGACGTGGTGGCTAACGCCGGGTCACCGAAAGCCCAAGTGATTGCGGTAAACAACATCCTTCCGGCGATCCAGCGGACACCGGTAACGGTCGCCGCCGCAACAGGAACCACCGGCACCCTGTGCACCAACATCCTGACTGCGGTGATTAGCGCCGCCGGTCTTACCGGTGTGTCTGTCGTTAGCAACACGGGCGGGAATGTCCAAGTGTCACCCGGTGTCACGGCGGCCCCCGCCCAGTCGCTGCTTTCGCAACTCCTTGATGGCGAGTTTTCGGGCACGTTGTGTGAGGTGTCGCCGTTGTCGGTCGGTGTGTTCGTTACGTCGGATCGCAACATTGACACGATGCCTTCGGGCCAGAAGTTCAACATCACCGCGACCACTTCCTACTTCAAGAATCAAGGGTTTCGGCGTGGTGTTGGTGACATCCTTAACCAGTCGGTTGTGTCCTGGACGGGTGGCACGGAGACGTTTACCGATGCGTCTTCGGTGTCGCTTATCGGGTTGTACTCGCGTCAGACCAGCACCTTGCTTTCATCGGAGTCTGAGGCCGAGGCAGTCGCCGCCCTCGATGTCACCCGACAGGTCACCCCCGGGTTCCGTGCCGAGGTGATGCCGGTCCGATGGTCAGCGTTCGCCGACGGCGCCCGCAAGACACGAACCGATAACTGCCGAGTCGGGACATACCTCACCACGGCTAGTTTTGGGGCGTCGTTCCCTTCCACGTTCTTCATTGAGGGATGGACCGACGTGATCACGGCCGGGCCGCAGGGTGCGAACTGGGAACGCCAACTAATCGTCTCAGCCTCGGACTTGACGAAGGCCCCTGAGGTGTGGTCCTCGGTGACGAACACGCTCACATGGGCCACGGTGCCCGGCACCATCGACTGGCTAGACATGACCTCGACTTCGCTGTAAGGAGAACTGATGCCGACTACCACGAACTTCGGGTGGACATACCCGGCCAACACTGATTTGGTGATGAATGGCGCTAGCGCTATGGGCACCATCGCCACGTCCATCGACACCACGCTGTACGCCCGTACTCGCGCCGTCGGTTGCCGCCTCACGTCGGCGACCGGCACCGTCACCAGCGGCTACACGGTGCTCTCATGGAACGTCGAAACCGTCGACACCGATGGATTCATTACCGTTCCTTCCACGACCATCACCATCCCGGCCGGGCTGGGTGGTTTTTACCAATGCTCGGTGCGAACCAACACGGCGCTAACAGGTTCGGTTGAAATCGGGTTCTCCATTACTTGGACAACCGTCGCCTACGGAACAACTCGCGACGCAATGTCATACATGGGTAGCACCGGCCGACAACTCGGCGGCACGGTTCGCGGGTCATGCATCGGCCAGCAACGGTGCGCCGCTGGCGACAGCCTGCAAGTGTTTGTGATCACCACGTCGAACGCCGCCTCGGCCACGCATGAACTGATCCTTGAGAGGATCGCACTCTGATGGACTGGCGTGCACTCTCCCGTCATACGGCGAAGTTCGCCGCCCAAACCCTCGCCGGTCTAGGCACCGGCGCACTTTTGGAGGTGGCCACATGGCGTGCCCTCCTCATGGGCTTAGCGGCCAACGTGGTGCCCGCCGTCGTCCACCTCCTGTCGGTCTACGCCGCCACCGGGAAGGTGCCCGCACCTGAGGTGGCCGAGTGACCGCCCTCATCTCCGCTATCGCCGTCGCCGTCATCGGCGGCCCGATCATGTGGTGGCTACGCCGATTCGACCAGAGAAACACCGCCCAGCACGCCGACAACGGAACCACCCTGACTCGCATCGAGGACAAGCTCGACCGGCACGACGGCAAGTTAGACCGCTTGGATGCGAAGTTGGACCGCCACATCGATGACAAGCGGGGTCACCGATGACGTGCAAACCGTCGCCGTACACCGGGGCCGACAAGATCGGGCATCGTCGTTCTGGCACTGACGGGTTCGTGCGTGCGGTGTCGAAAGCCTCGGGCCGCAAGTTGTATTCCCTCGGCACGTTCATGGTGCGCAACAAGCGAGGCAAGAACACCCTCAGTGTGCACGCCACGGGTCGGGCTATGGACATCGGCCGGGCCAAGTGGCGCACCTTGGGTGGCGGGTCACGGGCCTACCTGGTTGAGGTGATCGACTGGATGGTCGCCAACTGTGAGGCGATGGGCCTTGAGATGATCGTTGACTACCAGTGGGTCGGCAAGTTGCCGAACGGGAAACCTGCCGCCGGGAGGGTGTGGAAGTGCGATCGGTGCGCATGGAAGGCGCAGGTGCCGGGCAGCATTCAGGGTGCTGGGTCGGGGACATGGATTCATGTGGAGTTGGACGCCAAGCACGCCGACTCCACCGACTGGATCGCCCCGCTGATTCAGTCGATGCCCCGCCCGCCTAAATCGGTTGCTTGACTCCCGGGCCCGAGTCCGCTAAATCTTTAGGCGTCGGGGTCCCGCCCGACACCAACAGGAAGGTCCCAACCATGCCCAGCAGTAACCGTGCTATCACGCACGTCTTCGCCGGTGATGTGCGAACCCGCACCCGGAACGACCACCGGCCCCGCAAAATCCGAGAGGCCCTCGCCGCCGACCTCGGCATCCTCCCGGAGAACATCCGACTCTCCCACGCCACTAACGAAGTCGAGGTGGCCATGGTCCGTCTCCGCTACGGCCACTACCGCAACCTCACGATCCTGACCGCTGAGGACGTGCCCGGATTCTGGAGCGAGGACATCAAATGACCGTGCACCACGACTCCGACCCGACACCGCCGCACGGCATCCTGAGGCCAGTCACCCCGGAGCAGGACGCCGCCGTCGCCGAGTTTGCGTTCACGCTCCGCTTGTTGGCCCACCCTATGACCGGGGTTCAGACCATCACTCACGAGGAACGGAAAGCCCTCCTGGGTGCGGCCCGTTTGCTGGAAGAACTGCGGGGGATGTCATGATGCAACCCGCCGAGTTTCACGCCCTCGCCGACCGTCTCGAGCTCGCCGCCCGCCCGATCATCGACGCCCCGCTCCTCGATGCCGCAGTGGCTGAGGCCGCCGAAATGCTCCGTCTGATTGCACCCGCCGCACCTGCTCTCGGGTGTATGGTCGGGGGTTTGATCCGTCACCGGGTCTCCGAGCGTCGCCGTGAGAACGAACGCCGCATGACCGACGAACTCGCCCGAGTCCTTACCAAGTTGGCGCACGGGCCGACCCGTATGGCCGACCAGATCGAAGCCGCCCGCCTGCTGGACTGCTACCGCGACTACCGGGATTACCCGGCCCGTAACCGGGAGGATGGCCATGTCCGAATGGGTGGATGACCGGCCCCTCCTGTGGCGTCTCCGGAACGAATCGCAACGCCATAAGGGATGCAATCACAACGGCCTGCTAAGCCTTGCGGCCCGTGAGATCGAACGACTACGCGCATTGCTCGCTGAGATTGACGCGTTGCACCATCGGGGCGACTGGGAAGGCATGTCTTTCTGCCACGAATGCGATGGCAGTTTCTGGCCGTGCCGCAGTTATCGGCTGTTGCACCCGGAGGAGGCTCGCCGTGGCTGACGACATCGTGACCCGACTACGATCGGCGCACCCTACATCCCCGCAATACCTCGCAGGCTCTGACCTGCTCGCCGACGCCGCCGACGAGATCGAACGGCTTCGCTTGCTGATTCGTGAATGGCGTGACAATGACCTTGCATGGTCAAGCGCCCATGAGCAGCACGGGTCTAGGCATTCTCTCGTGCTTAGCGCGTCGCGTGCGCTGGGCGAAACGGAGAACGCATTGCGAGCAGAGGCCGACCGTGGTTAACCCTGACGAACTCCTCGCCCGCATTCATGACGCCTCGATGTCCCGCATCCCGGTGGACATCCAACGGGTCCTCATGGATGCGTGGGACCACATCCACGCTACCAATGTGCACCTAACCCGAGCGATACAGGTGTGCGCCTACGTCGCCTCAAGGGTGCCGATGACGCATGAGTCGGAGGACGGCGGAATATCGCCCCTCCAATCGCACCTGATCCATCGCCTCGCCAGAGTCCAGGCACACGACATGTGGCTAGCCCACCGTGACGTAAAGGTGCCCACATCATGGACCTGAGCGGATACGTCGACGTCGCACAGAGACTTCAGATAGCCGCCGGCCGATTCCCCGAACTGCGGATACAAGAACTGGAGACGGCCCCCATCGAGGTGGACGGCCAGCAATACATCCGGGTCAAGGTGTCGGTCTGGCGATCGCCTGACGATCCGTTGCCGGTTATCGCTGAGTGTTGGGAATGCACGCCCGGTAGGACGCAATTCACGCGTGGGAGCGAGCAAGCCAACGCAAGCACCTCTGCGGTGGGCCGTGCCCTCAGGTTCCTTCTGCCCGATGTGGGTGGTCCGGTAGCGTCTGCCGAAGAGGTTCGTAACAGGTCAGGTGAGGGGTCCGATGGGGAAGCCGGTCCCCCTCGCCGGTCACCCCGCCAGCAGTCCACCCCTGCTGGCGGGGATGATCGCCCTACCGCCTCGGCTGACCGTCCCGCCTCGGATAAGCAGAGGAACTATGCGAAAGCCTTGATGCGTTCCCGAGGACTTACCGACTGGTCGCCGCCGGATGACTGGTCCGCCGCGGACGCATCGCAACTCATCGAGGAACTGAAAGCCGAGGTGTCGGAGTGACCGAGCGTGAGTGGCAGACCCTTGTAGTGGAGACGGCCCGGTGGGCGGGTTGGAGGGTGCATCACACACCCCCCGCCCAAACCCCCACCGGCCGATGGCTCACCCCCACAGAAGGCAACAACGGATGGCCCGACCTAGTCCTCGCCCATCCCAAGCGTGGCGTCATCATTGTGGAACTGAAGGCCGATAAAGGCCGTCTAAGCGACGCCCAGGTGGAATGGTTGCATGTCCTCGCTCAGGGTGGGGTGGAGACGGCGGTGTGGCGGCCTGTCCACTGGCCGCAGGTGAAAGCCCGCCTACTCGGGGAGGACCGATGATCGTTCGTAGCCCTCGTCCGACTGCCGATTACACAATCATCGCTAACGCCATCGTCCGAGACGCCTCATTGTCCTACCGTGCTCGTGGCCTGCTCATCCTCCTCCTGTCGATGCCCGACAACTGGGAGACGTCCTCGATGTGGCTAGCGGCCCGCGCACCAGAAGGTAGGGACGCCGTCCGCAAAGCCCTCAAAGAACTAGAGGGTCGCGGCTACCTCCGCAGGACGAAACAGCGCGGTCCCGATGGCCGAATCCGAATCGTCACGACCGTGTTCGACCGCCCCCAAGAACACCAGAAACCGAAGCCTGAGAAACCGGCGCCGGTAAACCAGTCAGTAACCAAGAACTAAGAAAAGAAAGACCTAGTGCCGCAGACGTGCATACAACTCACGTCAGTAAGGAAGTCCCCACATGCAAAAAGACCAAGCCAACGCTCTCATCGGACGCATCTTCCGACACTGGGACATGGAACCAACACGCGAACGCCTCAGAGGGTGGCACGAACTGTTCTACGACACCGAGAACGCCCTAGGCCTTGACGCAGGCAGGGCAGGAACAGCATTCATCAGGCTAAAGCCTGAAACCAAAATGACCCCCGCCATCTTCTACGCCGAATACCGCCTAGTCGAACCCGAAACCCCCCACACCATCCCCGGCAACTACCGGGGAATCAGTTTCGCCCAACACATCGAGGGCCTGAGACGCAAAGCAAACTGGGGAGACAAAGACGCGATAGCCGAAATCGCAAGGTGGAACGCCATCGCCGACAAGCAACGCACGACCCAGCTCGAGAGCGAAGTCGGACCACGCACCACCAAACTCCGCGCATGCATCGCACTCCCAGAGGCATGGATAGATGCACTCAACAAAGACCGCCTAGCGGGATTCGCACCAAGCGAGGAACTGTGAGCAAGGCCGACGGATACCAAGCACGACCACGCACAGACCCGAAGTACCTCAACGCACGACGCCGCATCCTCGCCGACCACCCCACCTGCTCCCTCTGCGACACCCCCGCCGACACCGTCGACCACATACTCCCCATCGCCTTAGGCGGAACCCACGACGAAGACAACCTGAGGCCCATGTGCAAACCATGCAACAGCCGACTAGGCGCACGCATGGGCAACGCAATGCGCAAAGGCCGCAAAGGCCCAACCACGGCACAACGTGTAGCCCAGGGCAAAGTCCACGGCACCATCGAGGACGGCAAATGGGTATGCGTCTGCCAACGATGCGGCATCAAGTTTCATCCATCGGCAAGCGCAACCAAACTCACTGGCAAGTACTGCTCACTTGAATGCGCCCGCCCAAGCCGAGAACCCGAACCACGCACGGAATACACAATCCAATGCGCCGAGTGTGACCAAACATTCATCACTACCAGCTCCGACCGCATCACATGCGGGGCCGAGTGCTGGAAGCAACGCAACGTGCGCCGTTCCAACGCCCGGTATTACATCACCAACGGCCGGGAAGTACCCGAACACTTGCGGCCAACAGAGGCAACGATCGTGAGCCAACGAATCATCGAGGCACCTACTGAACCACGCAAACCTCGTCCACCCCGTGCGTCAACGCCCGTGGACGTGCAAGACGAGGCGTTTCTGGGGGACCCCCCCGCC
>JACCDP011294594.1_pt1 | contig 15113 bp, 34 predicted proteins | sample 7445841 | NCBI WGS metagenome assembly JACCDP01 (sample SAMN15323441, study PRJNA562643) | freshwater metagenome | isolation source: river surface water | place: USA:Blue River Watershed | collected 2017-08-17 | reverse complement strand
GGGGCTATGACAGCAACTTCATCTATGTCTGCGTTGCCACCAACAGCTGGAAGCGTGTCGCTATAGCGACCTGGTAACTGATGGCAGTCCGCAGCAAGACCGGCACCGCACGCATCGAGCACCAGCCGGGGCCTCCGAAAACCACACGGCAGGGATTCGGCCAACATTCGCGGCCACACCGCAGAGGCAGGAAGAAGCTCCGGGGACAAGGCCGCGGGTAGACCCTTGCCGGCGCAGCCCGGATTGGCAACGGTCCCGCTCGTTACGATGTGATCGAGCCAGGGCGCCCCGATGGCGGACGAACCCAAATCAGTCGGCGGTCTGTTCGCTGCTTCGCTCCCGGCGGCGCTGGCGGCTGGCATGGTTGCTATCGGGGCGCTGCTGATCTCGATGCAGGTGCAGTCCGCACGGATCGAGGCCACGCTGGTGCAGATGGCGAAGTCCGTCGATGAACTAAAGACTGACGCGCGCTCGCAGCTGGCCGAGCTGGACCAGCGTGTGCGCGCCCTTGAAATGCGCCCCTAACCTTGGAGCACTCACATGGATGCTATGAGCCCTGAGACCATCGCCGTGATCGCCATCATCATTGCGGCCGGCTCCGAGATCATCGCGCTCACGCCTCTCAAGTCCAACAGCTGGATCCAGCTGATCCTGCAGGCCGCACGGCTGGCCTTTCCCAAGCAGCGCCGCTGACATGGCCAACGCCGCGCCGATCACCTTAGAGCAGCTGTTCCGGTTCTACCGGGGCCTGCCGCATCAGGCCGCGGCAATCGCGCAGCTGGAGCAAGACCTCGCCGTCAACGGCTATGCAGCCGCCATGCGCCGCGATCGCGCATGGTTCAACACCTGGAGCCAAGACGGCAAGCAGGCGGACCTCGCTGCTGCGCTGAAGCTGATCAAGGACTTCGAGGGCTGCCACCTCGATGCCTACCCTGACCCGCTGAGCGGCGGCGCACCGTGGACCATTGGCTACGGCACCACCCGCTACAGCGACGGCCGGCCGGTGCAGAAGGGCGACAGGATCAACGCCATCGAGGCTGATCTGCTGCTGCGGCAGGAGGTGGACAAGATCGCCGCCAAGCTCCGCACCACCATCCCCTACTGGGTGGAGATGACGGACCAGCAGAAGTGCGCGCTGATCTCCTTCGCCTACAACCTCGGCTCTGGCTTCTACGGCGCCAAGGGGTTTGAGACCATCAGCAAGCGGCTGCGCGAGAAGAACTGGCCCGGCGTGCCTGATGCCCTGCTGCTCTATCGCAACCCCGGCACCAACGTGGAGGCCGGCCTCAAGCGGCGCCGCATCGCAGAAGGCGATCTATGGGGGCGTGAGCGGCAGACCACTGGCCCGATCTCCGCGATGTTCACGCCGGAGAGCCCGTTCAGCCACAAGCTCACGCCGCACATCTCTTACGGCGAGTTTGCGCTCAACCAAGAGGCCCGGCGTTTCGATCACCAGCACCAGTGCGACACCGCCATGCGGATCGCGCAGTTCCTAGAGCGTGCGCGCGCGCAGTTCGGCGGCCGGCCGATCGTGATCACCAGCGGCTACCGGCCAGCGGCGATCAACAAGCTGGTCGGTGGCGCCTCCAGGTCCGAGCACCTCTACGACGACCCTGGCGTTGGTGCGGTGGACTTCTACATCCAAGGCGCCGACATCAACGCGGTGCAGCGGTGGTGCGACAAGGAGTGGCCCTACTCGCTCGGGTACGGCGCACCGCGTGGCTTCGTCCACCTTGGCATCCGTAAAGGCGCGCCTAGAGTCCGCTGGGATTACTGACCAGCTGGATGCCCCTGCCCGATTACGAGATCCACGACCTGTGCGCCCGGCACGCGATGGTGGTGCCCTTCGACCCTGATCTGGTCAACCCGGCCAGCCTCGATGTCTTGCTGGGCGATCGGCTGATGATCGAGGTGCCTGAGGCCCGCGAGCTGCAGATCCACGGCATCAGCGGCCACACGGCAGAGGATCCCTACTGGCTGCAGCCGGGTGAGTTTTGCCTCGCAGAGACCCGCGAGATCTTCAACCTGCCGGACTTCATCGCCGCGCAGTTCGTGCTCAAGTCCAGCCGCGCACGCGAGGGCCTGGAGCACCTGCTGGCCGGCTGGTGCGATCCGGGCTGGCATGGCAGCCGCCTGACGCTGGAGCTGAGCAACGCGCGCAAGATGCACCCGGTGGCGATCTGGCCCGGCATGAAGATCGGGCAGATGGTGTTCCACAAGATGCAAGGCATCCCCGGCCGCACCTATGCCGTCACCGGCCGCTACAACGGCGACCTGGCTGTGACTGCCAGCAAGGGCTAAGCTTGCCCTGGAGAATCCCTGTGGACGAGGAGCCCGGCCTAGTCAGCCGGGCCTTTTCATTGGATGCTTCAGCTCAGCCATCCGCATCCGGTGGATCCGGTTGGGCGCCTCGCATGGATCATCCAGCGGGATCAGGGTGTAGTCATCGCACCCGTGGCGCTCTGCCCAGTGCTGCGCGCCGATGTGGGTAGGGAATGGCCCGACGTGCCACGGACCGATGCGGAGGATGTAGGTCATGGTGGTGAGGTTAGGGGCGCCGGAGCGCCCCGGTAGGGGTCAGAGGTGGATCCGCTGGCGCCAGCTGGCCATCAGGCCAAAGGCGGCGTCGCGGCTGCTGATCTCGGCGGAGAAGTCCACCAGCGGGTCAAGGGAGCGGGCGCGATCGTCAGCGCACTTGGCGATGTTGAGCCACATGTTCATGGCAGCAACTTCGCGGGTGGGACAGGTGTGGATGTTCATGGCTGGAGAGGTGGTGGAGGTGGACAGGCAAAAGATCAGGCGCCGTAAGCGGCGACAACGACATCAGCGGTTTGCCCGGCATACCACTCGGTCAGGTGGCCGTCGCGGGTCTTGGTGGTGCAGATCACCAGGCCGCCGGGTGCTGTGCGCTGGGTGAGTGTGACGCCGAAGCGTGCGAGGCGCTGGTTGGCTTGAACAGTGGTCATTGGTCCGGTGCGTCGATGAGTGAACTATACCCCTTCGACGGGGCACAATGCCGGGCTGCGGGGGTCCGTTCACAATCCGTCACAAGCCCGATCCAGTCGCGCCCGCTACCGTGCAGCAAGCGGCGGCCAGCCCATGCGGGCGTTCTACCTAGAGATCTCCGCCAAGCTGATCATCCGATCCGATTCCGAACCCGACGACCTGCCAGCTGACATCTACTCCCAGCTGGCCGAGTTCATCCCTTCCGATGAGGACATCATCGACATTGAGGTGAACTGCGTTCCCCTGCCGCCGGACCTTGGACCAGCACCACATTGATGAGACGCGCCTGGTCACCCGCCGCAGCGCGCGCGATCAGATCCACCTCGCCTGGAACTACCGCTGCGCCTACTGCGGTGATCCGCTCGGCAGATCCCCCACCCTCGATCACGTTGTGCCGAAGGTCCACGGCGGCCTCACCGTGCGCGAGAACCTGGTCAGCTGTTGCCTCATGTGCAACAGCCAGAAAGGCCACCGCGAGTGGATCAGCTGGTATCGCCAGCAGCCGTTCTGGTCTGCCTTGGGCGAGTGGGCGATCGCGCGCTGGGTCGCGGGTGAGCCCTAAGCTTTCGGCCTAGACCTTTTCTGAGGATCTAGGCGGTCCCGTAGCGGCCGGCTGCGGGCAACAGGCTGGCACCGCGTGAGGACCAGCCACCGGCCAACCCCATCACGGCAGGATCCTGCTGCACACCCACAGCGCGATCAGGCACGTCGCCCAATACTCAACCACCAGCACCAGCACGTCGCGCAGCATCAGCGGGCCAGCAGGTGGTCGAGATACAGCTCCGCCTGCCATAGGTCTGAGCTGTAGCGGCAGATGCCACCGACGCAGCTGCGGTAGTACAGCTCACCGCCACCATCAGGCTCCAGCGTCTCGATCCACCCGCCACCGCGATCGGTGCGGCTAATCACCTTCGGCTGGTTCATAGATCTCGCACCTGACCGCATAGCGGCCGCCGCTCTGTTTCGATTCTGGCAACCCCATCTCACAGCGATGCCGCTGCGTGTCCCAGTGCAAACAGTCCCAGCACATGCGCTGGCCGCCATTCGGCCGCAGCTGCAGTAGTGCCGCCTCATAGATCTTCTGCGCGCGCAGAAACGCCTCCTGCAGGTGCATGGTGCCGGTGTCAGCCTCCAGCTGGTTCTCGGGCTTGGGGCCAAGGATCACCCGCGCGTGCCAATTCCGATCAGAGCGGCTGCACACCAGCAGCAGTCGGCCGGCGTGCAGTCTGATCATTCTTCCTCGCCGTATGCCGGCTGATGGAAGATGCGCTCGAGCGTCATGCTGGCCGGCTCAGGCTCCCCGCAGGTGACGTGTGCCGCCACCGGATCAGCTGGGTTGGCCGCCACGAAGACGGTCGGCCAGTGCAGCTCCTTCACCACCACCATGCTGGTCCGCGGGCTGCGCACCAGCACCCACAGCGCCGCGCGCTCAATCAGGCTTAGGCCGGGAAGGTAGCGCATCATCCCTCCAGTTTGCCGAGTAGGCGGCGGATGTACCACTGCGCCTTCGCAAGCGACACGGCCTCACCCTTGTGGCGCTCGCGCCAGGTGTACTTGATCACGTTGCCCTTGCAGTAACCGCGAAACTCCTCCGGCGTCAGGGCAGCTTCGATCGCATCGATGCACTCGATGCCACCCTGCCGGTAGTGGTCCGGGTTGATCTGGTCAGTCATCGAGCCATCCCCATGCGATGCGTTTGCAGATGCGCCATGCGTGCTTCTCGTCCACATCGAACTCAGCCGCCAGCTGGCGGTAACTCCAGCCCTCGCGCTGAAGCTGGCGCAGCTTGCGCACCAGCTCCGGCGTCAGGATCGCGGCGATGTTCTCCTCCCCGCGCTTGAAAGGCCGGCTCATCGCCACTTATCTCCCAGCAGCTGCTGGCGGCAGACCTCGATCGCCTGCTGTGCCTGCTTCTGCGTCATCACCGACTCGGTGGCGTCCATGGCTCGCACCACACGGGCAAGCATCTCTGGATAGCTGGTGTCGCGGAAGTTGGCGGCAATGTCGCGGCAAAACTCCTCCCACAGGCCGGTGTAGGTGCTGCAGGTACGGCCGCTTCGTTCGTAGAGCGCGTCCATCATGTCGGCGCGTTGCTGGTCCAGCTGGACAGGGTTCATGGTTGAAGCAGTTGGCGAATGTGGAGCAGCTCAGCGCAGAGCTGCTGGCGGTTGCGGATGCCGGTGATGCCGTGCAGCTGGTCGATGCGAACGTCGATCAGCTGCTGCAGCCGGAGGCGCTCATCATGGCGCCCCTGCTGGTAGGTGCCGCTGTCGGTGAGCAGCTGGCTGATTCTTGCGCGCATGTCGGTCATGGGCTGTCCTCCAGCTCGGCGGCGATGGCGAGGAGGCGCTGGCGGGTTAGCCGTCGCTCGTGTTGTCGAAAGTGCCCAAGGTCAGGCGCAATGGGAGGCAGATCCATTTCTGTCGGCACCACCTGATCTGCAGCAGCGCGGAGGGCGGCAGCGAGCGTGACCTCCACCTCGTTATGGGGGTTGTCGTCCATGCGCTTGTAGGCGGCATCCAGCACCGCCTGCGCGGCGGGAGAAAGTTCAGTCATTTAACAGACCTCCATCGACAAGTCCGTCGCACCATTCCTTGAACGGTGCTTCGATCTGAGCCATGGTCTTGTTATCGACGGTCTCTGGCTTGCGGATCATTGCGATGGCTAGACCAAGGGCGTCACCAAGGCGATTCTCAAGACTGTCAAGTGGCACAAACTTGTAATCGGTCATATCTCGGCCTCATGCTCAAGAGCAAATACAAGGGCTGGCGGGAAGTGGTGGTCGGGATTGCTTCTCATCCACGCCGCCACCTCGCGGATCGCGGCGCGGCTCCACTCCAGAGGGTCGTCAAATGCATCCACCTTGAGACACGCATCATTTACTCGGTACACAAGTTTTGCGTTGATACTGTCCCAAGCCTTAATACTGGCTTCTGTGGATCTATGCCCCAGCTCCAAAGCATCGGCATAAGCAGTCAAGATGCTGGCTTCGCTGCTGGTGAGCCAGCTCTCCACCTTGCCGGTGGCGCGGTTCACCTCACGGCGGGGCCGAATCCCGAGAATCCCGAGCCACTTGTAGGCGCTGGACTTGGCGCAACCGCGGGTGGCGATCCAGTCGGATACCAGCACCCGCTCCACCAGCGAACTCCTAATTTGGCGTGGATTAGGAGTTGGCTTGGTGTTGGGCGCGAGCAGATCCCTGACCTGTTGCGCCTGCTCAGGCGTCAATTGCAGCGGCTCATTGATCTCGTAGACCTTAGACGCTGGGCGCTTGGCCGCTTCCAGCGCATCGACCCGGCTCGCCAAGGCCAAGATGTTGGAACTGGTTTCAACGATGTGCTTGCAAGCTGCATCCTCCAGAGCTTCGACCCTGGCGCGAAGTTCAAGGATGCAGGGCGCCCATGGCTGGCTGCCGTGGCTGCACCTTTCCAGCTCGTACCACTGCTCGGGCGTTGCTTGGTGGTCAGTCACAGCCAAACCTCCACATCCACCCAGTAGCGGCAGCTGCCGTCCATGGTCATGTTCTGGTTGACGTACAGCGACTCGACCAACAGCCCAGTGTCGTCGGTGAACTCACGCAGAACCTGATTGATGCGTTCGCGCAAGGCCATCTTGGCGGCTTTCGCTTCGTCGATTGTCATGGTCATGAGATCAGAAGGGCAATGGTGGCAACTAGGACGACCGGGATCCCGGCAATGACTGCTGTGGCTTGAAGCAAAAACAGCGCGTCTGCCTTCGTGAAGCTCGTCATGCCGCCACCTCCACCGTGGCACCAGGCCAGCGGGCTTCGGCGTAGCGGATTGCGTGCTTCTTTGATTCGGCGCGCGTGATCCACGTCATCGGCTGGGCACCCTGCGGGTAGACGATCAGCCGAAACTCCTTGGTGCGCGCCTTCGGCCGCGGCCGGCTGATGCCGTCGCCGTGCTTGCTGGTGGATTCTTCGCGCCACTGCCACGGGAGCATGGCGCCGGTGATCTCAGGCATGGCAATTCGAGTCGGTGACGGTTTCAGGGTTTAGCCATTCCAGTTCTGACCACCACGGCAGCCAAGACTCGGCGGCAATGGCGACAGCTTCGGTGAACGTGTGCGCCGTGATCGACTCGATCACATTGGCGCTGCGGATCTGGAAGTAGAAGCGGCGTTCAGTCACTTCCGCACCTCCACCAGCTGCTGCGTGCCGGAGTGGGTGGGTGTGTGATGTGCGCCGGATTCGATGCCGATCATGGCGAACACGGCTGCGGCGATCAGCAGGCAGATGGCGTTGTTGATGCGGTTGATCATGATGCGAGCGCCTGACGGACGCGGTAGCGGGTGAGGTTGAGACGGGTGGCGATCTGTCGCTGGCTGAGACCCGTGCGACGCAGGACGCGAACGCGGCGGCTTTCTGATGCGGTCAGCCAGTCGATCACTGCCACTACGAACAGCAGCGGCAGGATCAGCTTCCAGATCACCAGCAGAGTGGCGGTGAGCATGGCTGGAGTGGATGGGTGTGCCGGACCAACCGGCGGTGTGGGCTTACTCAGGCCGTGTTGGGCTCGTGGTGACGCGTCGTGTGCCCGGTTCCGCGGCGGTTGAGTTTTGCGAGTGGACCGCTCCCCTCGTGATCAAATACTACACCGCCGGCGGTGCACGTCACGGGCGCGTGTGACAGTTCTTCACACGGCATTGCTGCCGACCGCCAGCTCAACAGGCACCCGCAGAACGGGCACACTCTTATTTGTGTCCGGCGTGCGCGCCCAGCCGATCGCCACCAGACTTACCGGCAGCTCGACCGTGTACCAGACATGCCGGCAGTCCACGCACCTCCGCTGGCGGGTCACCTTGTCAGGCTGCTTCCCGTTCGTTGCGATCGCCCTGATCTCACCGCTACCGCAGCGTGGGCACTCCATAGGTATCCTGAACCTGTACCCCGCCACTATGGCACAGTGAACTTCGGTCAGTGGATGGCGGTCGAGCTATCGCCAGAGCAACAGTTCGAGATCGAAAAACAAGCCCGCACCCTGCTGGCGAGCAAGGATGCGGGCGCTATGGCTGCTGCTCTTCTTAAGCAAGCCTGCTACCAGCAGCAGCTACTGCAGCAGGCCGTTCACGAGATCGCTCGCCTTGAATGCGAGCTGATGGGGCGTTAGAAGAACGGCTCTTCCATTACCTCCGCCACCACGCCATCAGTCGCACTGGCCAAGCTCTGAGCGGCAGCCTGTGCAGTCACAGGCGGCACCCAGTCACGCGGCGGCTGCGCCACGGCGCTCACATACGCCAGACCCTTGCTGCTGGTCTTCTTCCAGCCGCTGATCGGCACCTGTACCGAGCCGTATTGATCCGGCGTCTGACTCATCACGAACGCGCAGAAGGCGTCCAGCTCCTCGACCTTCACGTTCAGCATTCCGCTGAAGTCGATCTTGCTGTCGGGCTTGGTGCTTTTGAAGATGCTCAGGTTCAGTTTGAAGCTCATGGTCTGGGTTGGTTAGTTGGGTGATTGGGCATCCCGCGGAGGTTTCGGGCCTCATAAGCCTCCACCTCTGCCACGGGATACAGCACGCGGCCTCCGATCTTCACGAACCTCGGGCCACGGTTCTGGCTTCTCCAGTTGTCCAGCGTTGCCAGCGTCACGGTGTTGCACCACCGCGCCACAAGATCCACCGGCCGCAGGTAGCCAGGCTGCTCAGAAGATTTCGTCGTCGTCATCGCTCCCTCCCTTATCCGCCGGTTCTGCAGCTGCAGGCGGCTCCACGATCTTGGCGTTCAACTCTGTAATCGACACCGGCGCTGGTGCAGCTGGCACGGGGCTCACGTCCACCGGCTCCACGTCGATCACCTCCTCCTGCGTCTGGATGCCCACCAGCAGATCAGGAATGAACAGGCGCCCCCAGAAGGCTGCGGCTCTGTACCGGATCATCAGCTCGGGCATCGTCTGCCACTTGCTGCCGGCCTTGGTCGCCCATCCTTCTTTCTTGGCCATCGCCATCGTCACCTCAGGCCCGCGCAGCTCTTGGCCGCTGCTCAGCTCAGTGGCCACCGCAGTGCAAGCCAGCGTGTCGCCCTTGCCGCTGATCTCATAACGCAGCGGGCTAAACCGGCCGCAGCCGTTGATCAGGCCGATGATGAACTGGCTGCTCCAGCTCGGCCGCCCGTGGATGATGTGCAGGTTCTGCATCACCATCAGCGGGTCCATCTGCATCCGGCGCGCGATGTTCAGCGCCACCAAGCAGTTGGCAAAGCCCTGCTGGCCTTGGAACTGCTGCGGGATCAGCGTGCTGCTGGCCAGCGCCTTGGCGATCCGCTGGGCATCCTCAAACGCTTGGATGCCGCTGAACACGCCGGCGGGCTGTGTTGTCGTCAGTGCTGTGCTGTCAGTCATGGTTAGTAGGTCTCGATTTCAGTGGGCTGTGGGGGCAGTGATCCATCAGGCCGCGGCCGCATCCAGCCCGGCAGGCTGATCAGCTCGATCTGCTCGCTGTAGCTCGGCCAGCTGTCAGCCGCCTTGCACTCAGCTAGCAGCGCAAGGTCGCGCGCAGCCGTAGCCGCGCCTGCAGCGATCATTTCGTCGTCTGCGGCGTACACGGCCACTGCGTGCGGCCATTTCTTCTCCACGCACACGAACACAAACTGGGATGGGCGCTGGCCAGTGGCAGCCTGCAACCCGTCTAGGTACCAGCTGGCCTGCAGATGGTATCTCCAAGAGCTGATCGACTTGCGGAACCCTGCAGGGCTCGCATCCTCGGTGGTCTTGAGATCCACCACGATCAGGCCGTCGCTGGTCAGCCAGTCCGGTCTGCACTTGCACTGCAGCCCGGTGGCCTCATCCGTCCACATGTGTGTGGCCTCAGCAGCGCCCGGCAGGTTGAGCAGCATCGCAGCGGCTGGGTGCTTATAGACCGCACGCGCCATCTGCATCACCTGCTCGGCATCAGAGCGGCTGATCACCGTGCGGCCGCTGGCGGCCACCGTGAACGCCTCCCACTCAGCTTTGCCCTGCTTGGTGCGCCTGTCGATCCCCTCCGGCGCCATCACATAGCGCGAGTCCCATGCGTCCAGCTCTAAGACATGCGTGTGCAGCGCGGTGCCCAGCAGCATCGCAGGCGTCGGCTCCGGCTCCACCCGGTTCGGATCCACATACCGCGCCCAATAGTGCAGCGGGCTGCGTGCCACTAGGTCGAGGTGGCTTTTGCTGACTGCGGAGTGCCGGTGGTACTCGGCGTTCTCCATAGGCTCGTTCTCATCAGGGCTCACGCAACCTATCATCTTCTCCTCCCTTATCATTGCGGTTCACGCTAAGTCTTTGATTTCCTTTGGCTTTCCGGCCTCTGACTCGCCTACCACTAAGGCCGTCGCAGGTCTAGTCCAATGAGTCTCACGCTTCGTCCCTATCAACAGCGCGCCATTCACGATCTCCGCCTCGCCTTCCGCGATGGCGCACGCGCGCCCCTGCTGGTGCTCCCCACCGGCGGCGGGAAAACCATCTGCATGGCGGAGATCCTGAAGGGCGTGGCAGATCGCGGCCGCTCAGCAATCGTGCTGGTGCATCGCCGTGAGCTGATCACCCAGACAGCTCACAAGCTCGCCCTAGCAGGCGTTAAGCACGGAACTATCGCCGCTGGCACACAGCCAACCGATCACCGCATTCAAGTCGCTTCTGTCCAGACGCTCGTGCGCCGTCTGGAGCAGGTCAACGCCACCCCCGATCTAATCGTCATTGATGAGGCGCACCACGGCACCGCAGGCAGCTGGAAGCGTGTCATGGACCACTGGCCCGACGCCCACCGCCTTGGAGTCACCGCTACCCCCGTTCGACTCGACGGCCGCGGCCTATCGGCAGCCTTTGACCGCCTTGTTCTTGGCCCGTCTGTCGCGGACCTCGTTTTCTTGGGCTATCTCAGCCCGGCAAAGATCTACGCACCCCCCGTGCGTGCAGATCTGCACAGACTCGCCAAGCGTGCAGGCGATTTTGCCGCAGGTGACGCCGCTGAGCGCATGGATCGCCCCACCGTCACAGGCGATGCAATCGAGCATTACAGCCGGCTGGCGGCAGGCCAACCTGCAATCGTGTTTTGCTGCACCGTTGACCATGCCGAGCATGTCGCTTCAGCGTTCCGCGCAGCAGGCCACAAGGCCGCGACATTGCTGGGCAGCACGCCTGACCGGGATCAGATCGTTGACCGCTTCGCCACCGGCGAGCTGCAGGTGCTCGTGACCGTTGATGTTGTCTCCGAAGGCTTCGACATCCCGGCCGCCAGCTGCGCCATCCTGCTGCGCCCCACCGCCAGCCTCGGCCTCTACCTTCAGCAGGTTGGCCGCGTGCTCAGGCCGGCGGAAGGCAAGGCAGCCGCGATCGTGCTGGATCACGTCGGCAACGTCCACCGCCATGGCTTCCCCGATGATCCGCGTGACTGGTCCCTAGACGATCGTCTCCGCACTGTTCGCGGCGGTGGCCAGGCAGCGCCATCAGTCCGCACCTGCCCCAGCTGCTTCGCGGCGTTCAAGCCGGCGCCGATCTGCCCGGTGTGTGGGGCGGCATGTGCGCCACCACCCAAGCAGCTGCGCGAGGTGGATGGTGAGCTGCAGGAGCTGAAGCGCGAGGCCGTCCGTCAACGTGTCGCGGAGCGCAAGCGCGCCAGGTCGCTCTCTGAGCTGCTCGCCATCGCTGCACAGCGCGGCTACTCCCCCGGCTGGGCGTACAAGGTCCACAATGCCCGCAGCAGCCGAGCATGATCGTGGCCAACGCCGAGACCGACCTGCAGCAGCGCATCCGCTTGGCGCTCGGCACCCAGCACGACCTGCGCCTGTTTCGCAACCAAGTTGGCCAACTCCCAGATCCACGCACCGGCCGACCCGTGCAGTTCGGCCTTGCACGCGGTTCTGCTGATCTCATCGGCTGGCGCACTGTGACCGTCACCCCGGAGATGGTTGGCCGGCGCATCGCTGTATTCACTTCCATCGAGGTAAAGACCACCACCGGCCGCCTCACACCCGCTCAACACGCCTGGCTAGGCGTCGTTAGTGGTGCTGGTGGCATCGCTGGCGTCGCACGGTCCGTCGCTGATGCCTTGCGAATTGTCACACCTGATTGCCCAACCTCCTAACCTCAAGCCACACTTTGCCAGCAACCCCCACGAGGCTCAGATGCCTGCGCTCACAGATCTGCTCGCCCATCTCCCTGACGATTGGGCTCTAGTCGCTGTCGGTAACGACAAGCGCCCATACCAACCCGAGTGGCAGAAGAACCCACTCACCAAGACCCAAGTCGAACGTGAGCTGCAGGCTGGCCGTGCCGTAGCCATTGGCGTGCTCGCAGGTCCACCATCAGGCGGCCTTCTCTTCGTCGATCACGATGGCCTCGGCGCGTCCGATGTGCTCACCAACCTCGGCACCTCTCTCCGTGATCTCCCAAAGTCCTGGGCAGTCACCTCAGGCCGTGATGGCCGCCTACAGATCATCTACCGCGTGCCGCGTGGCTTCTGGGAGCAGATCAAAACCACCAAGCTCAAATCCTCCGTCAAGGGCGAGCAGCTGGAGCTGCGCTGGACCGGCTGCCAATCCGTTGTCATCGGCAAGCACCCCATCACCGGCGCCTACCGCTGGCTCAAAGGCCGCGCACCCGGTGACCTGCCCCTCGCTGAGGCGCCATCGGTGCTGCTCCAGCAGATGATGCGCGGTCCCGAGATCCCCCCGCTTATCCACACTCCCAACCCCACTGAGGACGCAGACCGCGCACGCGCCTACCTCGACAACATCCCCACCTCGCTCTCCGATGACTACGACGAGTGGGTCAAGGTCGGCATGGCGCTCCACAGTGTCGGGGATGACAGCCTCCTAGCTGATTGGATCCAGTGGTCCGCAGGCTCGGGCAAGTTCAAGGCCGGCGAGTGCGAGCACAAATGGTCAACCTTCAAGTCCGACACCGGCGGTGTTGGCCTCGGCACCCTCTATCACCTCGCAGGTGGCATCTCCCCTCGCCAAGTCGCTGTCAACGCCCTTAAGGCTGCACTAGGCGACACCCACCCCAAGGCAGCAGCCATCGAGGCATCCTCAGGCGGCAAGGCCCTGAAGCTCGAAGCCGATGAGCTGCTCACCCTTATCCGTCAACAGCTAGGCGATCGCCTGCGCTTCAACATCTACACCCAGAACATCGAGCTGGACGCCCAGCCCATTCAGAGCCTGGAGCACTACTACCTCCAGTTCGCTCAGATGGGTATCAAGGTCTCCAAGGAACTGGCCGCTGACGCCATTGTCTATGTCGCACAGGCCAACCGCTTCGACCCCGTTCGGGAATACCTCGATCGGATCTCAGAGGAAGTCCCACCTGTCTCAATCGACCACCTCGCCACCGCCTACTTACGCCCCGGCGACACACCCGGCACGCTCTACGACGCCATGCTGCGCGCCACCCTCATCGCAGCCGTCAGGCGCATCTATGAACCCGGCAGCAAGCACGACTCAGCCTGCGTGCTCATGGGCGCCCAAGGCTGCGGCAAATCAACCTTCTGGCGCAACCTCGGCGGTGTGTTCTTCTCTGATGCCCTGCGTGATGTCTCCAGCAAGGACGACCTGATGGTGCTGCACCGCTCGTGGCTTATGGAGTGGGCAGAGCTGGATCACATCACCGGCCGGCGCCATGCAGGGCAGGTCAAGGCCTTCCTCTCACAGCAGACCGATACCTTCCGCGTGCCCTACGGCAAGGCCACCGAGGACTTCCCGCGCCGCTGCATCATCGTGGGCTCCACCAACCGCGACAGCGGCTTCTTGGTGGACGACACCGGAAACCGTCGTTTCTGGGTCATCCCCGTCACCGCTGCGCCCCACATCGCCGTTGATGGGCTGCTGCTTGAACGCGATGCAATCTGGAGTGCAGCTGTGGCCGCATACAAGGCTGGTGAGGCCAATCACCTGCCCCGTGAGCTGGAGATCCAGGTCGAGACAGAGAACGAGTCCTACCTCGTCTCGAACCCTTGGCAGTCAGCTGTTCAGACCTACCTGAGCAGGCGCGTGAGCATGGAGCCGCTCACCACCGAGGAGCTGCTGACCAACGCGATCCAGAAGCCACTGGAGCGCCAGACGCGCGGAGATCAGATGCAGATCGCATCGATTCTCAAGGATCTTGGATGCGACAAGTACCGAGACTGCACAGGGGGCAAGAGGCGCTGGGTCTACAAACTCCCAACCTCGTGAAAACAGGTTGGGCACGAAAAACCCACGCCCTGCAAGGGCTCTCCCTATCTCCTAACCTCCCTACTTCTAAGAAAGAGTATAAATAAAGTAGTAGAGAGGGGGTAATAGCCCCCTTTTGGGGAGGGTCTGAGGTTGGGCCAGGTTGGGCACGGGCTTCACGCCTTCTCAATGGACCTGCTGGGCTGACGCCCTTACCCTTGGCTCATGGCCACGATCACCCTCGACATCCGATCAGAGCTGCCCAAGGCGATCCGTTGGACGGACACCATGACCAAGCAGCTCCCGTTCGCTGTATCGCAGGCGCTCAACGCCTCAGCCTTCGACGCACGCACTGCACTGAACGGCGCAACACGCCAGTACTTCGACAAGCCCAACAAGTTCACCCAGTCCGCCTTTCTGGTCCAGAAGACCAACAAGCGGGAACTGGAAGCCACCGTCTACGCCAACGATCAGCAGGGGCGTGACCGTGCCCGCTATCTGCGCTTCGGCATCGCAGGTGGCACACGCCCGCAGAAGGGCTTCGAGCGCAAGTTCCTCGCTGAGGTAGCAAGCACTGCACGCATCCCATCAGGCGCCCAGCTGCTGCCCACCTCGCTGGTCAAGCTGGATGGCTCAGGCAACGTGAGCCTGTCCACCATCAAGCGCATCCAGAAGGGGCTTAACGGCAACGCACGCGGTGGCTTCTTCATCGGCACGCCGCGTGGTGGCGATCGCCCACCCGGCATCTACCGCCGCAGCCGTGAGCAGCTGTTCCCCTACTTCATCGCCACCGAGCAGCGGTCTCGCTACACCCCACGCTTACCCATGGCTGAGATCGGCTCCAAGGCCGTGCAGCGTCGATTTGGCGTCTACCTACGCAGCAGCCTGGAGAGGGCGCTTGCAACGGCACGCTGAGGCTTCACGGGTCCTTCCTGGCCAAACCAACGTGGGTAATTCGCGCG
>JACCDP010174736.1_pt1 | contig 15114 bp, 29 predicted proteins | sample 7445841 | NCBI WGS metagenome assembly JACCDP01 (sample SAMN15323441, study PRJNA562643) | freshwater metagenome | isolation source: river surface water | place: USA:Blue River Watershed | collected 2017-08-17 | reverse complement strand
ATTTGAGGTATTTGCTATAAAAGATTGTGAGGAATCTCCAACAGGTAAGCAGGCATTTATTGGATTTAAGATTACCAATGGCGATTTTCACTTTATAGGAGTACCATACACAGAACCTAAACAACAAGAACAATGAAACAAACAGCAGTAGAGTGGTTGGTTAAACAACTAATAGAAGTAGAACGAAAAAACTGGATAAATAATAAAATTCTATCAATTGGTAAAAATACATTAGCTAAACGAACATTTGATGGAATTATTGATAAAGCCAAAGAGATGGAGAAGGAGCAGATAGAGGGTGCCTACAAAAGTGGTTGGGACGCAGGAGATTTCGGGAGTGATTGTTGGGAAGAAATTTACTACAACGAAACCTTTACAAACGAGAAATGAGAGACATTTGGAATGGAATTAAGAGCATCTTTATTAATGATGCACATAACATTATATCCCAAAGAGGTAAAGAGATTTTGGCGGAACAACAAAAGGAATACACTTTTATTCCGAACCCAAAAACAACTCGAACGCAAAGCGATATGGTTGATATCGTAATTGGAATAAATGGAAAAAAAAGAAAGAAATGACAAAAGAACAAAAAGAGTGGATTGATTCCGCCAATTACGCCCAACTTCTTAGCAAATGGCGATTTGCCCAAGGCGATGAACCCTGGTTCCAGGGAGAATGTGGGACATACTATTCTCAAGTGATGCGACAAAAAAAAGAAGAACATCCAAACCCCGGTGAAGTTAGCAAACTAATTGGTTGGGGATAATTTATTCACCCAAAAAATTGAATTCTTACCCCCTCCTTTAAAGTGGGGGTTTTTATTTGGAAAGGTATTTATTGGCATGAGAGATTTAATCAAAAGAATACTAAGGGAAGAACTAACTGAAGTTAGAAGGGTTTCTGATGAAGAAATTCGTAGAAGAATATCTAAGTTCGAAACCCTACTAGATTTGATAAATGGTGACAAAGCGGCTTATTATGCTGCCAGAAGAAGGGGTAAGGATTTTTTTGAAGATGTTACCAAACATCTTGTTAGACAGAAAAAAGAATCCACACGTTGGTCGGATATGTCAGAAAAAGACCTACTTAAAATGATAAATAAATTTTCCGATACCAACGCTTTAAGAACGTATGAACCACTTTTGTATCAATTCTTGAGAAATAAGGGTGAAGATTATTATAATAAAATGACACAAGGGTTAATGAGAGTTAAACCTAGGTTGACCCCTGATGATATTCTGAATATAGCTTCACAATATGATTCTTTTGCCGAATTCACTTTAGGGAATCCTGACGCGTACAACGCTTTGAGATATCGTTATTATAAGTTGGGAGACAAAGAACTGTGGGATAAAGTTGAAAACATGATTCCAAAAAAGGAAATCAACTCGTATAGTGATGATGAACTAATACAAATAGCATCAAAATACCAAAGTCTTAAAAGTTTCTTTAAATCTGAACCAAACGTTGCAAGTATTCTCATTAGAAGGAAAATAAATGGAGATTTGAAACTATACAATGATGCTACAAAACATATGCAAAGGGGGGGTAAACCTAGAATATTGAGAGATAATGAAATTGATTCAATCAAGAGCGTGATTTCACAGTACGACAACTTGAAAGATTTTGTAGAAAACCAACCGAATTTGTTTATTTCAATGAAAAGAAGAGGTCCCATGTCTTTTTATGATTTGACCAAAGATTTGGAACAGAACTATGATGTGAAATGGTGATTGATGACCCCCTCCTTCAAAGTGGGGGTTTTTTATTTGCGGGGGTATTTATCAATAACTCATGAAACTAATTATAACAGAGAGCCAATATCAAAGTCTTATTTCCGAGAAAAGAAATAAAGATGAATTTGTTGTTCCTGATTTAGGGTTTTTTAGTAACTTTCACTGGGAAGCTTTTTCGATTTTAACGAAGATTTTGAACCATAGAGGTAATCCTCGTCTTTCAATTATCGGTGATGTTGATTTGCGCAGTAGGAGAACTGATGATTGGGAGGGTCGTGAGGCTTTTGATTCCCTTGTTTCAGTTAGTGGGGATTTAGATTTAGGTAATACAAGTATAGAATCTTTAAGTAAACTAAAATATGTTGGTGGGGATTTGGATTTGGAAAGAAGCTATTTGAAATCATTGGGTAACTTAGAATATGTTGGGGGAACTTTGAATTTGAATTTTTCATGGGTAGAATCCCTTGGTGAACTCAAATACGTTGGTGGTAATCTCTATGCTGTTCAATCTGAACTAAAGGACCTAGGTGTTTTAAAAAAAGTTTCTGGACATTTTACCCTTAGACATAGTAATGTCCAATCCCTAGGAAATCTTGAATCTGTGGGTGGAGATTTGCTAATTACCTTTTCACCCATTGAATCTTTTGGTAAATTAAAATCAGTTGGTGGAGATTTAATTCTAAAAAAAATACCCATCATAGAAACCCTATCACCAGAAGAAATTCGAAAGTCCGTAAATGTTGCCGGAGAAATTGTTTATCAAGAGGTATGAAACTTATAGTTAAGGAAAGCCAATATCAAAAAATTCTCCAGGAGGAGTCAAAGGAAAAAATATTCAGGGTACCTGGATTGGAATTTTTTCATGAAGACCACCATATAGCTTTTGAAATACTGCAAAAGATTCTCGAGCAAAGGGGTAATCCTCCGTATATTGTTGAGGGGGATATGCTTTTGGAAGAAGCTGAATTTGAGTCGTTGGGAAACTTGATTGAGGTTACTGGAACCTTGGACTTATTTGCCTCTAACATAAAAACTCTTGGACCACTTAAAAGAGTTGGGAATGGTTTAAATCTTGGTATTACAAAAATTGAATCATTAGGGAATTTGAAATATGTGATGGGGTATTTAAATCTTTATGATAGCACTTTGAAATCTCTGGGAAATTTGGAATATGTTGGAGGGACTTTAAGTTTGGACTTGTCGTTGGTTGAAGACATGGGAAATCTAAAAATTGTAGGAAAAGATTTGGAAATGGACGATTCTATAATGCAATCTTTGGGAAAACTTGAAATGGTCGGAAGAACGGCGGACTTATCCGGTTCTAATGTAAAAGATTTAGGAAATCTAAAAGAGGTTGGTTATGATTTGATTCTTACTGGTTCCAAAATTGAATCTTTGGGAGATTTAGAATTGGTTGGAGGTCACCTTAATTTAGTTAGAACACCACTGCAAAAAATGATTACCCTTCCTGAACTCAAAGCTAAAGTTGAGATTGGGGGAGGGATTGTAGGATTTGTAGGATAATTTTTTCAAAAAAAATTTGGTGGTTAATTTTTTTTGTGTATCTTTGTCCTATGGAAAAGAAAAAATACATCATCAAAGACCTCTTTCATCATAGAGATGCTGTTCAGTTCGTTAATGAGGACACCGTATCCTTGGAAACTATTTGGCACACCATTTGGCCAAAAAGTAAGGAAAAGGATGAGGATTACAAACCCAAAGTTTTCACCTCCAAAACGGAGGCTAAACGTTACCTTAGCGAAGTAAAACGTCAATCTCGAATTGACTGGAAGGAAAACTCCTACATCCACAAGCAATTTGGACTTCGTCAGCCCATGTGGGACATTTATGAACTCTAAAAAGTTTGAAAAATGATTTTATTCAAGAACAACATTACACGGTTAAAAGTTAACCCAAAGCACGAAGTTATTAATTCTAGAATTGGTACGGAACGAAAGCGTGTTGGTTTCAAATATGGTTTCATTCCGGTGTATCAAAAGAAACCTGCACTGTATTATTGGGGTGAATTTCAATGTTTTGTTGAGGATTTCAATGACCCAAACCAATACATTGAAGATGGTAAATTATACATGGTACCCCATGTTGACATCTATATGTGTGATAGGACATATTCTACAACAGTTTATTTTAAAACCGTGGAGGAACTTGAGGATTATGTTAAACAAATCACCGATAACAATCCACACATTGAGGTATGAAAAATTATAATATAACCCATGACCAGTTTATGTCCCTGGGACATTACAACCGAATGTTTGAACACTATTCAGAGACAATTCAGCGTATCATCTCCAAAGGACATGATGATGATATTTCATTAGGTTTCGAACTCGGAAAACTACACAGTGATATTCGAGATTCATTTATTTCGATGACGGAACTTATGGATAACATCAAAAATGGTGAAGAAAGTCCCAAACCAACTTTGGAGGAGTTATTCCATCCCAAGACTTGGGGAACCACCAATGATGATATGGTTCCCTATCATACCATCTGTGGATGTAATCCTGCCAACGGTGGTAACGGTATTTGTGGGTGTGTTATTGCAAACCAAATGGTTAGAAAGAGTTATGGAACTTATACCACCACAACAAACACCTCAACTGACACACAATTTTAATTCTTGAGTAAAATGAAGTTTACAAGCTATTCAATTTATTCTCAACTCTATGTTTTTCCTGTTCTGAAGATTACTCACGATAGAATCCTTAACGGAGACCTCGAGATAATTTTCGGTTGGCTAAAATGGGAATTTTCAATTAGCTTCTAACAAATAACCCCTCCTTTAAGAGGGGTTTTTTTTATTCAGTAGTTTTCTGCTCATCCGGGAGTAAGTCGTAAAGTTTGGAAATTTTTTTCAAGAGCTTTGTGCTTACAGTGTTAATATATTTTTCCATGTAATCGAAGTATTCTAAAGGTTCGTTCTTGAATCTAGAAATTCTTTTGAAGTGTGCGTCCAAAGCTCTTTCTTTGTTTTCCGGAAATTCAAATCCCCATTCAAAATCATCGTTTTTTAGGATAGTGCTGAAAACTTCGAGGTCTTCTGCCACAATTTTGTAATAGAAGTTAATTAATAGTATATCAACTTTTTGTTCATCCGTTAAAAGTGCAGCCTCAGCACCAAGTAACTTGTAAACTTCATAATCCAATCTTAGTTTTTTATTTTGAATAAGTTTGTTTTTGAAATCTTTAATTTTGAACTCACTCAATTCTTTCAGTTTTTTCCAAGTTGAATTGTCAGTCAAAAACTTTATAAAATCTTTTTTTGAAACTTTGTTTTCTTCCAGGTAAGCTAAAATTTCTGTTGGTCTAACCAATGATTCAATCAAGTGGGTAAAATAAATTATATGTCCCAAATATTCCAAAGCAGAATTGGGGTCTCCAATCATTTTTCTTGTGGCTATGTAAGCAGACCTATCACTAATTTTTTCAGCTTTTTTTAATTTTTCGTCAAACAAATGTTTAAACTCATGTGAGAGTGAGGAAATAATTTCTGCTCTGGATTTTTCCCACCAATCCAAAATATCTTCTTTCGTGTAATCAAACGGAGCGACAATATTGATTTCCACCGATGGTGAATCAATAATACTAGTTTGACCTTGTGGTAGTTCCAAAGGAGTTGTAACTTTCATCTGGGTCCAATCAACTTCATCAAATTGATTTGTTGGGGTAATATTTACCGTTGTCTTAATTGATGATGTCTTAAAATCACCAATTTTGTATGGCTCGTCTGGTTTTATGAAAAAATAATATTGTTCTTCTCTGTTAGAACCCTTAACCTCTTTTTCAAGTTCATTTGTCAAATCTTCATAATATCTTCGACTTGACTGAATAATATTTTCGGGAACACCAAGTTTCTCCTGTAAAAGTGTTTTCATACTAGTGATAAATATTTAAGAATATGAAGTATATCCTAACTGAAGCGCAATTTTCTACTCTGATGGAGCAAGAAGACATATGTTTGCCAGATTTTGAGCAAACCGTAAATGGAACCCTCGAAGGTATCGTTGAATTAACTCCAGATGAGATATATTCTGCTTATGAATCACCTATGGAGCTTGTTAATGAGGTCTCAGACCCAAAAATAAAGCAATTATTTGGTAAAATGCTCTCTAATGTTGATGCGATGAGCTATGATGGGTTAAAAACCGAGTTGAAAAAACTCATATCACTTAAGAATACCCTAAAAGAACAACAAACACCTTATTTGGAACAAAACATTGAAATTGCTGGAGTCCAGGTGCCTAAAGCTGCTGTTCATGTTGTTTTGGGTCTTGTAATCATTTCAGTTCTTTCAAAATTGATTAACATGATTGGTCAAAAAATGGATTCTGTCAAATCTCCACGTCGTAGAGGTGGAAGCTCTTCAGTGGTTGGTTGTCAAGCTGCTAGAGGAAGAGCACAAGCAGTTAGAAGAAGACGCAGGAGAGAAAACTGGAGAGCGTTTTTGAGAAAGATGGGTCTCAAGTAATTAGAACCAGCGTATTATTCCAATAATATCTACGATAAAGTAGAAAAAATTCATCACAAGCATTGGGTAATCCTTTTTCTTGTACATTAATATCGTTAGCCATAGTCTAGCTGATGCTAGAATTGGGAAAGCCCATTTGGTTGAAGAGATGTTCAAAGCTAAAAGTGTTGCACCAATTAAAAGGAGTACTACCGAAATCCACTCCTGGTAATTTTTCTTAGTCATATTTTTTGGTTTTTAATAATTATCCATTATCTTTTCAAAATATGGAACTAAACAAAACTTACTTGGGCGATTGCCTTGAACTGATGAATAATATTCCAGATAATAGTGTGGATATGATTCTGTGCGACTTACCATATGGTATTACAAAGAACAAATGGGACTCTGCAATCGATTTAAAAGCTCTTTGGAAGCAATACCTTAGAGTGGCTAAAGAAAATGCCGCAATCGTCTTATTTGGTCAAGATAAGTTTAGTGCTAGACTTATGATGTCCAATGAAAGTATTCACCGTTACAATCTTGTGTGGAGTAAAGGTAGTCGTGGTAGTGGATTCTTAAATGCAAAAAAAATGCCTCTTAGAAACCATGAAGACATCTTAGTTTTTTATCGTAGTCTGCCCACCTACAACCCCCAGTTTTCAGTTGGCAAGCCACTACATGGAATGGGGCACAAGTATGCTGAAGGAAAGCTCGCTAACAACAACTATGGGAAGTTTGATAGTCACAAAAACCCAAGTGCTAAGAGAAAGGGTGATACGAAGAAATTTCCTAAAAGTATTTTGGAGTTTGACCGACCACACCCCCCCATTTTCCCAACCCAGAAAAGCCAGGAGCTCTGTGAATACTTGATTAAAACTTTTACAAATCCTGGTGAGCTTATTTTGGATAATTGTGCTGGAAGTGGTACGACTGGTTTGGCCGCAAAAAGTACTGGTAGAAACTACATTCTAATTGAGAAAGAACCCGATGTTTTCAATTTGTGTAAAAATAGATTGAAAGAGTAACAATAACTATTGTAAGATTTATACCCAACTGGAAATTAAAATTCTGTTGGGTATTTATTGTTATGAAGTACATAATAACTGAGGGCCAGTTTGATTTGATTTTAGGTGATATCAAATTAAATGATAGAATATTATTGCGTCTCAAAGTTTTGGCTGAACCATACTCAAAGAAAAGGCAATTTATGAACGCTGAACCCGAGGCTTACTTCGCAGCAAAAAAACTCGGTATTCTGGATGACTTAAAAAATTGGGAGCCGAGGAATACATACCCATCCAACTTACCACAACTTAAGAACAGATGAATCTTCACGAGCAAATTATAAGAATTCAGGAGGTTATGGGGTTGTCTCATAATGATTTATTGTTGGAAGCAAGTAAAAAAGAAATTCTTGTGGACAAGGTTGGGTTTAGTAATGAAAATGCTGAACAGCTTTTTTCTATTGCCGGACCTTTTTCAGTTTTGTTAGGAAACAAGTTTATGCAACACATGATTCCTCTCCTTCAGGAACGGCGTCCGGAATTATCAAGAAATGAGATTATAAATCTGATAAATTATCATGTCTTTAATCTTCATACTGGACATTTTAATAATATAATGGACTGGATTAGAGTAGGGCTTAACGGTAACCTAGGAAACAATAAAAACTTAGCTTATCTAGAACTTAAAGACAAAGCAAAAGAATGGCATGATTCTTTGGAAATAGGTGATGCTGACATCAACTATGTTGAAAAAAATGATGTTCTTTTAGACTATCGTGATGAAAATGGTGAAGGGTTTTATTGGGTAGACCTCGAAACTAACGATTCCAATGAGGAGTGTAAAAGAATGGGTCATTGTGGAAGAACTAACAGTGGTAATACATTGTATTCTTTAAGGGAAACTAGAAAATTAAATAAAGATTATACAATCAATAGAAGTCATCTTACTGCTGCTATTGGTGAGGATGATAATATCATTTATCAGCTCAAAGGACCAAAGAATTCAAAGCCGAAGGAAATATATCATCCATTTATCATTGATTTGATTATCAACAGCCCTATCAGTGGGTTTGGTTATGAATATGATAGTAAAAACGATTTCCATCTCACGGATTTGTCTGATTTAGAGTTTCATAAAGTATACCTTGAAAAACCAGAATTATTTAAAAACATAAGAGCAAGAAAAAGATTAGAGTCTTTGGGTATTATTCCAAAAATGGAAACCAAGTTCAAAACAAAAATTGAGCCTTATGCACTTCGTTATTACATAGATGGGGATTACATCTATTCTAGACACTCAAATAAATTTGGTGGAACAGAAACAACAACTTTCTTCGAAAAAGTTTTAAGTGGTGATGTTTGGGGTATGCTTAGTGGTTATTTCGAGGATTGGGAAGGTCCATTGGAATACTATGTTGATGCGAAAAATGATTTAAAGATACGTGAGATATTAAAAGATAATGCTGGTGATGAATATGATTCTGAAATGTCTACAAAAGAACTTATTGATGAATTTGATACAGATTCTGACATCACAGCAGCTATTGGAAATTCACATGATGATGCAGCGTCAGATGCTTTTTACAACTATGTTGTGAGCCTAATAACACAGGCTTTTGAAGAATATGGAGCAAACGTAATCTCAATCGATGACGAAGGGGTTGAATTGGAACTGGATTTTGAAAAAATTATTGAGTGGTTTGCACTAAGTGATGAAGAATTAGAGGAATATTCACAAAACTGTGGTGGAATTGAAGAAGATGCTGATTACCGATGCATTTTTTCTGAAGTTGCTGGAAGTGGGAATTTTGATAGACCAAAAGCTTCCCCAAGTGAATATTATCAACCTGACATCAATGAAGTTTATTTTAATGAAATGTTAAGTGAAAGACTTGATGATATTTAATCAAGTTTTCTTAACTATTTATAATAAAAAACAAAAATTATGGCACTATCTTTTACCGTTGCATTTGCTAGTTCTTTAGAAGCTGTAACTGGAATGACCCCGAGTAATACCGTTTATGCGGATGACTTGAATCTTTGCGCATCTTGTGTTGCTGACACAGGTACTTGCTGGTCTTGTCTTCAAACGTCACAACAAGTTTTCTCTGATGTAAATCTTACAACTCCTGTTGCTGATGGTTTTTACATGTTGTTTTACGGAAATGATTCCGCAGCAACTTGGAACATTGTCGGTGGTTTCCCCCAGGAATCAGGTTTCTTTAATTAAAAGTGTAGCTGGGGTTCTACTTCAGCTACTACTTTTCCCCCTCTTTCAATTTCAAAAAATTCAGGACCTACGTTCTGTCCTTTGTAGTTTTTTACTACAGCTCCAGGTTCAATAGTTACAACCACTCCGGATTTTATTTTAGTTTTCTCAGAAACCAAATAAGTTTTACCAGATTCAAACACCATGTCTGTTGCTATATCAGTTGTGATTTGCTTGTTTTGTATGGTAAGCTCTTTTTCACAAGAGACAAACAAAAATGTGGCGATTAAAAAAAATAAAACTTTTTTCATATTAACTTAATATTTTACATAGATATTAAGTTTTTTTCGTAAAGCTTTCAAGAAAAGGTAATTTAACCTTTTGTTAAAATTTAACATTGAGTTATTTGACCATACAGAATAATGTGTTATATTTATGTTAAGGAAGGTTTCCATAATTTAACACTGATTTAACAAATGAAAAAAATTTTACTTATCTTGGGTTTCATCATCGGAGTTTCGGCAAATGGCCAAAACGCAACATACACTGACAATGATGGGGATGGGGTTATTGAATATGTTTTGAAAAACGATGCGGGTGTTGTTTTGGAAACCGGATTTTACTATAATAGACAAAAAGTTAGGACTTGGACCGCATATTATCCAGATGGAAAAAAAGAAACTGTCGCTAGATTCAAAAATGGCCTACGTCATGGTCTTTGGGTTAATTACGACCAAAGCGGAAAAAAAGTTTTAGAAGTTGTCTATAAAGATGGTAAAAAAGTTAGTGCATCACAACACAGTTACGCATCAAGTAACTAAAAAAAAGAAAAAACAAGAAACTTTCTTTTCCCTTTTTTGTATTGTAGCGGATAAAGTTTTTGGTGAACTTCATCTTTTGAAACAACTTGAAGAGGAATATGAAGATGGTTTTTTTTCTGAAGATTATTATTTCGGTAACAAGACTAAAAATAAAATCACTATTTGTGTTCCCGAGTATTCCCATCCACTGATTGTAATTGAAAGCTCAGACTATAATCAAATTATTGATGTGCTAGGAATTAGTGGTAAGGATTTTAGGTTTTATTTCAAACTTTGGTTTTTCGAAAAGTTTCCCTCTTTGAAATTAAAAAATTATCAATTCGTTTTAAGTAGCCCATTTTTGGATTTTTAAGAATTTCTTTCTATATTTGATGTGTGGAAGAAAAACTTAAAGTAGAGGTTGAAGTAACAATCACTGATGGGTTGTCTAAAATCCAGGTAAATCAAGAGTCTGAGCAGGATTTATCTCCCGACATGATTGCTATGGTTTTGGCTGGTGGTTTGGCTCTTGCAATAAGATTGTCCGAGGATGAAGCACAAACTATGAAAGATGTTATCGAATACCTTAATAACGAGTTTATTGACCCAGACGCTTTTTTTGACGCTAGAATAGTTCAACAATGAAAACTTATTTGTGGTTAGATGACATGAGAAACCCAAACTTGTATATGTGGGTTGAACAATATATGCCCGAATATGAAAAGTTTGTAGATAAAATTGTCTGGGTTAAAGATTATGCTGAGTTTGTAAACTACATAACAACCTCAGGTTTGCCTGATGAAATATTTTTTGACCATGATTTAGGAGATGCTAATGCACCAACAGGTCATGATGCGGCAAAGTGGTTGGTAGATTATTGCATGGAAAATAATTTGGATTTGCCTGAATGGTCAATTCAGTCAGCTAATCCTGTCGGTGTTACCAACATAAATTCGTTACTGAGTAACTATAAAAAATTCAGAGAGGAGAATGTTTAAACTATGTTGAATTATATCATTGTTTTTGTTTTTCAGTTTTTATTCAATATTTTCAAAACTTTAGAAATTAAATTCACATTCGAAAATAAAATCACCCCACTACTCATGAATTCTGTGTGGATTAATTTGGTTAGTTTAGCTTCAGTATTTTTTTCAATCGAAGGTTTATTGGCTGGGGATTTTTTGATTCTACCATTTTACATCTCAGGTAGTGTAATCGGTAAATGGTTTGCCATGAAAAAAATGGAGAACATCAGAGGCAGGATTTTTCAGATTCTGTTCTTCCAAAAGAAATAACTTGATTGATTAGTTTGGTTTTAATATTTTTATTTTATGAGTTTTAGTACAGCCCCATTTACCACTGTTTTAGGTTGGTGTGAAAAAAATAAATGCAGTAGAATTGAAATCACCAATTTAGATAGTGGTTTGGTTCAAACACTTTTTGAGTGGAAAAATTATGAAGTTTTAATTGAAATTAATCCGAATACTTTCATTTCCTCGATTGTAATCAAAAAGGTGTCGGGAAAAGATGAATTCGAAAAAGTTTTTGAAAAAGAACAAATCAAACTAGAAGACTGCTTGGAAATTCTTGAAACTCAATTATCCTGATGAATCAAAATCTTGTTTTTACATTTTTGGACATATATTTCAATCCAAGATTTTCATTTGATAAAACTATTCTGCCCGGAACCACTTATTATCCTATTGACCCATTAAATGGATTTGTAAAAACTGAAGATGTTTTGTGGTTTTCACCAACTGAAATGGATATACCTCTATATCTAAACACCTCCTGGGAAGTTCTTAAACCGATTATTGTTGATTGGTTTAATAACCGATTTTCTGAAAAGTTTGGTGTGGTTCATAGTTTATTCTTATTTGATTGATGAGAATTAGATTTTCGAATGGTTTTTTGTTTTTTTGTGGGAGTATTATGGGTATAATAAATTTGTTTTATCCTTCAATATTTGGTTCATTTATATTTGGTGGCTGTTTCGGTTTGATTTACTTGAATTACAAAGAAAGAAAACAATAACTTTTTGAAGTATTTATCTATTATGGATGAATACGTAATCGTAAAATTCTTTTCGAAAGTTGCAAAAAAGGACCCTAAAGGGTGGAGTAGAGTTTTCGATAATGAGGTATTAAAAACTCGAGAACAACTTGAAGAATTTGCCGAGCTTTTTGACAACTACAAACAATTTTTGAATTTGGATGAAAGTAATTTGTTCAGAGTATATGAACTCATTGTTTATAACCTGGACAATATTTCTGAGGATAATGTTACAAAAGAGAATGTTATAATTCCGCAAACAAAGGAATTCGATGTGCATTATTCACAAGATTACAAAGAATATGGTTATGAACTAGGAAAAAACAGATATTCGGCTTCAAATCCGGAATTAGCTATTCTCAGTGCTCACTTTGATGAATATAATGGTAATTTTGATTATGATTTCGATGAAAGAAGAGATACTGATTATGATTCGGAGAATTTTCAAATAACAAAAGCCGTTGAAGTTAGAGAATCGATAAAAAAATCCATTAAAAATGCCCTTAAAGAGCAATACTCAATATTTATAAAAAAACACATTTAATTATGGGACAAAGATTAATTATTACCGAAGAAGAAAAAAATAGAATCCAATCTCTTTATGAGAGCATGGGTGTAGCTTTCGGAAACGAAATGAATGGTTTGAAAGTTAGAAAAGAAACCGCTGAGGAAGTCGAAGAGACTAATGAAATGATGTCTGACGACGAAGAATCTGAGGAAGAGGACGAAGAGTAAAACTTAATCAGGTAAAAAGTTATAGTTGTGAAAATAGTCAAATTGTCCGAGTCTGACCTATCAAGAATTGTTGAAAGGGTTTTAACAGAACAGTTGGTTGCACCGCAAGGTGTACAACCAATAAGTTCAGCACTCACTGGAACGGATAAGCTTCAAGATTCACTTTTCAAACAAAGAGGTGCTGTAAAAAATTCTCAAGGCAATTGGGTTTTTCCTTGTCTTAAGAAATTAGAATCCATGAAAATCCCTGGCTCGAAGGGCAAATTTGACGTTGCAGGAACAACCTACACTTTTTTAAAGACTGGAGTTTACACCAGAGAAGACTCAAACGGGAAAACCCAAGGAGTTTGGAAGTGTGATACTCAAGGATTTGTAGAGTTAGATGGTAAAGAAAAACTCGGTAGTGAAAAAAAACCATTCCAGTGGAAACAAGCCCCAACAGCTGAAGAAGTTAAAGGCGGTAAAAAGGTTTTGAGTTCTGGTATGATGGGTGATTTTGTTGCAACTGTACAAAATAAGCTCAAATCGGTTGGAATTAATCCAGGTGCTATTGACAAAAAGTTCGGTCAAAATACCTTGAAAGCAGTAAAAGACTTTCAGAGAAAAAATGGTTTGAAAGATGATGGATTAGTCGGTACAAAAACTTATGCAGCTATGTTCGAAGCAAAACCTAAAGCTCAACCGGAACAAACAAATGTGAAAACAACAGAGAAAACAAATGTCCAACCAAAACAAATGAACTTGAATGTTACAGCTCCAAAAGCTCAAGTACAAAGAACTGTTCCAACACCATCAACCGGAGAAATCCCAACAGACAATTTCTAAAATGGCAAAGTCGCATAAATCTTTACCCAAACCACCTAAAAGGAAAAATGTTTTGAAAAGACAAAAGCGCACTTTTCAAAATTTAGAAATCCTCAAAAAATTATCAAAATGAAAATTGTAATTTCAGAGAGCCAATACAATCGTTTAGTTGAGTCTGAAGTCACCGAGGCAAAACACGATGACAAAGATATGAAAAAACTCATATCCTGGGCAGAAAAAAAATTGGGATGCACAAGTCACTCAATCAAAAATGGTATCAAACTTTGTCCCCCAGATGAAATTACTGGATTTCGTTGCAGAACAACCCATTTAACTTCTAAAGGATTTAAACCGCTTCAGGCTGACATTGCGGATTGGTTTGAAGTGTCAAGAAGAGATGTTGATAATGCTTTTAGAAGAAACGATACTTTAGAAGTTCCAAAAAAGAAGGATTGATATGATTGTAGAAATTGAATCGGAACAAATTAAAAGAATTGGATTTGATATTTTACATAAAATATATGGTCCACTTAGGAAGTATTGGGGCGAAATATATTCAGAAGTTTACGTTGATGATAACTGGAAACCAAGGATTGGATATTACAACTCAATCTTGAGTCCAAAAGCCGTATCTATCCTTAGGGAAGATTATGAAAAGTTCAAAAGGGTAATTCCTTTGAATGAAATTCAGTTTGCTGAATTATTTACCGCATGGTTGAGACAAAATTATAGTATCACCAATGTTGACAAACTTACAACCACAACTGAGGATAAATTAAAATTCAGGAAACCTTTTAAAACTTCTAACTATTACTAGAGTTTATAATATTGTTTAAGTAAGTTGGGTGATTATCCACTCTCCTCCAGTTCGTTTCTTTAATCACCTCACTAATCTTCCAAGTCCGTTGTGAGGGTTCTTGTTTTGTTTCTTTTATACCCTCACATATTACATCATCAACAGTTTTTGTGTGAGGATATGTCTTATCTTCTTGTCTATTATAATAATCACTATAACCTCTCAGTTCACCACTTTGGTCAGGAAGTTCTTTTACCTCTTTGATACCTTTGTTCAAAACATTATTGATTTCATTTAACCTTTTATTTTCCTTAAATCTTGGTTCAAAATTAAGTGGGTTGAGTATTTCCAAAACGTGAGGTTGGGTGTTTTTCACCCCATTTTCTATAACATCTTCAACTTCCTCATTTTGTTTTGGAGATTCAAGTTGGTGAACTATTTTACCTTTCATTTCTATAGAACCTAAGTAACCACCTGGCTCAGTATGTTTCACACCATTTT
>JACCDP011537916.1_pt1 | contig 15116 bp, 22 predicted proteins | sample 7445841 | NCBI WGS metagenome assembly JACCDP01 (sample SAMN15323441, study PRJNA562643) | freshwater metagenome | isolation source: river surface water | place: USA:Blue River Watershed | collected 2017-08-17 | reverse complement strand
GGTCCTATAGCTCATTCGGTTAGAGCAACTGACTCATAATCAGTAGGTGCTTGGTTCGATCCCAAGTGGGACCACATCGGAAGGTTGGCAGAGAGGCCGAATGCGGCAGTTTGCTAAACTGTTGATCCTCGAAAGGGGATCCACTGGTTCGAATCCAGTACCTTCCACAAAAGGGGTTCTTTGACATAATACATTAAAAAATTTTTAAACTATGGAAACAATTTATTTCAGTTTAGGGATTGTTACAGCTTTAGTTGCAGTTTTACTTGTGATTGGGGTTGTGATGGTTGCTAGATTAACGAAAAAACAATCAAACCAAGAAGACACAATAAACCATATCGAAAGATATAACCAGGAAGGCCGAAATGAGCTTGCTCGTGACCTGGAAGAAATCCGAAGAGAGATCTCAAAACAATTTGAAGATGTTCATCGAATGGTTGTTCAACTAAACGATGAGATTAGGCGTGATCTAGAAAACGTTGATAGAGAAGCGCATCGACACATTGATGAATTAAACAAATATGTCGATTCACGTTTTGATAAAACGCTGGATAATGTCAGTAAGTTAATTGCTGATCACAATAAACAAAATGATAAAAAAGACCTGTTAAAGGACTAAAATAAAATAACAAAGAACCCCTTATTTTTACTTTAATGTATTAATCAAACTATTTATAGTATGAGTATGAACACAACACAGCGTAGGGTACATATTGAACTTAATAGACAGTTCTTGAGTTGGTGCAGTAAAAATAACCTGTCCCTTAAGGAAAATTCTGAAGTATTTTTCGTAAATGAAAGGTTGTTAATGAAACCTGAATATGTGATAAACGATAAAATCTTTGTTGATATTTTAAAAACAGGTGAGTTTAAAGAAGAAAATTTAGAGTTTTACCAAACTTTCGCAGAAAGCTTTGGGACCCTCATATTAATCAGAGAAGAACATATTTGGTCTTTGGATGATATAAGTAAGGGTGACCTTGAGGAAAGATACAACTTTTCTTTTTAAATTAAAATGAGTCAGATATACGCCACCTTTATAAGGGTGGATGATAATGTAATAAATTATTTAGGTATACAAAAGTTTGAGCACACAACAATGCTCATGAATTTTTATCATTTTCACATACTCATAGCCCTAACAAAAAAACAAAATCATTTAATGTCATCACTTGATAACTCATTTTTTAATGAGTTATCTTTGTTTAAAAAAAAGCTATCATTTGTCTTCCAGTATAATACTGAGGAACTCACACCCATGTATGTTCTATATAGTTGTGATAGTAATAAAACGGGTATTGTTACTAAGAAGAAGATAATGAAACTATTTGCCGAGGCTGGTGTTAATATCAGGGAAGTTAAAAGAAGTAAGAACGAAAAAAATACAGCAACGAAATTTATTTTTGATTATTAAATATTTTTTATTATTTTTGCACCACTTTGGTAAATAAAGATGAAATATTTGAGAGCGTCATGGATGAGTTTGTTTTATTTAACAAAGATCATCTTTATAAACGCACTATTGAATATCTTAGCGTCACTGAAAACCTTAATCGGCAAATCAAACTAGTTTTAAATCTACCTCAAATAGGCATGTTATACAATTTACAACCTATGATGTTTGCAAATGGTAGATTCGATAACGATTTATTGAATTTTTTATCAAGATATAGGGATAGGATATCCTTTACACTTTTAGATAAATCGATTCATAAAACATTTAATAAAAAAAGTGGGCCCTACCACTTAATTCGCATAACAATAACAAATGTCCCAGAAGAGGAGCGTAATTTGATTGGTGATTTTTTGGTTAATAATCTAGGTAAATACATTTATTTTTCCAGGCAAACCGTTTCATACCCAAGCAACATCGATGATGAGAGAATCATTGATTTAAAACAACTGAGTGATCGGGATTTTATAGAAAATAGACGTAAGTACAAAGATTTAACCCTAATTTTTGATAATTAAAGATAATTTATTACTTTTGTATTATGAATATATATTTTAACACGATATCGGCTGGTGATAAACTTAAAGCCATATATCTTTTAAGTGATATTGGTAGTTTTTACGCCGAACCAGTTAATGATGGTGTTATTGGTGATGGTTTGTTATTCAATGATTATATGTTTCACTTTGAGGGTAATCCTGAAAGAACCGTTATCGTTCTAAAAGATTCTGAAAAGTATATAACGGACGCTATTAAGGGTTGGTTGAGAAATCACGAAGATCCATCGTTTGTTACAAACAATAATAATAGTTTTAGTGCCTTGGTTAATATTTCTGGGATAAACTTAGATGATTACCACACAACTGTTGTTGGTAAAGATGATGAGGATCTACCCGTAATTGAGAAAACAAAAAAGCTAATGGAAATTTATAGAAAAGGGGTGTAAATTCTTTACTCTTTACAATATTTTGATATAATTATAGATATGATACAGATAGAAAACAAAGAACATTTAGAGCAGATTCTTAATGAGAATAGTGCGGTGGTATTGGACTTTTATGCAGAGTGGTGTGGTCCGTGCAAACAATTATTACCTATTGTTGAAAAGGTGAGTCAAGAACAACAAGATGTTGTATATTGTAAGATTAATGTGGATAGTAACGGTCCTTTAGCTGCGGAGTACGGTGTTAGATCAATACCAGCTTTGAAGTATATTAAAGATAAAGAAGTTGTTAAAACAACATTAGGATCTCGACCAATGAATGAGATCATCGAGAACTCAAAAGAACTCTTGTAATAATTTATGCGATCAATAAACAAACGGCAAGGTGGTAATAATGAATATAACGAACCTAATTCAAGAAATTTAGTTCTTAGTTCAAGTATTACCGATACCGCTGTTCGTGATATAATTGAGTCGATATTGGATATTAACTCGGCCGATGATGAACTCTCGGCCGAGTTAACTGATTATAAAAGAGAACCAATCAAATTAGTCATTAACAGTTTTGGTGGTTCTGTTTACGATGGTTTCGCTTTAATTGCGGCTATTGAACAATCCAAAACCCCAATACACGGTTACGCCTATGGATCAGCCATGTCAATGGCTTTTGCCATTTATATATCAACACACGTTAGGTTTGCACATAAAACGACAACCTTTATGTATCATGAGATATCTGACTACTTCTATGATAGTATAACTGGGGCGAAACAAAATATCAAAGAGTGCGAACGAATACAAAAGGTCTATGACAATTATGTCACGTCCAGAACTTCATTACCGATTGATAAAATGAAACTTATGAAAGATAAGAAAGAGGATTGGTATATGTCAGCACAAGAAGCCCTTAAATATAAGGTTACCCACAAGTTAATATAGTATTAATGATTACTTAGGACACGCAAAAGCCGTGTCTGTTCTAGCATCATCAGTTATTACGTTAGAGTAATTTAAATTGTTATCGTATTCATCATGGAACTTCCACCATCTAAATGCTACTGGTGGTTGGAATGGCGATGTACCAGCGGAATCACCATATAATACAACACCAGGGTTATCTGGTGTAGGTCCAGCGGGATCGATATAAACCTCATACATCGGTGCACCCATATTATCACAAGCTGACATTGGGTCGGGATAATCACCGTATATAATATATTTCGTGAATTGTACTGGTGGTGAACCATAATCCGTTACTTGGGACCAGTTACCATTACCATCCCAATAACCATAAACGGTAAAATTGTATAAACCGTAATAACCAGCTGGTGCGTAGCCACTGGTTCCTTGTACGCCACCCCCGTCAGCAAATATTTTGCCTGTGTAGAAAGGAACCCACTCATTACCATTGTAATTCGTCCACACGTAAACTGGCATAATAGCTATATCGTTATCAAAATCAAAAGATGGGTTAACTGAAGTGGCTTTATATTTAATTTGACCACCAGAACTAATCCCATTACCTGGTCTAATTAAAGGTTGATAGCTAGCATTATCTATAGAACAAATTGGTGAGCATCTCCACTCACTCTCATATTTACTAGTAACAGGTGTTAAATATGGATACGTGTCGGATAAATAAGCATTATCTTCAATAGTGTTTCTAAATGTTTTAACAATACCACTGTTGGCTATTGTATAAAAACAATATGACCCGTTTAAACCAGAAAGCGTGAAAAACCCATTAAAATCAATTGAGGTGTTGTTAGGCCCACCAAACATAAAACAACCAGTATAGTGACCAGAACTAACGGTTAAAGTTAGGCCGCCCATTGTTGTATTTAGCGTTGACTGGTAGGTAGCTGTTGGGGCCGTAAATGATGATGTTGAAGCCCCATTATCTGCTGTAAATAAATTACCGTAGTTCTTACCGAATTTATCTATAGTCGTAACATAAAAATCAACGTAAGTCCATGGGTCATTAACATTAGACCTTCTACACCAAGGACCCCTAAATGTATTTAAAGTATAATCGTAAACCGAGAACGCCACATATGTATCGTTGTTAGCGTTTGGGTTACCGTTTATTAAGGGCCTAAATATTGATAATATTCTTAGCTTAGGTGGTCTATTGAGATCTTTAAAAATATTAGGACCGATGTATTCCGTACCTCTAGTGAATGTAACAGATTTATACGTTTGATTACCGTATCTATTAGGACTATTATCTTGTATAACCTTAGCTGTGAAGGTATTAAGCACGGTTAAACCACTAACTTTATTACTAATATAACTCATAATTTTATCTTATTGAAACGCTATGTCAACATAGGTGCCAGCTCCAGCTCCGTTGGTGTAACCAGTTCCACCATTATCATATACGTATATACCATCACGAGTTATCGTGTCGATATAATTACCATCAAAATATACATCAAAAGCACCACAACCAAAACCAGCAACAGTTACAACAAATTGTAATGTTTCCCAATGAGCACCATCCCTAACATCTTGACCAGTTGGTATTTCCGTTGGTTCCGCTAATATTAATTGGTTTGGCGCCGTACCGTTAGACCCGTTCATCGGGTTGATATCCACAGTTATTATACCACCAGGGTTAAAACCAGCCACACCAATAGCTTTAGCTCTATAATCAACCCAACCTATTATGTCATAGTAGTCACTAAGTCTATGAGGTGTACTTGTACCAGGTGTACCGTAACAATAAGCAAAACCAATATCTTGGTTATTAGGGTCACCGTCAAAAAAATCTTGTGTCTCTAGTTTAGCTAATTTGGATGTTGAATTAGCCACCCAGTTTCTTGTTATCGATTTATCTAGGTCGCTAATTTTTATAGTTCCAGAAGCAGGTGTTACCGTTGATGCCATATTATTATCTTATTTTACTAATAAATAGATTTAAAATGTGAAATATTTTGCCAATTAAAAAGTTTATTGTATATTTGCACCATGAAAACATATAAAAAGCTCACAGAGGTTAAGATTGCGACCATTAACCAGGTTAAAATGCTAGAGAATTACTCCAAGAGCATTAAAAAAGCGGTTAAAGTAAACAAAAAAAATATTAAGTCTTAAAACTTAATCATATAGTCTGGGTATTTCTTACCTTTAACTGGTGCCACATTTGGGAAATAGTACTTCTCGGTTACTTTGCCATTAACCGTAATTGTTTTGGTAAAGCCGTCTGGTACTGTAGCCCCTGTTGGTAATTTTATTGATTTAGCTGAGAAGCTTAAGTTGATGTTAACCACAACAATGGCACCACTTTTTGCTAACTCTCTTTCATGTAACTCAAGGAATCTCCAAACCCCTCGGTTTAAGTTTTCTTGTTGTAAGGCGCAGTTTAGGTAACTAAACGTTTTAAATAACATTTGTTTATCGCAGTTAAAGTCAGCGGCTGGCGCTAAATGACCTTTATCATATTGATTATTAGTATAATCAAAATCATCGGATGTTTTAATACTATCATTTATATAAAAATCCATACCTTCTCTTGAAGCTGTACCACTTGGGCATAAAACTTTATATGTTATTGATAAGGGTTGTTCGTAAACCTCAGAGTATACACCACTAAAGATATCATTTTTAAATTTAACTTGGGCTCTTTGCGCAACAACCTGTTGCGCAAAAGATGATAACGTGATTATTATAATCAATAATTGTTTTTTCATAGTAATTTCTTATATTTAAGATAAATACATTAAACATTAAGAAAGGATGAGATTGTCTGATAACATTGGGGATACGCCACTTATTAAGATAAGTGAGAAAATTTACGCGAAAGCCGAACTGTTGAACCCGACAGGGTCAATAAAAGATAGAATGGCTAGTAACATAATTAATAACGCACTCAGCAGGGGCTACATCTCAACTGGTGATACAATTGTTGAGGCCACGTCTGGTAACGCTGGTATATCATTCGCTTGGCTTGCCGCCGAAAGGGATCTTAAATGTGTCATTGTGATGCCAAGTAACATGTCAGATGAAAGAAAGAAAATGCTTAAGTTCTATGGTGCGGAATTAATCGAGGTTGATCCAGGTGATTTTGACGGTGCAATTAAATTAAGAAACCAACTTTCAGTCGAAAATGGTTGGTTTAACACGAATCAATTTAATAATGAGCTTAATATTGAAGCACATTTTAATGGTACGGCTGTTGAAATAATAAAAGATCTTAACGGTAAAACACTATCTGCAATAGTCAGTGGAACTGGTACTGGTGGTACTCTTATGGGTTGTCAGAAAAGATTAAAAGGTATCTACGATAAGATGGAAGTTATAGCCGTTGAACCAGCTGAGTCGGCCGTTATGAGCGGCGGGCAACCAGGATTGCACGGTATACAGGGAATTGGTGATGGGTCAAAATTTTTGGTTGATCTTTCGGTTGTTGATCAGATCATAACAATAAAAACTGATGAGGCTAAAGCCAGGGCTCTGGAATTATCAAAGGGGTTGGGTATTTTTGTTGGTATATCTGCTGGTGCTAATATATTAGCGGCTGAAAGATACGTTGAATCAACCAAACCAGATGGTGTGGTTGTGACATTTTTGTGTGACCGAGGTGAGAGGTATTTGTCTTGTTTTTAAAAATTTTGTTTTTTAGAAAAAAAGTATTATCTTTGTAAAGATATGGATGAAAATAATAAAATATGGTCTGGTCTAGAGGCCGAAACTTACACATCTAAGTTTCATTTCGTTCTCTTAGAACGAGACTATGATATTTTGTACATTGATGAAACCACTTGTAAACTAATTGGTCGAAACGGTGACGACATTGATATCTTATTAGAGTTTAGTGCTATTGAAAGACTTAACTATGAATTAATCGGGGATTTAAATAGTATTTACGAAAATCCAGATAAAATCGTCAATCACATTGATAATTTTATTAAGTACGATGAGAGCTGGACCGAACCAGTGGATAAAACTGGTTGGGAAAGGTTTGATTTTATTGATGAAACTGGAAGACAATTCCATTTCATGCATAAAAACCATAAATGGATTAGAAAAAATGGTTGCACCTATCCAAACTATAACATGCCAAAAGACGTGGCCGAGTTATATCCATTGGTAGATCCAATCGACTCATTAAAAACTTTGATGAGAAAATTCAATGTAGACTTCCAACAAAAAAATTATGTCATACTTAAAACAAAAATTTAAAGACATTACTTGTGACACGTATAGTCGAGTGATCTCACTACTGATCGGATTACACATCATAATCGCATTGGTTGTGGTGGGTGTTAAGTATTACAATAAAACCCAAGAAAAGAAAGTAGAAATAAAAAATGAAAAACACAAATAGTACACAACACGAAAAGGTTAAAGCTATTTTAGAAAAAACAAACCCAGATGATTTTAACATCAATAGATTCATCGATGAGGTTAGAAAGATAAAAGAAGAAGATAAAAAAATTGTTAATTGGGTTCATGATGAATGGGACGATTGGCATGAAAATTTTTAAAAAATATATGACAAAAGCTATAGGAGCAATCATCGCAGCATTATTAACTGTGTTATTATATGCCGTAATAACAGCGCTGCCAATCATGTGGTTATGGAATTATTGTTTAGTTCCAGCAATACCATATTTTAAGTTAATAAGTTTTGTACAAGCATTTGGTATTAAAATACTATTCTCAATGCTATTTCATGTAACTCAAAAAACAGAAACTAAAAAATAATATGGACGCAATCGATAAATTTGAACCAACTAAGGTTTTGTTGTTGACGGATGATGAAAATCAACTGTGTGTTAAAAAAATGTATTATCATAATAGTTTATTTAAAATATACAATTATGATGTTATGACCAGGACTAATTATGAATTAGCCGATTACCAAAACGGTAAGTACACAGTGTTTAATCAAAATTTGTTTAACTTATATTTTATTAAACCACTTAAAGCTAGCCCTAAATTAGCCAGAACATTTCACGAATTTGTTAAAACAGATTTTAATGCTGGGGATTTTAAGGAGTTTACTCTTAAATTTAAATGCTTTAAGAGACGAGTTAATATACGCATAATTAAATTATTACGTAAAACAAAAAAAGTGATATGGGAATAAAAAATTCAAAACAGTTAAATTTTGATTTTGATGACGAGGTTAGGGAAAAACCTAATCGTCTTAAAGATCTATTGGACACCATCTACGATAAAGTTTATTGGAAAACCATTGGTTGGAGAATAAAGGAGTTCAAATCATCTGTTAATAAACTTATCAGATGGTTTCCTATTATATGGAAAGACCGTGACTGGGATGACCATTACATTTGGGAGATCATGAAGAATAAGTTAAGATGGCAGGCCAAATACATTGGTGATCGTGATTTCCATACCAGAGCTGACATGGATGCGAGACGAATGAGATTATGCGCCAATCTAATGGATAAAGTTCAAGACGAGTTTTATTCTAGTGAATATATGGATTATCATGAGTCAAAATGGGATTTCTTAGATATCCCAGATAAACCAGGTTACAAAGAGTTGGATATGCAAACCACATCCGAGCGTTTTGATGACTATTTCAAAAAATACCCATTGGCTTATAAAAAGGTTCTAGTTGATAAGAAGTTACAGATATTCGGTATTGAAGCTAGAGATGGTGAAACCGAGGTTGATGCTAAACAAAGAATCGCCATGAACATCGGTTACTATAACCATAACAGAGCAAGAAAGTTACTGTTTAAAATAATGGAAGAAAATATCGAAGGTTGGTGGGATTAATACTAACCAATTAAATGTTAAATAAAAAGAACCCCATAAGGGGTTTTTTTAATAAAACTAGATATTTATAAGTATCTAAATATGTCTTTTTATTATGAGCAAAAATGTATTAAATGAAGTAAATACGATTAGGGAGCAGATGGGTCTTCCTTTGTTAACCGAAGTTCAATTGATTGAGCGTGAAATATTAAAAATGGACCCAGATTCTTTGAATGAAGGTTGGTGGGAAAATTTTAAAGGTCAATTAGCTAAGTTGGGTAGTTATAAAAAAGGTGGTGTTGCCTTGGCTAAGTTAAAAACTAAAGGTTGGAACCCTAAAAATTGGGAGTTGCAAACTAGATGGGGTGTTACGAAAGACGCTGAGGAAAAGATTAAACAAATCTTGGATAAAAAAGGTAACGAAGTTATTAAACAATTAGACGCCTCAATTAAAAAACAGAGCCCAAAATTTCCTAACAATACTAGTCAATTAGAGTTCCTTAACATAGTAACTGAAATTGCCACTGTTTACGATTCATTGGTTGCCGCTAGTAAATTAGACCCCGAAAAAGAGGGTTATTTACCAGCTGAGGCTGTTAACGTTATAATTGACGACTTAAGATTTTATGTACAAAAATATTTAGATTATGATTTAAGTGCCGCGTTCAGTGTGTTTAACGAAGAGGAAGAGGGTGTTGAAACAATTGATGAAGCGTCAAACCCAGAACAACAAGCTGCGATTGCTATTAGTAAAAAAGATGAGAATCTCGAGGAAGAGGTGGTTGATGAGGCGGATGCTGATGTTGATGCGACTAAGTCTAAATTAGCGGGTAAATTCGCGGATACAAAAGCGGCCATACAAAAGGGTGAGTTGAAGGCATATGACACCGAAAGGATGAAAACCTTAAAGTCATGGCGATTACCAGTTGCCTTACTTGGTGCTGGCGCAAGTTTCGGTGCGTTAAGTTGGGTTATAGAATACATGTTTCCACCAGAAAAAGTGACAACTTTAACACCACAGGTAGTAAAAGAAACAGCTGAAAAGGTTCTTGGGAATGTGCAGCCAAACGATGGGGTTACCCAAACAATGAATGCTTTACTAGGTACTAATTTAACACCCCAGTCACCAATTAAAGATTTTGTTGATGGTTTAGCAAAACTTGGTGGTGGTGATCCAGTTAAAGGGGTTGAAATCATGGCGCAAAAAGGTGGTATCTTGAAAACACCAGTTGAAGCAAAACCAGCTTTATTAGACATCGTTAAAAATTATGAAAATCCTGGGTGGGTAGAAGCTCATGGTGGTGGTACATTAGAAAAATTATTTGTTGGTAAATTGTCTGGTACTGGTAAAGTTATTGGTGATATACTTGGAACTGTTAGAGGTGGTACCTTAGTTGGTATGGTTGTTAACGCATTTACAGTATGGACGGCAAAAACCACTGTTATACAAAGTGCTAAAGTTGCTCTCGCAAAAACAGTTTTGGGTGGTCTTGGTATTTTATCAGTTGCTGGTGCTGTAACAGTAGCCTTAGCCAGATATAAAGGTAGAAAATCCTCAAGAGCCCAAATATTAAATGACCTTGTACAATATTTAAGACCCGTCATTATAGGTGATGAAAACCCTATAGACCCAGATAACACTGGTAATGACGATGGACAAGGTGGCGGCAACGGACAAGGTGGTGGAAAAACTGGTTCTGATAATCAGTTATATAATTACCTTAAAAAGTATTTCCAGGATCTTTACAACTTTAGATCACAAGTTAACACAGATACCTACGGTAAAGGTGGGTCTGGTAATGCACAAAAAACATACACTGGTGGTGGTTCGGTGAATAAAAACTTAGTCGCACCAAACGATGCCTCTGATTTATTGAAATTAATGGAAGAGTTTGAAATGGTTTCAGAAGAAACCTTAAATGATATAGGGTTAAGTTCAAACCAATTAAAATTATTTAAAACCAATCTTCAGAGATTAACGCAGTTGATTAAGATGGTGAATAAATTTAGTAGCCAAGACCCTAACTTAGCTAAAATGATTGGCGCCGCTAAAACAAACCCAGTATCAACAGCTGATATAAATAGTATGTTAGAATCGGACGCTAAAAGTTTAAAGATATTTGTTAGCGACTTTAACAAAGCTTTGTACTCAATCCAATTTAAAAATGGTAACAGCATCATTGACCAATTAGGTAAAATTCAAGTAAATAAATTACAAGAGGATGAGTTTGTTGATGAGAGAGCTGAAAGAGAGCAACCTAAAGGTGCTATGAATAAAATCTACAATGATAGACGCGCATTCTTAGGTAACTTGCAAGGTTATGTCAAAACATTATATTCAATCTTCTCGTATTTAATCGATAAGATGAAATCTAACCCAGATGGTAATAAAGATGCACAAGCTGATTACTTAACGGGTCAGAAAGGCGGTAAAAATAGCCCAGGTTTAACTTCTACCGATAAAACTCAAATGAATAAAGGATTAAACAACGCCAATAAAGATTCTTCAGCTAGTAATTTCTATCGTGGCGGTAGTAGTCTTAGAGACGTTGGTAAAACTCTTGAAGAGGGTAAAAGATATACTAAAGAGGAATTAGACGAAATGAGCATGGATATGGAAGAAGCTCTTAACCCTAAGATGGAAGCTATGTTAAATAGTGTTAACGGTAAAATCTTTACACAATTGGCTAAGGTTGTACCAGAATTAAGCACTAGAATTGCCACAGCTTACCAACAAGAGTATGGTGAAGCCATTAATAAAGCTAGATTAGGTAAATTCTTGGAAACAGTATTAGGTGCATTGGCTACAGTCCCACAAGGAAGAATGGTCCAAATGATTAATAGGGGTGATGTTGATTTATCGGCTTATAAGAGAATGCTTAAAGATCTTAAGAATATGGAAGGTGAAGATGGTGAACAACCAGTACAGCCAACAAGTGTTAGCTTTAATCCGAGTTCACCAGAAAAATTCTTACCACCTAGAGTTGATAATTATGATTTGGCTGGCCAGAAAAATTCATTTAGAATTGGTTTAGCTCAAAAGGCAGCTGAAATTATAAGTCGAAATAATGATATTAAATTAGACGAAAAGAATATGCTAACGGTTATGAAACAATTGATTGATAATCTGAATAGCAAACATGGTGCTGAGATACCAGAAGTCCAATAAAATATAGAAAGCCCCAGTCGGGGCTTTTTTTTTTGCATTTATTTTTTTATTTCTTGCTTGGTAATAGAAAGTTTATTATCTTTGTGAAAAAGATATTTTACTATGCCAGAATTTTATGTAGAAGACATTGACATCGACCCAAGTGATTTTGTCAGTGCATGCTCAAAAAGAGAGATTGAAGAATTAATCGATGCGTTAGCTGAAGATGGTTACATTGTCAAACCAATTAACAACGTCCCACTAGAAGATAAAAATCTTTTAGATGAGGAATGGGATGAGGTTATGGGTAAATTAGCTGGCCGAGGTAGATTAAGGTTAACAAACGAAGAAGAAGAAATTATCAGAAAAATAGCGAATAGGTTATGAACTTAGAAACATTAAACAAGTATCACGAGGACGGGTTGTTATACAAACAAACACACCCAACACTCCCATTGACAATTTGGAACTACACCGAAAAGGTGCAGTACGAAATTTTATGGGATGATATTACTATTATGTGTCGTGGACTTGTCACTGATGATTCTGGTAATATTGTAGCTAGACCATTCCCTAAGTTTTTTAACTACGAAGAGGTTATCGATAAAGATGTTATCCCATGGGATAGTGAGTACATCCACGTACAAGAAAAAATGGATGGGTCTTTGGGTATTCTGTTTTACTACGCCGATGAGTGGCATTTAGCTACCAGAGGTTCGTTTACATCGGATCAAGCTGTAAAGGGTCTAGAGATACTTAAATCAAAATATGATTTAAAAAGATTTGTAAAAGAGGTTACCTACTTATGCGAAATCATATACCCTGAGAATAGGATCGTTGTTGATTATGGTGAGGATAAGATAACCTTTTTAGGTGCTAGTGTACCTGACATGGAATTTAACTGGGCCCCAGCTAAAGCGATATTCAAAACTTCTGGTATAAAAGAAGAGGATGTTGTTTGGAGTTCTATGGATGTGTTATCCGAGGATGTTTTCAAAAGATATCAAAATCTTAACGAGCCAGATAAAGAGGGTTTTGTTATAAGGTTTTATCCATCCAATTACCGTGTTAAAATTAAGTTTGAGGATTATGTTAGACTTCATAAGATAATGACAAACCTATCAACACGAAATGTTTGGGAAACACTTTCAAATGGGGGTGACATAATGGAAACATTGGTTGATGTCCCAGATGAATTTTACGATAAAATAAAGGGGTATGCTGAGGAGTTAGAGAACCAATTTGGTACACTTGAAAGGGAGTACAAGTGGATCTTTAAGATATTACATCGCTCATTGACTGAGGTATATAATGTACCAGAAGAAAAACAAAGAGCTGTGTTTGCCCAATATGCTAAAAACTATAAACACCCAGCTATCTTATTCAAGATGTTTGATGGTAGGGATTATACAAAAATAATTTGGGATTTAATTTACCCAGAACACAGAAAATTATGAACATGTTAGATTTAATTATTGAAATGAACCCCGAAGAGGAGTTCTTAAAAGCGGACGGATTAGATGAAGCTATCATTGGTTATGATGACCAAACTGGTAGACTTATCTATTCCATGTCGAAGATCATCAACATTCTCGTTGAGGATGATGGTATGACAGAAGAAGATGCGTTGGAGCATTATTACTACAATATCCACGGGGGGTATGTGGGAGAAAAAACACCAATTTGGTGTTGTGATTATTTTTAATTATATTTGCAAAAATGAAAATACAAGTAGGTAGAAACCAAAAGGTTTGGTTTACATCAGACACACACTATGCACACACAAATATTTGTCGTGCCATATCGAACTGGCCTGATGAGGATAAGACGAGAGATTTTGAATCTTTGGATAAGATGAACGCGGCAATCGTTAATGCGATCAACAACAATGTTGGCCCTGATGATATATTGTTTCACTTAGGTGATTGGTCATTTGGTGGATTCGATAAGATCGCGGAGTTCCGTAGTAGAATCATGTGTCAAAACATTCACTTGGTTCTTGGTAACCATGATCACCATATCGATCGAAATAAAGAGGGTATACAGGACTTATTCGCTTCGGTGAGTAAATACCATTACCTGACGCTTAAAGTCGATAAGGGTGGCTCCCATGACGTTCATAGAATGGTATTGTGCCATTTCCCTATTGCGTCTTGGCATGACCTTAACCAAGGTGTTATCCACCTGCACGGACACGTTCACTTACCCCCACACTTGAAGTTTGGCCCTGGTAAGATGATGGACGTTGGTATGGATGGTTCAAACGGGATGGAACCATATGAATTAAAAGACATCCTTAAATTAATGTCAAAAAGAGAAAATAGATCAATGATCGCATACGACCACCATGAGTAAAGAATTAATATTAGTAAGAGGAGTACCAGGATCTGGTAAGAGTACCACCGCAAAACTATTGGGAGCGGGTGGAGCTGGCTACGCACATTTTGAGGCCGACATGTATTTCATGGAAGATGGGGTTTATAAATTCGACCCCACTAAAATAAGAGATGCGCACGCATGGTGCCAAAATAGCGTTGAACAAGCAATGTTATTGAACCATACTACTGGTCATAATAGCACAATCATAGTATCAAATACATTTACTCAGGAATGGGAGATGGAACCATATTATAAGTTGGCTAGTACCTGGGGTTATAAGGTTTTCAGTATCATCGTTGAGAACAGACATGGTGGTGTTAATGAACATGGTGTGCCAGAGGATAAACTACAAGCGATGAAGGATCGTTTCGAGGTTAAATTATAAGATGAAACAAGTTATTCATAACATAGGTTATAAGGGTGTTGGCTCAGGTATATTAAACACATTCCCGATGGTTTGG
>JACCDP010419631.1_pt1 | contig 15118 bp, 13 predicted proteins | sample 7445841 | NCBI WGS metagenome assembly JACCDP01 (sample SAMN15323441, study PRJNA562643) | freshwater metagenome | isolation source: river surface water | place: USA:Blue River Watershed | collected 2017-08-17 | reverse complement strand
TCACTTCTATTTAAAACCCACGAGTGATGCGGGTGGTGATTAGGCTGCTACAGCGTAATCGTAAGCTCCTACAAATGCCATAGCATCTTCGAAGTTCCAAGTAGATAATTCTACGTCAGTTATTGTTTTGTACAGATTTAAAGACATCTAGCACTTCTGTCTACGTGTGATACTACAATTCTCATTGTAATCAATTCCGAGTCACCCCCATATTGATAAATACAAATATACGAAAAAATAATTAAACCACCAAATTAATATCCGCTAAATTGTAAATAATTTGGTAAATAAAATAATAAAGCTTTCATTTTTTTAGAACCCAATTTTACCGATTTTTCATTTGATAATTTTATATTTTCTAAATTACCAGTCAATCTCCAATCTATATTAACTGCATTGTAAAATACGTCTGATGTGAAATTCTTATAATCATTTTCATTTATTTCATATATAGTAGCATTGTTATCATTGATTTGTTGTATGAAATATCTAACAATATACCCTCTCCTAAAATCATTATATGTTGGAGATGGGACATGAGTTCTAATTGTTTTTTGCTGCACAAGTGATTTTCCCTGTCCTTTTATTAAATCATCATATTCTATTCCGCTAACTCCCATATTACTGCTGTTGTCTATATTCTCCTTGAACTTTAGTTGTCCATTTCATATTTTGGATTGTATGTTCAATTTGTGTAACTTGAAACAAACCATTTTGTTCATATTTTTTAGGTATCCCATCTATATTAAATGTGTCTCCTCTCCTAATTCCACTTTTTCCCAAAATTGTAAAAGCATATTTAATTGGTAATGGATGTGATAATCTACCACCACCCCCAGACTTAACACCCATAGCATTTGCTTTAAGTATATTTAAATATTTTGCATCCTTACAACAATATATTCTAAACTTTTGTTTAAATATATCAGGTGTATTTAAAAAATTATTTAAATTATCTTGTGTTATTTCATTCTCTTCTGGATTTGGTACTACATCAATTTTATCCAAATTAGAAGATACGTTAGCTACTATTTGTTCATTAGCTGCTTTTTCAAAATCTTCAAGTGCTTTATTAATTCGTTCTTCCTCCGTTTTTACAGCTGCTTGTGTGTCTGTTATTTCTTTTTGTTTAGCTGCTATATCTGCATCTAATTTAGCTAATGCATCATCTATTCTTTTCAGTTCTGTTGGATTTAATTTCTCATCTGTGTAGAAAGGACTTTCATTTCCATCATACCTATCTCTTTCACGTATAAGTCTATCTCTTTCTTTGGCTTTAAAATCTTCTAAACCTTTTTTCTCCGTTTGTAATGTTGCTATTTTTGTTGTTTTGTCACTATTAGCCTTTTGGTCAGCTTTTAGTTGTTCTTTAGCTTTTTTCTGCTCATCCGTTAATGTATCATTAGAAACTTTGTTTAATCTTTCGTCTAACTTTCTATCAGCTTCAGATTGTGCAGATGTTCCAGATGTTCCAGACACTCCAGATGTTCCAGATGTTCCAGCGTTACGTCCATTATTAGCTGAACCTACTGCTTCTATATATCCCGTCATAAACCTGTCAACTTCAGAAGTAAAGATACCACCTAATTCCAAATTTGGTTGAGATGGATTAACTGATAAAGCTAATCTTTTTGATACGATTTGACTGGCCATTGAACCAGGAATATCTATATTTAAATCAGCATCTAAAAATCTAGATTGTTCACCACTATGTATAAATTTTACAGGAGCTGGATTTGGGTTTTTGCCTATCCAATTTTCATCAACCACAGTATAAACCAATGTATCTTTTTCAACGCCAGACTTATCTTTAATTTTTTCGGTTTTTTCAACCACTTGAAAATTCCAAAACGCATCAACAGCCGAACTCATTTCGTTTAATAGGCTTTCTAAAACTTCACGAATTGTTTTGTTTGGGGTATCTAATTCTTTTTTAAGTAATTCAAAATTAATATATAAGTTTTCTAATTTTCCCCAATAGTAAGGTTGTTCAGAGAATCCTCCCGAATTTAAAGCTGTTGATTGTGCAAAAGATAAAGGTCCAATTGAACGGTCTACTAATTGTTCACCATCATTTAAATTTGCTAAATTTTGTTCCATAAAAAATTTACTAAAATCAGGAATTAATCCAGGTATTAGTAATAGTTCAGGTTTACAAGAATATATACCTTTAAAAGCACCTATTGGTGTATCTTTAATATCAAGAACAGCATTAATTGAGCGGCCGCCTACTACAAACGATTGTATTGCTGAGTTTGCGTTTAGTATATCTACTGCTTTTCCAAATCTAACATATCTATTTTTTGAAAATAATTTTTCTTTTGGTAATGGCAATCCCCCAGCTAACATAATTTCCGTTGGTGCAATTGATTCTATTTTAGCAGTACCACCACCACCAGTTTGTTCTACCGTTGGTTTTGGTTCTGCTGCTGGTGCTGGAGCTGGAGGTTGTTCTGGTTTTTTAGTGTATGCATATCCTTTGCGTGTTCCACCAAGTCCATCCGGAGACTCAGTTGATTTTACATCTATGTATTTTGCTATAGCTGCATCAATTTCTGCCCTTGTTATAGGGTCACCTGCCTTTGCTTTACTTTGTAAGTAATCTTCCCAAGCTGTATCAATTGTAAAAACACCTCCATCAACTACTGTAGGTGGTGTTGCTACATCACTAAATCCTGCTTGTCTCTCAATTATTGTATCCGCAATTTCTTGCAATTTTTTAGGATTAAGTCCACCAGCATCTTCAACTTCTTTTTGACTTGCTCCACTATTGTTAGGTATTATTTTATTATCTTCAGGAAGTTCTGTACCGGATACATCTCTACCATCTCTAAAATTTGATATTTGTACTTCAATTACCGGGTCAAAATTTACAAAATCTAAATTACTAAATCCACCAGCTACTTCGGGTTTCATTAAATCCGTAACAAATGTAGTTTGTCTAACTTTTGGTAAATCATTAAACATTTGCTTAAAACGTCTTTCAGCCATTTGATTTTGTGCTGGTAGATTTAAATCGGTAATACCAAATGGTGGACGTGAATATTTGTTACTAACTTTTCCATTTTCAATTACCTCAATACTATTATGAGATTGTATATATGTTGGTAATGCCGGAGCTCCTCTTAGTTTAATTGATATATCAAAAAAATCTCCATTTGATGAAACAGTACCACCAACTACAAATCCAAAAAATGAATCATACTCTCCTCTGGATTCCACACGTTTAGTATGTAAACTATTTTGGTCTAAACTATACTTACCGGCATCCGATACAATAGTTCTAAAGTTTATTGGTATTAATCCCTTAACTCCTAAATCGGTATTCCATCCATATTCTATAAAAAGAGAATATCCTGGCTCCATTAAATACGTTTGTAATAACTCAACTTGACTTAATGTATATGCTGTTATTTTTAAATCACAATGTCTTGATATTTGGTCTTTACCTTCTTTTACATTTATAGCTGTTACTATTGGGGATGGTTTAAATGGTATATCCCCATCGCCACGTTTAGCATAAACAGGCTTATCCAACCAATCCATACCAATTACACCACTACCATTAGAATCACCATAAAAAGAAGGTTCTGATACACCAGCTGCACTAAAAAGTTTCCAATTTGGATTTGAAGTCATTATTAATCCATTACCAGCACCAGATATAACTCTAACAAAGCAATTTAATTTGGATGCTTCAATTGTATCTTTAGATTTTATACTAGCTACAATTTTATCGTTTATATTTGTAAGTTTTGGAAACATTTTTATATATTGGTTTCGTTATTAACAATTTCTATATATTGTATTGGTATTCTAAGTATAGTACCATCTGGAAAAGAAAACTTAGCATCATGTATATTATTTGCAGATGCTATAATCCACCAAAGAGATGAATGTCCATAAAAATAATTAGCCAAAGTATCTAGTCTATCGCCGGTTTCAGTAGCAACATATACATCAGTTTCCCTTAATGGTATATTGGCATATCTTTTAGCTTTATAAACTATTCTACCATCTTTAGTTTTTTTTGTTTGATTTTGTTCGTATCTACTTATCATATTATGCTATTATAGAGGTTTATGTAGTTGGTGTATATGGGTTACCATCTCCATAATATTCCTTTCCAGTTCTTTTTTGAACATAAATTGTTCTTCCTTTAGTTTCACCAACAGGTGGAGTGGACTCTCTATTTGTTGGACTAAGCTTTAATCTTTTTTGTACTTCTTTTGCTGCATCGCTTACATCATCTGGGTATCTTTCTCCCGATTCAGCCTTATTTTTTTCAGAGTCTGGTTTGTTAGCATCAGGCGCTTTATATGGAGTATTCGTAGATTGAAGTCTTTTCTCATCAGGTGTATTATTTTGCTTACTTATTGCAGATGCATCATCGAAAAACCCATACATTTTTCTACCTATTTTTGTTTTATCCTGAATACCATCCTTATCAAATACAGTATTATATGTATTTGATTTTGCTTCAACAAATTTTAATGTCATTGTAACTTCAACTATTGTTGGTAATCTATAATTTTGTAAAGATTTATCACTTAATCCAATTTCCCACGGATAATTATCATCTATATTATAAGACATATTTTCAATAAAACATTCTTTATCTCTAAACATATCACCCATTGTAAATTTTAAAAATGGTGCTGTTACTGCTCCAGTACCACTTATATAATCTTGAGGATAACATAGTGATGATAAGTGGGCTAATTTTTGCCAACAAATTCTATGCTCATCCTTAGTAAGTGAAAATACTTTAAATGAAAATTGTACAGTTCGTTCAATACTTTGATATGTATAAAAATTAAATGGCGAACCTATAAATCTACTATTATCCCAAGATGGTGAAAATTGCTCACTCAATCCGGTAATAGTACCTCTAAAAACAATCATAGTAGATGTACCAACAGAAAGAAATTTTAATGGTACATAATCGTTTTCGCTATCTTTAAGTTGCTCAGCGGTTTCAACTCCATTAACTACTTTGTATGGTAGTTGTGAATTTTTTGTATCTTTTGTACTACCCTTTCCTCCATCTTTTATTCCAAATGTTTCTCTATTACTAATTCGTACTACCTTAGAATAAATCGGATTTTCATTATTATAATTTGATATTTCTTGATTTTTTTCTTTTAAAAAGCGTTTTTTAGTTTGCTTTGCCCCCTCTAAACTTCCAGTGTATTCTAATTCATATAATAATCCAATTCCCATTCTACCACTATCCGTTGGGTCCAAATCCGGTCCTTGACGTGGGGTTGTTGGTTCATTTCTAAAATTTAAAGGTGGCCTTCCGTATTGTTTTTCCCCATACGTTATTTCACTATATTTTTTTAAAGATGAGTATTTTTTAGATAAATCTGTACTTTGCTGAATATCTTTTGCAAGTTCTTGTGCTTTATCTCCACCTTTTGATAATATTTTTACTAATTGTCTTGATACCGCTTTTTTAGCTTCCTGTTGTGCTATATTAAGACCCTGTCCAATAACCGCTTGTTTAATTTGGTCGGGTGTACCAGTTGCGTTCTTTGCTAAAAATGACGCAACTTTAGTTCCAGCTGATATATCTTTTAATCTTGCTAAAACCTCATGTGTTCTATATTCTTCATTAAATCCAGGTACTTTAGCAACAAACATAGGACTTAATACAACTTTAGATGGAATTAATATATCAGGAAAAAATGAACCCAATGTATTCTTAATTGAAGCACCAGCTTTTGTAATTGCACTCTTTGCATTGAATGTTGCTGGAACTTTTAGTAACTTAGAACCACCAAATTGTACCGCCTCACCAACAGTATCACCAACTACTCTAGCCGCAGTTGATATTAAACCTCTACCACCAGTTCCAGCTTTCATAGCTTCACCCAATGAGGTATTTTGTGATGTAATTCTTAAAATATCAGTACCATATAAAACAGGTTCTGAATAGTTGGTAAATGGAAGTAATCCAATTAATTCACTTTCTACTCTTGTTTCCACAAATCGTTGAGCATTAGAACCTAATCTTGCTTTATTTATTAAAGGTACAGATGTACTATTTAAAAATGGACTAATTGTTGATATTTGTATATCTTTACTATTTCTGACATCAAATGCCTCCTGTGGAGTTTTATCTCCAAGTCTTTCGTATTTTTTGTTTCTAAATAATTCTTCTAAAGTTGGCATTTAATTATCTTTTATTGTAATGCGAAATTATTTCTAGTACTACGTTCAGCTGTTGTCATAACATTCGATGTAACTTTATCATTATCCATATAAACTCCGATTTTACCACTTGCCATATCTGCTCTAACTCCTCTAAATTCGTTTATTAGTGCACCAATCATTGATGATTGCCCCCCACCACCTCCAGATAATGCACTTGCTGCTCCAGGTGCCGCAACTACATCATCATTTTTAGATAATTCAAATAATCCACCTTCTTTTGTTGATATTCTAGTCTTACCATCAGCAGGTGACATTACGTCACCAGCCTTACTATAATATTGATAACCTAATGCTAATGCACCAGCTGCTGCCGCTACACCCAATACAGGTCCTACAAATGGTATTGCCGCAATAGATGTATATGCCCTCATAGCCATTTCAGCTATTGCAGACAATAATCCTTTTTTCTTTATAAGGTTACCAGCCGATACAATTCCGTTATATGTAGCTTCTGCCCCAGTTTTTACTACCGTCCAAACAGCAGATGCTTTATCTGCAATAGCTGCTTGATTCTTTAAGTATAAATAGGTTGTAGCTCCTGCTATTAATGCAGCTGTTATCGGATAGAATTCTTTTAAAAATCCTAAAGCGGCTGATAATCCATCCCCTAATCCATATATTACTTTTGCTAATACATCAAATACAGGAGTAAGTCTACCACCAACCGCTTCAATCATACCTGCTATTTTATCTTGTATATCAGTCATTACTGCTGATATTCTTTCTTGCTTTGCTAATTGTTCTGCTTGCTTTTTAAGTTCGTCATCACTTAAATTACTTATGTCTACTCCACTATCTATAAGTTTATTTGCTTTTGCTAATTGGTCTCCACTTAACTTTCCCAATTTATCTCTAACACCCAATTCTTTAGCAATTTCTTCAACTGATTTTCCTGCTGCCTTTGCTAATTGTTGTTGTGTATAATAATCTTGCTTTCGGAAATCACCACTTCTTTGAATTTGATTTAATATTTCTTCGTTCGCATCTGCAATTTTTCCTTCATACGCAAGTGCTCTAGCTCTACTTAAATTAAACTGACCACCTACATAAGTTGCTGCCGTTAATTCTTCCTCAATACTACTTTCAAAATTTAAAAGTTTTTCGGAAGTCTCAGCCATATCTTTCAATGTACTTCCCAACATTTTAGCTTTAACTGATTGTTGGATAAACATTTGAACATTTCCCTTCATGTGGCTAGATAATACACCGGCATTTTTAGCCATATCTTGGAACATTTCTTTCGCAGATACACCTGTTTGTTTAGCCAAAGATGCAGCGGCTAGTGTTACACTAGCAGCAGTTTCTTCACTCAACCCTCCAATTTGTTCAAACATAGATGATACCTCTGCACTATCTTTTGCAGCGATACCCATTCTTTTATTTAATATAGAAAGAGACCCAACCGTAGCTTCACTAAAATGAAACATATCACTTTGTGCATTTGCCATTTCGTTGATAACATCGTATGCAGCTTCTGCTGTAATACCCAATCCTCTATATCCAACTACTATGTGATGTACATCAGCATCTATTTTTTTGGTCATACTAGCAGTAAAACCCGTAGTTTCTCTATATTTTTCAGCTGCCGCATCCAACTCCATATATGCATGCAAACCTTTACCTAATGCAGCTACCAAAATTAAAAGAGGGCCAAATGCCATACCAGCTTTTATTACCTGTTTTGCAAAATCAATAGTACCAGTAACGGCATTCCTTATACCTTCTGGTAAATGATGTGCTTCATGTGCTACTTGATGTTGTAATTCATGTATTCGTTCATGTTTTTTAGCTAACTTTTCCATGTACTTTTCAAGAATAATCATACTTTGTATCTCATCTTCGCTAGCACCTTTCATTCTTTTTCTAACAGATTCTTCGATAGAAACTGCTTCATTCTTTTTATGGTGATGATTTACCATTTTAGCAAGATTATTTGCAGAGGCCTCTTGCTGGTCAATTATTTTTTGTAAAGCTACTCTTTCTTCTTCTGTTGCATTTATTTGTTTTTGCTTGTTTGCTGCTATTTGAATTCCTATGCTTGAAAAGGCGTTTATTTCTTTATTATTACCTTTTAATCCATGTTGTACTTCCTTTTCTAATTTAGAAAAAATGCTTACAGTATCATTTATTTCTTTTTGTTTATCTGTTGTGTATTTTAATTGTTTGGCAACTTTTTCTTCTTCTTTAATTTGCTCTTTTTTAAGCTTAATTAATTCAGTTTCCGCATCAATACGTTGTTGAAGTTTTTTTGCATTTTTTTCATTAGACGCGGCTTGTCTTTTCAAAAGCTCATCAATTCTCTTTTGAGCATTCTCAATTTCACGTAGAGCATCTAAATTTTGTTCGTTATTTTCAGCCATTTACACTTATATATTAGGACCCACTAATCCCTTTTCTACTGCAATTTTCCAAAGGTCAGGGTGTTGTTTTTTTAATCTTAATAAAATTGGAAGTTGGCTATCCACCAAATCTCTCATTTCTTTATCAATTTTTTTCAATTCAGGATCGTTATCTATTACTTTTTGCAATGATTGTGGTTTTTTTCTACTACCAAACCAACCCCAAAATTCATTTAATTTAGATTCCGATATTTTATATTTTTTCATAATGAATATAGTTTAACATCTATAAATATCCCATAACTAAAAAAAGTTAGGATTATCTTCTAACCCTAACTTTTGATGCTGATTTATTTCCTTTTTCTATTTCGTCACTCTCTTTCTTTTTTGCCTCAACTAATTTGTTATAATAAAACATTCTTAGTCTGGTTGGCATTTGGTACAATTCCATAACAGTAAATCCATTACCATAGTGTACCATATCAAAAATTTGAGTATGCAAGCTTATACTATGATTCGGTGGTAGGCCAAAAAAAGTTCACTCCCAAAGAGATAGGCGCCTCCTCCACCTCACCATCAGTATGAGTATATTGTACTTTCATATCCATATCAGGAGAGACCTTTTTAACATATTCTCTAAATGCTCTACTATCTAATGCCCTCATATTATTAACAAATCTAGTAATAGTACCTACTTCTGAATTACCATCTACCGATTTAATCATATATCTTAAACGGGTTGTAACATCCGATGATAAATCTTTATTTAATTTTTTAAGTGCATCTATTTCTTTTTCAATCTCTCTCTCATCACCATGTGTTAATAATTTAAACACAATTTTGTTTTTTCCAGTTGGTGTTATATACTCCAATTCATTTTTATTATCAAAAAGTGATATATCAATTTCTTTAGTTTTAACCTGTGTTAAATCTGCCTTAATATCAATATTTTCTCCTAATTTGTTCGAATAAAAACTAAAATCATAATCAGGTCCATAACCTAATACTCTTGTTGCTAAAAGGATTGCGTTTTTATCACCAATTATAATATCATTTGGATTAACTTTATCAACTATAATAGATTCAAATAGTTTATCCAATACAATACCTTTTTTGATAAGGTTTGTAGAAGAAAGAATATCTTCTTCTTTAGCGGTCATTAATTTAATTGTAATTTGTCCTGATGATAGTGGATTATCTTTTGGATAAACCTTACCTTCCGATGGTAAATCCAACACTTCCGTTGGAAAATCATATTGCTTTTCGTTCATAACTTTACTTATTTTTAAGTTTGTATATATAAATACATAGTTTTTAAAAAATTGGAAATAAAAAACCCCCACCATTTCTGATGAGGGTTGTCCTTCGGTAGCTTCCGTAAGGAATATTTTTTTAGAATTCTAAGATTGCGTAATCGTAAGTTAATGTTAATGTGATTGTTACAGGCTCATTTGTTGTACTATATGATAAATCTCCAAAGTTTGCTTGAGAGATAAATGCACCTTTCAATTTCCATTGTTCAATCTTATCACCAACAGGTCCTAATAGATAGAAATCAATATCCTTCTTATACATTTCCGCATATCCATCTCTACCAGTGATAGATTCATGTGATAAACGAACCCACTCCATTACTGCTTGTGCTGCTGATGGTACGATTGGGTCATACAAAGTAATTTCCAAGTCTTGCCACTCACCTTTACCTTTCAATTTTCTATAAACGTTGATGTGGTCTATTTTTACAGTCTCAAATTGAATTGTTGGTCGGTTAGCCGCACTTACCGTAAATGATGGGATTGCCGTATCGGTCAATTCCATTATGTAACGGTTTTTCATTTTTGGTTCGAAGTTCGTATAGAACATTTTATCGAAGGATAGAATATCTGCCATTTTATTGCCCTTTTATTTAATTATAAATATCTAATTTGTTTGTTTTTATATTATGCTGAGAAACTTGCTCCAGTTGGTAAGATGTTGAAATCAATTACTATGAATTCAGCTGTCTTAGCCGGTTGTAAGAAAATTTGTCCCGCCATAATATTTCTGTCTATTACATCCGGAGTGTTGTTAGTTTCATCCATCACCACTTTGAATGCGTATAAACCTTGTCTTTGTTGAATTGTTTCCAAATACGGATTAACAGTGTTCAAGAATCTTCCTCTTGTCTCTGAAGTATTTTGTTCGAATACTAAGAAACGAGATGTAGAAGCGATAAACTTCTTAACAGTGATAAGTAATCTTCTTACGTTGATTCTATCTAATGCTGAAGCCTTATCTTGCAATGTCTTCTGTCCGAATGCTACAATACCTTGTCCAGGGAATGCTGCGATTGGGTTTACTTTGTTCTCATATAGAGTGTCTCTTTCCGCATGTGTTAATCTATTCAATACACTAACTGCTCCTACAATACCACCTCTATTTAAACCAGCAGGTGCGAACCATTCAGCTGCCAATCTATCGTTACTAGCGTAAACCGCTGGAAGTAATGTAGATGGTGGAACAGTTGTAAGTTTGTTAGTATTTGTATCGATTGTTTTAACCCAAGGATAGTAAGTACCAACATAGTTAGAATCAACAGAGTTAGCCTCATCAGTTGCTTGAGTGATTGTATCAGCGTAATCGTTGAAATCAGCAATGTAGAATGAATCTTGTCTTTCTTCAACCATATCAATTACTCTAGTAGTGATAGCTGGGTGTAATCTTCTTACAATACCAGGAGTTACTACCATATTAATATCATACTCATCAGGATTAGATACTGCTGCGATTGCTTTAGTATATGCTACTGAACCAGATGATGTTGATGTAGAACAATTAAATCCTTGTGTATTTCCAGCACCCCATCCAGCATCACCAGCTTTTAATATTGGTGTTACAGGATTAGTACCATCAAATCCCATTTGGAATCCTAAGATAAATTGTCTTTTAACCATATCACCAGAAACCGAACCAGTCATTTGATAAGTTAAACCATTTGCATCAAATGCGAATGATACGTTAGAACCAGTCTCAGCGTTTGTTGGGATTGGTTTCATATAATTTGCATTATCTAACTTAATTCCAGTTGTTTCAAAATCAAATCCACTAAAATATATTGGAGATGATGATGTGTTTCCAGTAGAATTAGTTTGGTATATTGCTGCTGGTACTTTTAATGCTTGTGCATTGTTAGTTGCTTTAATAGGATTCGTATATGCTCCATGTCCGAATGGTGCTGCTGATATTGGGAATGAACCTGCATCAGAAACTACAACTCTTACATATTGTGATTTATTTGAATAATCACCAAATTCAGTCATTTTACCATCTAAACCAATTGTGAAATATCTATCACCAATTCTTCTAGCGATGTAGTTAGGAGAAGCAGGGTCTAAGTTTACATTATTAAATGTTTCAACAACACTTTTTCTCTTATCAGTATCACTAAATGAACGGATTGTTACAGTGAATACAGAATAATCAGTTGAACCATCTTCACCAGCTGCTTTTACATTAGAAATACCAATTTTAAATTTAGTATTATATAATGTACCATGTCCTAAAGTTACAAACTTAAATAAATCATATCTTTCACCACTAATCAATTGAGATTGTACCATTGGTGTTTCAGCAGCTTGTGCATCAAATGCGTAATCTTGCTGTGGAAGTGCAGTTGCACTTACAACAGTACCACCCCACTCACCAGCTGCTGCGTTTGAATATGATGCAGATGCTAAGTTTTCAAAGTATGTATATGCGTATGCTTTTTTAGAACCAAATGGAGAAGTACCAAAAACATCAGAAAGGTCATTTGCATCTTTTGGTAAAATTGATGCAGATACCCAACCAAAATCAGAACCTGATATTAAGAATGACCCAGAGTATGCTGCTCTTGGGTCAGATACCAAAGATACTGATTTAGCAACATTTTGATTTCCAGTTTTAGTTGAATGTAGTACACCAATTAATTTTTCACCAACAAGACCACCAGATGCAAAAATACCGATAGGTGCTGCTTCTTGATAACCACCAACACCACCAACTCTTACGATGGTAGCTACGCCAGCTTCTCTTAAATAGTTTTGTACTGCATATTCAGTATAATAAGTTCCATCAGGAGTTCCGAAAATACTTTCGAATTCTGATTGCGTTCTAACAATAGTTGGAACGAATACAGGTCCTTGCTTAAAAGGTCCAATAAATGCTGCTCCAATTTCACCAATTCCTTGTGCTAAGAAGGATAGGTCATTTTCTCTTGTGAATACGCCAGGTGATACGATTCTTTCTGCCATTTTATTTCTACAATTTGTATTTTAAGTTTGTATTTGCTAGTTATGAAATACACATATAAATATAAAGAAAATATCCAAAACATAATATAATGCTTTGGATATTTAAACTATCATATTTTTTAATCATTATGGTACTATTGAACCAGAGTTAGAACCAGAAACAGGTGACCAAGGTAAATCAATTTCATTTACGTCTTGAACAACTCCTTTACTAGCTTCGATAGCTTTTTCAATTCTCTCACTAATATGAGGCCAATAGTTTGTAGGACCTGAACCACTTACGTGATTTTTAATCCAACCCAATACCGTATCTTCAGTTAAAGATGAGTAATCTACAAAGCTTTCTGGGTTTACAGAGTTTACAGAGAACGGAGTTGCTCCAACAAAAGTTCCAGTTGCTCCGTCACTATCTGTTCCAATACATTCCCATCTTGTACCTATGATAACATTTTCCAAATCACCACTATTTGATTTTTTTAATGCTGTTATTTTCCAAGTATAATTAATTGCCATTTTCTTATTATTTTAGTATAAATATCGTATTTTATAAATTAACTATTTTGATGCTCTATAACTGTTAATTCAAAATCTTCACATAACTTCTCTGCTAAATAAAAATTACTACCAGTCCATGCATTTAATACATCTTGGGGAACTTTCCATTCACCGCTAGTTATTATAGTATCTGGAATTGCCACAGATTCTCTATTAGGGTCTTTATACCTTAATTCATATCTAATCACACAATCATCTTGCTCTAAATCGTATCTTAATAAATTAGTAAAAACTGTATTAATTGTTTTACCAAATAAATTTTTATTTTCTATATTTGTTATCATTTTATTTTATTTATACGTCTTGTAATACCGTTGCTGATTGTATAACATTTCTTTCCATTAAGTCAGATGCTATCTTTGCTTTTAAAAGAGGATATGCTTTTGCAAATATATTATCTCCTTCCAAAGCACTAAAATCAGGAACTTTCTTCTCATATACCCTTCCATCAATTACTTCTTCTTCAACTCTATACATAGATAATGAATGCCAATGTGGTATTGCATCAACTTTTGCAAGAAATCTTTCGTTAATAGGAGCTCCCATACGATTTGAAATATTTGTTTCTAAAAGTCTTGCACTTTCTTCATCTTTAAAAACGTTCACATATAATTCTAATGCACCTTTGTTTCTATCTATCACATAACGATAAATTCTAACATAAGCACCATCGGTTATACCTTGTGATGTTCCTATTTGTGCTGCTATTTTAATTGCCATAGTTCTTTCCTTTTATATATATAAATATATGAGTTTTTATTCAAACCCTAATTTTTCTCTTAAATTTTTTATTTCAGCCTTAGCTTCATCTAATTCACCTTTTAATTCTTTGATAGCTTCTAATAACAATGCTGGAATACCTCTATCTCTAACTGCCAAATATCCATCTTCACCTGCTCTAACTAAATCAGGAACTATATCTTCAATTTCTTGAGCTATAAATCCTATATCATGTCTCAATCCAGTAGTTTCGTATTCATCAGTACCCTCTCTCCAATCAAATTCAACACCTCTCATTTTCATTACTTTGTCTAATGAATTTTCTAAAGGTTTTAAATTTTCTTTTAATCGTCTATCCGATGGAGAACCATACGCAATAATATTATTTGATGCAATAATTTGTCCATCATATCTTAATGCGATAGTAGCACCACCACCTCTATTACCAGTATGTATTCTTAAACCATAAGATGCTCTTAATGCTAAGTAACCATCGTTCAAATCGCAAAGGTCACCATCATCAGATACCCATACACCACCACCACCATAGTTATCAAAGTTTGAACGTAATACATAAGGAGTACCCAATGTATCATCATTCAAATAATATCGTTGCCATCTAGAAGACCAACCACCCCATCTTACAACGTTATCACCATCTAAACCTAAGTTCAATGCATAGTAACCACCTTTGTGGAATGACATAAATGCACCATTGTTACCGGTAGAGTATGGTTGCAACATTGCCGAATCGGTTTGTGTTGCATAATATCCTCTATTGTAAGTAAAGTAAACTCTTGAATAGTGGTTGTAGTCATAAGTAGGAATACAATATTCACCTCTATTGTTAGAGTCAACCATTGCTTTCCAACCAGACATTCCAGACCAAGAGTTTCTAAAATATAATCTATCAACAGGTCCACCTGCAATTTGCCAACCATATCCACCATTATAAGTCCAAGAATAGTGGAATGCTTGCATACCCACCCAATGTGAAGTACCAGGAGGTTGGTT
>JACCDP011107935.1_pt1 | contig 15124 bp, 15 predicted proteins | sample 7445841 | NCBI WGS metagenome assembly JACCDP01 (sample SAMN15323441, study PRJNA562643) | freshwater metagenome | isolation source: river surface water | place: USA:Blue River Watershed | collected 2017-08-17 | reverse complement strand
CTAGCGTTCATCCTGAGCCAGGATCAAACTCTCCGTTGTATAATAACTTCGAATCTTAAGAGCTCGAGATGTCGTTTCTTTCTTAAAACGCTGTTTCCTTATTTCTCAATAAATCAAAGAACTTCTTTTTGTAATATCAATATACCTCTCAATATATTACATCTTTACCTCACAAACACAACACCCTCTTACCTTCCTTAATCTCCGAAAAACCGATGTTTTCCTCATTTGCGGGGTGCAAAGATACATACTTATTCTTTCCTAACAATAACTTTTTGAAAGTTTTTTTTGAAAAACTAAAAGATTTTTTTCAACTAACTGAAAATTCAACTATTAGGAATGACCTCTACAATGTTTGTGTCTGCACAAATCAGGACACATTCCTCAAAAGTTAGATTAGTTTTACTTTGAAGCAACTGAATTGACGCTTTTAAGGCCTCACCAGAAATTGTATACTTAGAAATAGGTAAAATGTCTTCATTCAAATATTTTAAAGCAATAATGAAGGAAAAATTAATTGCATCCTCTCGTGAAACATCACCCCCGTTTACTAAAAAACGAACTTCCGATAAAACGACACCTATTCTACCTTGCAAGATAGCATGGGATTCAGAACTCCAATTCTTCAAAAATGAAAAGGTTCTTTTTAAAGAATATAAATCGTTGATAGAAAGTTTTACTACAGGATTTCTATTACTGTTCGAACGTAGAACATGAAACCAAAACCTAATAGAAATTATGGTAATTAATAAAGTGAGAACGCCAGAAATTTTGGCTAGCGAAACATTATTGAAATAAATTCCAACGGGCACAAGAATTAAAAGAAATGAAATTATTGATAGAATTGGAAAAAAATAATAACGTCGCATCGTCAAAACTTAATCCGCAATCCATTTATCATTAAACATTTCACCTTTAATGGTAACTTCTTTGGTACGAGAATAATCTTCGGCAGCAATTAACATTTGCTCTTTAGTATCTCTTCTGATTAAAATTGATGAAGATCCTTGCGATTTAACTTCAATGTAAAATCCGTTCTTAAGTTTGGCTGGTCTTGTAGCTGGTCTACCCATCTGTCTGCAATAATTATTTTACTAATATAACATCAATAAATAACAAATGTTGTTAATTGTGAATTTTTGTGAAATAAAAGTTATTAAGAATAGTATTGAAAATACTTTATGGAAGATTAATTTTGCGCATGATTAATTTTGAAAAGCTAAGTTATTACTTACCACAAGGATTTCTCTTCCAGCAAGTAAGTCTTCAAATAAATAGAGGAGAAAAGATTGGATTAGTTGGAAAAAATGGTGCAGGTAAATCTACACTTTTAAAATTAATTGCCCAACACATAAAGCCTTCAGAAGGAAGTATCCATTTGCCTAAGGAAACAAAAATTGGACATCTCACACAGGATATCATTATCGATACAAAATCGTCGTTATTTAAATTTCTAGATGAATCGAATTCCCAGTTGAATCATATTAGAACAAGATTAGAAGAAATTAATACCCAACTGGTAACTCGGACAGATTACGAATCAGCAGGCTACCTAGGTCTTCTGGATGAAATGAGTGATTTAAATCACGAGTTTCAAGTTATAGAAGGTTTTAATTGGGAGGAGCGAATCTCAGAAACATTAAAAGGGCTCGGATTTAAAGATTCTGATTTTGAAAAAGCGATGGATACCTTTTCGGGGGGGTGGAAAATGCGCGCTGAATTAGCTCGGATATTATTGAATGATCCAGACATTATTCTATTAGATGAGCCTACGAATCATTTAGATATCATATCCATCAGTTGGTTAGAAACTTATTTACAAAAATTTGAAGGTGCGGTAATCATCATATCGCACGACCGGCTTTTTTTAGATAATGTTACCAAGAGAACTTTGGAGATTAGTCTTGGAAAAATACTGGATTTTCCTTTTCCTTACTCTCTTTATAAAGAAAGAAGAGCAGAAGAGTTAGAACGCACTCAAGCAGCTAAAAAGCAACAAGATCGCGACATCAAACACACAGAAGAGCTTATAAACAAGTTTAGAGCAAAAAGTTCTAAGGCAGCATTTGCACAATCATTAATAAAAAAGCTTGAAAAAACAGAGCGGATTGAAATTGAAAAAGACGTAGTCTCAGGAATAAAAATTACCTTCCCTTTGAGTGTTCAACCGGGAAAATGGGTGCTATCACTGGAAGGAGTAGAAAAATCCTACGGAGATAATTTGCTATTTTCCAATTTGAATATTACCGTGGGAAGAGGAGAGAAAATTGCATTATTAGGTCCTAATGGCGTAGGAAAATCAACTTTACTTAAAACGATTACAAAAAAAATAGACTTTAAAGGGGAAGTACAATATGGTCATAATGTGAATGTTACGTATTTCGCCCAAGATCAAGCCGAGAAATTAGATGTAAATAAGACAGTCATGGAAACTGTTGATGATATTGCTGTTGGTGATATTCGAAAAGATTTAAGATCAATTTTAGGAACATTCTTATTCTCAGGAGAAGACACAGATAAAAAAGTAAGTGTTTTAAGCGGTGGAGAGCGTACCCGATTAGCATTGTGTCAATTATTATTAAGTCCTTCTAATTTTCTAATACTCGATGAGCCCACGAATCACTTAGACATACAAAGTAAACAAGTCCTTAAAAAAGCTTTGTTAAATTATGAGGGTACTTTTATCATTGTATCACACGACAGAGAATTTGTTGATGGATTAACAAATAGAATTTGGGATATAGAACACCAATCATTAAAAATACATCACTTTACGTTGAATGAATACCTTTCATACAAAATGAAAGAGAAGTCAAACGTAGTGAAAGATCAAAAGACAAAAGAAACAGCCAAAATAAAAGAAATTGAAAAACACAAACCAATTGAAAAGGTTGACGATAAAAAACAAAATAATCAAAAGGAACTTCAACGACTTGAAAAAGAAATAACTTCTTTAGAAGACGAAATAAAGAAGGTAGAGGAATATCTGGCAAATTCAGATTATAATTCGCAAACTTATTCCAACAATTTATCTTTGTACGAAGATAAAAAAAAGGACTTGGATCAACTCATGTTAAAATGGGAAAGGCTTTTGTAACAAAATCATAATTCTAATTATATCTTTTTCTATCTCTAATCATCCTTCTCCGGTCTTTTCGCATTTTCTTTCTCATTTCTTTCGACTGATTTTTCCTATGTAAGCGGTAACGTTTTTTGATGTATTTTTTTTTCGATTTTTGATTTTTTTTTAATTCCTTTTTCGTTTGACGCATAGCTTTTTGATTGTTTCGTTGAGCATTTTCATGGGAAGCACAAGAAAACAAAAGTAAAAACAGGAAAATTTGGATAGTTTTAAACACTTGAAGTAGGAAGAAGATTTGTAAATTTACAGAATGAAACGCGTTTTTCTACTATTCATTACTTTACTTGTATTTTCAGGTTGTTTTAAAAACCAACAAAATCCCGTTCCAAATTTTCCATTTGACGTTGTGATTGACATTAATTTACCTTCCTACAATTCTCTCGCGGGCGTTGGAGGCTGGTGTTATATAGAAGGATACGGATCTAGAGGGCTGATTGTTTATCGCAGATCAATAGACGAATTTGTTGCATTTGATAGGCATTCGCCAAGCGATTTGGAAGGAAATTGCTTTCTGCCTTTATTTCCAGATAACGAGAATTTCCTCGTGCTGAAAGACACTTGCAACAACTCCACTTTTTCTTTGTACGATGGAAGCCCAATTAGTAATGCCAACATAGGTTTAAGGCAATACCAAACACTTTATGATGGTTTTAGTACCTTAAGAATTCGCAATTAATTCAACATTCAATGAACGAAATAAAAGTCACAATTATAGACAGAGAGGGAAATTCTCACGATTTAGTTGGTCCTACTGATATGAATATGAACATCATGGAGCTATGCAAAGCCTATGAACTCCCCGTTTTAGGAGAATGTGGTGGAATGGCTATGTGCGCAACATGCCAATGCTATTTAGAATCGGAAACAAATTTACCAACACAAAGTGACGCCGAATTAGATATGCTTGACCAAGCTTTTTTTGTTAAATCAAATTCTCGTTTGGGCTGTCAGATTCATTTAGATGAATCAATTGATGGAATTGTTCTCAGGCTGGCACCAGAAGCATACTAACTTTTAGCGATTACTATTTAATAGGAGTCCACCGTCCATCGGTATTGTATTTCCCGTAATCCACGAACTTAAATCACTTAATAGAAATACAGAGAGATTCGCCACGTCTTTTGGTTTACCGATTCCTAAAGGATATTGACTTGTTATTTTATCCCATTGGTCTTCGGTATAGGCATTCATGGTTTGTTCGTATATTTCGGTTTGAACTAGTGCTGGCGCAATGCAGTTGGAACGAATTCCATCATTAGCAAATTCCAACGCAACAGATCTTGAAAACGCTTCAATTGCAGCTTTGGATGACACGTATAAACTTCCTCCCATGTATGGATGTTGGACAGAAATCGAGGACATAAAAATGAATGACGCTTTTTTTGCAATCAATTTTCTTTGAAATAGCTGAGAAGTAAGCGTAATGATTGTTTCCGTATTTACTGCGTAGACATCATGAATATGTTTTTCTTTAATGAACTTAATGGGATAAGGGAAAATTTTTCCCGCACAATGAACAACACCATCTAAACTATCAATTTGGTTTAATAAGTGATCAACCTCTTCAGAATTAGTCAAATCACATTTAATTATCATCAAATTATTGTTTGATTTGATCTCTTCTAGTTTTTGGATATTTCTTCCAGTGGCTATAACTTTTGCCCCGAGTGAAAGGCAAGTTGTAACAATTTCTTTTCCTATTCCCCCTGTGGCTCCTGTCACCAAAATACATTTATTCTTAAGCTCAATCATGATCGATACATTTTACAGGAATTGGTCCCATTTTCAATAAAACATTTGCCCAAGATAAACCTACACCGAATCCACTGAGTAACAAGGTTAATTCTTTGTTTTCTATCTGATTTTTTAATGATGTACAAATTGTTAGTGGTATAGATGCAGAACTCGTGTTTCCGAAATTATCAATTGACATTGGAAATTTATCTTCCGCTAATTTCATTTTTTTTCGAACGGAATCGTTAATAAGTTTATTTGCTTGATGTAGAACAAAAAAATCCACGGATTCTTTTTCATTTTGAGCAAATTGAAGGCATTCATCAATTGATTTAGCCACTTCTTTTAACGCAAAATTGAAAACTTTCATACCATCCAAAGCCAGTTGATTTCGAGAACGTTTAATTCCCGGTTCATATTCTCTTTCCTCGTCAATAAATGTATTATAAGGAAATCGCGAATGTCCGTATTCAATCATAATTGCATCTTTTCCACTTCCGTCGGAGTGCAAATCAAAAAACATCGGCTCAGATTTCTCTTCAAACGAAAGCAAGGTTGCTGTACCTGCATCACCAAAAAGTGGATAGGTAGACTTATCATTGAAGGATGTTGAAATTGTGGATTTGTCACCCGCCAAAAGCAACCCTTTTCGAAGTCCATTTTTCATTATACTAGCGATTACCGATAGACCATATACGTATCCAGAACATCCGAGATTGATATCGAAAGCCATACAGTTTCTGTTTAACCCTAAGCGTTCTTGAAGCGTTACTGCTGTTGCGGGTAAGAAAAAATCCGGGGATTGAGAAACAAAAATCAAAACTTCGATATCTTCTCGGTTAATCTTTAAATCAGAAAGCAAATTTTCAGCTGCTTTGAAACACAGGTCAGAACACGTAAGTTCATCTGAGGCAACTCTTCTCTCTTTAATTCCAGTTGTTTTTTCGAAGAGCATAGACTCCGCAGGTGTGAATAGACTGTAATCAGCCGTTTTTAACCTATGTTTGGGCACACAAGAATAAATTGCGTCAACCTTTGCGTTATTTATTGAAAATTTTGCCACTAAGATTTTCTATTCACAATGATCGAGAAAAGGTCTTTTACAGTCAACGCATTTTTCAATTCTTCTCCGGTTAAAAGAACATCATAGTGATTATCAACAAGAGCGATTAAAATCAAAGCATGCATGCTGCTCCAACCTTCAATTTCCCTGATAGAAGTTTCAGGATAAAGTGTTCCCTTTTGAAGATCATCGAATTCGTTTTCAATGTGTTTGATAAGTTCTTGAATATCCATAATCAAATGTACAAATTTAATATTCGATAATTGTTCCTGCCCAAGAATATCCCACACCAAACCCCAAAAGCATCACTTTATCACCTCTTTTTAGTTTGCCTTCTTGTTCTGCATGGTATAGTGCTATTGGAATTGAACAAGAAACTGTATTCCCTATATTTTCAAAGTAAGTATAAAATTTATCTTCTGGTATTTTACACTTTCGTTTCAATGCTTTCAAAATAAAGTCACTAGCTTGATGAAAAACAAAGAGATCAATTTGCTCAAATGACAATTCATTTTTGTGTAGAACATTATCCAACAAAGTGGGTACTTTCTGAAGAGAAAACCGAGCAATTTCGAGTCCATTCATGTGCATTCGGCCATGTGCTAAAGAATCTGTTTGATTGCCATATTTTAATAGCCAATTTTCATCAATCGGCTTTCGTGTTGAACCATCGCGAACAATTAAGTTCTCAGCACCGGCACCATCTGTTCCGTACACAAATCGTCCAATTTTACCGCGATCCGATTTTTCTATAATTGTTGCAACGCCAGCATCTCCGAATATTGCGCGCATTTCAAAATCATCCGAATGTATAACAGAACTTGGGATATCAGCAGTAATGAACAAGACACACGTTGCATCTTCACTCAATAGAAAAGATTTTGCCAGGCTTAGGCCATAAACAAAACCGGCACACCCCATTGGCATATCCATGCATGCGCAATTTTGCTCGAGACCTAACTTAAAATGTAAGGTACTCGAAGTTGTTGGGGCTTTGTAATCAAGACCTTCGGTACAAAAAATCAATAAATCTATTTTCTTTTTTAATTCTGGGAAATTTGAAAGTAAACGCTCTGCAGCATGAAATCCCAAATCGGATCCAATTTGACTTTCACTTCGAATTCTTCTCGAAATAACGCCAGTAGATTTATAAATTTCCTCTTCCGTTTTCTCAAACCTTTCGGCAAGATGAGAATTGGTCAGTTCTATTTCAGGTAAAAAATACTCGATATGGGACAGCTCAATATTCACAGATCAAAAATAGGTCAAATCTTTATTGTATTGAATTTGTATGAATAAAAAAAGAATGTTCGTTGAAAAGTAAATTTTTACTAGAGGCAACTTTTTATTAACTTTGACGTCAAATGTTTAAACTAAACTATCTGTAATGAAGACTTTTATTCTTATTACACTTTTACTCTCAAGTTTCTGCATAAAAGCACAAGTAAAAGTTACACCAAAAAACTCAATTAAAACTCAAACGCATCAAAAGCAAGAGGGCGGTAAATACTACAGCGAATACGTTGTAAAACCTGAAAAATTAAAGACATTTTTTCATTCTGGACAAATACCTTCAAGTTTTCCTAAGTACGATAAAGTTAAGTCTTATGACGAAAACAAATTAATTGCGAAACAATGGGCAAAGAATAACAAAATGCTCATTAAGCAAGAATATTGGTACAAGTTTGAAAAATAAGAGTGCATATGTCTCGGTTATTACTGATTATAACTTTTGCAATTTCATTTTTTGAACAGCAAAGTATTCTCGCACAGGGCTGTTTAGGAGCTGACCCGTTTTGTACAGGAACGAGTTACACCTTCACAAATAGCACGAATGTTGCAAATCTTGGTTCTGTCGACTGTTTAGGTTCTACTCCAAATCCTTCATGGTATTACATGGAAGTAGACCAGAACGGACCAATGGGTTTTACCATTAGTCAGACTTCAACATCGGGAGCTGGTTTGGATGTTGATTTCGCATTATGGGGGCCTTATTCTTCATTGGCTGCCGGATGTGGCAACCCTTTCCCAAATGGAACACCTATCGACTGTAGTTATTCAACAGCGGCTACTGAAAGTGTTAGCATTCCGAATGCACAAGTTGGTCAAACTTACATTCTTCTCATTACAAATTTCTCTAATTCGCCAGGAACAATTACCTTTTCACAGACTAGTGGATCTGGTTCGGCTGACTGTTCTTTCACTTGTGGCGTGGCATTGACAGCAACTCCAAGTGCATGTAATAACAATACTTATTCAGTTAGCGGTAATCTTACAGTAACGGCAGGACCTGGTATTTCGGTGCCGAATACAGGAACAGTAACAATTGCAAACAGTTGTGGAGGATCACAAACTTTTAACGCTCCATTCACAAATATTCCCTACAACTTTACGGGTTTGACAGCTAATGGAGCTGGCTGTGTTATAACAGCAACTTTTTCAAATTTTCCGAATTGTAACACGGTACAAAATTACACAGCGCCAGCAAGTTGTGTTACACCTTGTTCCGTTTCCTCTGTAACTGCCACACCGACAGCTTGTTCATCTAATTTATATGACGTTAATGGTCAAATTAGTTTTACCAATCCACCAACAACAGGTACTTTAACAGTCACTGGGTCTTGTGGAGGAACACAAACATTTAATGCGCCTTTTACTTCACCACTTAATTATTCATTTACGAATTTAACCGCGAATGGAGCCGCATGTTCTGTGACTGCAACATTTTCAGACAATACGTCATGTACGAATACCGGTAATTATACTGCTCCACAATCATGTAACTGTGCAGTCACTGGAATTACAGCTACGCCTACGGCATGTGCTTCAAACCTATTCTCACTAAACGGAAATGTTAGTTTTACAAATCCACCGAATACTGGAACTTTAACAGTTTCGTCTTCATGCGGTGGAACTCAAACCTTTAACGCCCCATTCACTTCTCCTTTGGCATATTCCTTATCAGGATTACCTGCCAATGGCGCAGGATGTACGGTAACCGCAACATTTTCGGCAAATACAAGTTGTTCGTTGACTCAAAACTTTACGGCTCCCGCATCATGTAACTGTTCCATTTCTGGAATTACTGCAACACCAACCTCCTGTTCTTCAAATCAATATTCAGTAGGCGGTAATATATCATTTGCCAATGCGCCAGGAACAGGTACTTTAACAATAACTGGATCTTGTGGTGGCACTCAAACTTTTAACGCACCTTTTACATCGCCTCAGGCCTACAATCTAACAGGTTTAACGGCAAATGGAGCTGGATGTACAGTAACAGCAACATTTTCAGATAATTCAAGCTGTACATTAACCCAAAATTACACAGCTCCGGCATCATGTAACTGTTCGATAACCAGTGTTACCTCATCTCCAAGTCCTTGTGCGAACGATTTATACAATGTTACAGGAACTATTAATTTTGTAAATCCACCTACCTCTGGAACACTTACTGTTACCTCACCATGTGGCGGGTCTCAAACTTTTAATGCTCCATTCAGTTCGCCAACTAACTTCAATTTCACTGGACTTACTGCAAACGGGGCCAATTGTACTGTTACGGCAACTTTTTCTGCGAATTCATCCTGCACGAATAACTCAAGTTATACAGCTCCACAATCGTGCTTATCTACCAATAATTGTGTCGTCGATGCCTTTTGCACAGGAAATACGTACACCTTTCCTGCAGGGGTGAATCAAACAGATGCTAATATTACCTACCCTGGTAATAATTATAACTGTTTAGCAACATCACCAAACCCAGCGTGGTATTACATGGAAATAGCCCAACCTGGAACACTTGATATCAACATGACGAATTCATCTGGCGTGGATATTGACTTTATTCTATGGGGTCCTTATACCAGTTATGCGAATGCCATGACCTATTGTAATAATTTTGGTAATGCAACTTCGGGATCTAGTATTAATACAGTTGTAGATTGTAGTTTTTCAACTGCTGCAACTGAAACCGCCAATATAGCAAATGCTCAAACAGGTGAAGTTTATGTTCTACTAATAACAAATTTCTCAAATACGGCAACGAACATTACATTCAATGGAAGCGGAACAGCAACTACAGATTGTTCTATTGTCACCCCTACTTGTAATTTTACGGGTATTACAGGTACAGTATCCGCTTGCAACGGTACGAATAACACATATTCTATCAATGGTACTGTTTCTTACACGGATCCACCTACAACAGGAACGCTCACGCTTACAAATTCATGTGGAGGCACCCAAACTTTTAACGCTCCATTTGGATCATCCCAGAATATAAGTTTCACAGGATTAAATGCAAATGGAACCAGTTGTACTATAACAGCAAGTTTTTCTGCTGACCCTTCGTGCACTGCTACACTGACGTATACAGCGCCACCATCTTGTACCTGTCCAGCTGAAGTTGGGACATACACTACAAACATAAGTGGTAATTCCAATTCGATGAACATGTTGTGTTATGGTGATCAAATTGATGTTACTTCAAATAATAATTGGACACCTCCAGCAGAAATAATAGGTGCAACAGATCCCAATTCACCTAATTATGATGCAAATGCACCAGTTTATGACCCTGGAATTTCATGGTTAGTTTATGCATGTCCGCCTTCAGTAGCTTTGACACCAGCTCAAAGTGCAACTTCAGGACTTGGAATACCGGATGACCCTTGTTTGCTTGGCGTGGTAGCTGGCACTCCTGATGTAACGGACGTAAATGACTTATCTTTAATCAACGCTTTCCCTGCTGGTACATTTACAAACAATACTGTTTATTTGGTTCCATTGACTATGTATAGTGTGCAAGATGGTATTTATAGCTACGTAATTCTTCCAGCGCAAGATTGTTATGAATTGGGTACACCTATAGTTGTTCAATACTTGCCTCAGGTTACGTTTACACAAACCCAGAATTGCGCAAATGGAACGGTAACAGCCACAATTTCAGGTGGTGCTGCTCAATTGAACGGAACAAATTTCACAGTCGTTTCGGGTAGTTTGACTCCTACAACGGCACAAGCGATTAATACCACAACAAATAATGGTGGAAGCATCACAATTGGTGGGTTACAAACAGGGCCCTATTCTTTTCAAGTAGAGGATGCAAATGGATGCCCGGTAACAATTAGCGGCAACTACACTGGTGCAGAAACAGCTTCACTGTCATATCCAGATAATTTATTTTGTACCACGGACAATGATCCATCCGCAACAATGGTTGGCACACAAGGTGGAACTTATTCAAGTGGCCCTGGATTATCAATAAACGCAACTACAGGAGCGATTGATTTATCTGCATCAACACCTGGGGCTTACACCGTAACCTATACTACGCCTGGTACATTGTGTCCGGCATCGGATAGTTATAATTTAACAATTGAAGGTAATCCAGATGTAGATGGCGGTGCTGACTTAACATTATGTCCTGGAAATCAAATTACACTTGAAGGCCAAGGCGCTCAAAATTATACTTGGAACTTAGGATTAATTAATGGAATTCCATACTTGCCAAATATTGGTGTAACGGAGTTTTATTTAACAGGTACTTCAAATGCAGGATGCGTTGGTTACGATACTGTCGTGGTAACAGTCCTGGAAACATGTGAAATTGAGGATGAATTGGTATTTTGGGTCCCTAACACTTTCACTCCAGACAACGATCAATTTAACCAAAGCTGGAATGTTGTTTTCTACAGCGGATATGATCCTTTTGCCTTTGAATTATATGTATTTAACCGTTGGGGTGAATTAATTTGGGAAAGCCATGATGTGAATATAGGTTGGGATGGCACCTATTTTAATGGAAGAAAATGTCCAGATGGTGTTTATACCTGGAAAATTAAATTCAAAAGATTACAAAACGACGAAAAGCAAACAGCGGTCGGACACGTTACATTAATTAGATAACAGTAGGGACTTCGGTCCCTTTTTTTATTTTAATAAATTTTCAAAAACTTTCTTAAATTTTTCCACTTTCGGCCTCACCACTGCCTGGCAATACAGATTTGAAGGATTACGCTCGAAGTAATTTACGTGATAGTCTTCGGCACGAAAATAAGCAGTAATCGGTACTATTTCAGTGACGATAGGTTTGCTCCATACTTTATTCTCATCTAACATTACTTTTGCATTTTCAGCAATTTCTTTTTGCTGCATATCATGATAAAAAATTACGGATCTATATTGTGTGCCAATATCGTTACCTTGTTTATTCAATTGTGTTGGGTCGTGAAGAAACCAAAACAACTCTAAAATTTTATCATAGCATAGAATTTCATCGTCATAGAATATTCTCGCTACCTCAGCGTGACCAGTACTTCCTGAACACACGTGTTCATATGTTGGATTATCGACGTGACCACCAGCATAACCTGGCTCAACTTCTATAACTCCCTTCAAGTCTCTGAAACATGCCTCAATGCACCAAAAGCACCCTGCACCTAATGTCGCTTCTTTTATCATTCATCAAAAATATTTATTTTGGAACAAAAAGTAAAGAGGCTGAATTAACACAGTAACGTTTCCCTGTCGGAACTGGCCCATCATCGAAAACATGCCCAAGATGAGCATCACACTTTGCACAACGAATTTCTAATCTAAGCACACCTAGTTCGTAATCTTCTATTTTTTTTACTTTTCCTTGGGTTAACACATCAAAAAAACTCGGCCAACCAGAACCAGAATCGTATTTCGTTTCACTTGAAAAAAGAGGTTCATCACAAGCTACACAGGCATACATTCCTTTTTCATGATGATTCCAATATTTACCTGTAAAGGGACGCTCTGTCCCGCCATCACGCACAACATAACAGACGTTCTCCGGAAGAGCTCTACCATTAAACTGATTTTTATCACTCGAAGAACCAGGAGGATTAGATTTCGAAATTGTTTGATGTTTACTGTTTTGAGCACAGGAGCTAAACACCGTGAAGGAAAGAATCAATACAAAATATTTCATGCCTTTAGAACAACTAATTTCTCAAAAAGTTCCTTGAAATAAAATTGTACTTTTGGGCATGCAAGAATCACTCGGCGCGAATTTTTGGAGAATATCATTTTCTATTTTCTTTTTTATTCTCGGGTTTAATTTGATTCTTCCAGAAATGAATACATTTATTTCCCGTTTAGGAGGCGAATCTAATAAAGGATTAATTATTACTTTATTTTCTATTAGCGCACTATTCTCTCGTCCAATTTCGGGTAAACTTTCTGATTTAATCGGACGAAAAAAAGTTATTTATTTTGGGATTTTTATTTCGGTGCTCACATCGCTTTTCTATCCTTTATTTTTAACTGTTCCCTTATTTCTTGCGCTCCGTTTTTTTCACGGCCTAGCAGCTGGATTCACTCCTACAGGAGCAACAGCTTTAGTAACTGATATAATCCCTGAAAATAAACGTGGGCATGCAATGGGGATATGGGGAACTTTTATTTCACTGGGAATTGGCATCGGGCAAGGTTTAGGGTCTTTTATTTATCAATTTGGTGGATTTAATTTTCTCTTTTTCGTCGCCGCATTACTTTCCAGTCTTTCGTTCCTTTTAACCTTGAACATTAAAGAAACACTTAATTCACCTCAAAGTTTCTCATGGAATTTATTAAAAATTCGCCGAATCGATTTATACGAGAAAAAAGTAATTCCAGCTGCTATAACAATGGTTCTAACCGCGCCCTGTTCCGGTTTTTTATTTGTTTTAACACCTGATATTTCCGAAAACCTAGGAATCGAAATGAAAGGCTTATATTTAGGTATTTATGCTATACCAACAATTCTCATTAGGCTATTTTACGGTAGATTTTTTGAAAACGTTAAACGTGAATTAGCGATGATAATTGCCTGTTGTTTTTTATTACTCAGTATCTTATTATTGCTTTATACAAACAACATTTCTTGTTTTATAAGTTCTGCACTCATTTTTGGAATTGCAACTGGAATATCTAGTCCAACCTTATTTGCTTGGACAGCAGACTTATCACCCAAAAATAGAAGAGGCGTAGGTGCCGGAACAGTTTTCATAGCGCTTGAATTAGGAGTTATGATAGGAAGCGCTTCTACCCTTTTATTTTACAACGGATCTTCTGACTCAATTCAGAATTCTCTTTTCGTAGGAATCACACTTGTAATTTCAGCACTAATATATTTAAGCTATCGATTAAAGTCGGCTAATTAGAAAGTTCTTTTTCGGAAAGATATTTTCTTATTACATAATGTCCAACATAAATCAAAGGAGTAAGCGAAATAGCGATCAACAGCTTTAAAATATAATTAGTTGGAGCGAGTGTCAAAAACTGCTCAATTGTAAGTGCTCCAGGTAATACAAAACCAATATATAAGACAATATATGAATCAATTAACTGTGATAAAACCGTACTGCCTGTACTTCGCAACCAAACAAATCTATTACCTGTTCTAATCTTTATTTTTTCAAAAACGATTGCATCGAGCAACTGAGAAGTTAAGAAAGCAATAATACTTCCTATGATAACCATTTGAGCTTGACCAAATACTAAGGTAAAGGATCTATTATCCGCAAGCGTTGAATTTGGAATTTCAACAGCAGGAATAGCTAATGAAATTCCAACGATTATGAAACAATACCCAATTAATCCGGAAGTTATCCATGATAGCCTTTGTACAGCTTTTTTTCCATAAAACTCATTTAGCAAATCAGTCAGTAGAAAAACAATCGGCCAAGGTAAAATTCCAACAATCGTCGTAAATGGACCAAAAGTTGAACCACCAATTGAGAAGTTTAGAGGAATTTCTATTAGTTTATTGCTTATCAATTCTGCCGTGACTGCATTTGTAATAAACAACCCCGCAAGAATTATAAACAACCAATAACGTTTAGATTGAGCAGTGTTAATTTCCATGTGACGAATTACTTATTGCCACCATAATCTAAGCGCTTGGTTTTGACATAACGCTGTATATAGTATCTACTTTTTCTAAAGTTATCTATTCTTACAGCATTTCCTGCAGAGTGAATGAAGCGAATATCTCCGTTGGCCACTTCAATAACAAGTGCCACATGCCCTACAGATGATGAATTAGCATTACTTCCTTTAAAAAACATCAAATCACCAGGTTGAATTTCAGAAAGTGAGACTGTTTGTCCTAACTCCGCTAAACCATAACTCGTTCTGACTAGAGAAAAACCAAAATTTCGAAAAACATAATT
>JACCDP010167201.1_pt1 | contig 15124 bp, 10 predicted proteins | sample 7445841 | NCBI WGS metagenome assembly JACCDP01 (sample SAMN15323441, study PRJNA562643) | freshwater metagenome | isolation source: river surface water | place: USA:Blue River Watershed | collected 2017-08-17 | reverse complement strand
GCCGAGTTGGGTATTACCATCGACACGACCAACCTCGTGCTCCCCGAACCCAACCAAGACGATGAGGACGACGCCGAGTACGACGAAGACGACGATGCGTGGGTCTATGGTGACGATGAAGATGAGGACGACGATGACTGATTTCCGTGACATTTACGCCGATGTCGAACACGCCCGCGCCTACGACCAATTGGTCCGGTGCGAGGATTATCAGGGCAACCTCGGCCGCTACATCCGTGTCAACGCAGACCTTAGCCGAGCCCGCGTCCTCGATATGGGGAGCGGGACCGGTCGCGTGGCAGCCTTGATGGCAGATGCGTGTCAATCGTTGACAATCTGTGACCGTGCCCCAGCAATGCTCGCAGTGGCCCGCGAACGCCTTCCTGCCCACGTGCGTATCGACGTTGCCGACAACACTTCGCTCCCCTATGGCGATGGATCGTTCGACGTAGTGACGGCAGGCTGGAGCTTCGGACACGCCACCGAGTGGCTCCCCGACATTTGGCAAACCAACGTCCGTGCCGCCATCGACGAGATGTTGCGCGTGTTGGCTCCTGGCGGCATCGCGATAATCTTCGAAACGCTCGGATCAGGGGTTGTACACCCTGCACCACCGACCGACAATCTGCGGGCGTGCTACGCCATCTTCGAGGACGAATACGGGTTTGCGCGCACCGCGCTGGCTACCGATTATCAGTTCGAATCCGCTGCTGAAGCGGCGCGGCTGACCGGATTCTTTTTCGGTGTGGCCATGGACAGCACGGTGCAACCCGACGGGCGTGCAGTCGTGCCCGAATGGACCGGTGCATGGCAGCTCCGGCGCGCACGGGTATAATACAGACAGTTCGTGTGCGCAAGCACCAGTAGCTGATGAGAAGCCCGTGCATGCGTGAACTCCTGGCAATATGGATGGGCCGAGTGGCAGGGTCACTCAGTCGGCGCCTCGGGCGTGGTGGCGGCACCACGGTGCCCGGTCGCATCGCACGGCGTATCGCACCGCAGATCCTGACACAGTTGACCAATCGACTGCCGCATGGGGTGATTGTCGTTGCCGGCACCAATGGCAAAACGACCACGACCCGCATGATTGCATCATTGCTTCAGGCATCAGGATGGCGTTTGCTGCATAATCGTTCCGGCGCGAATCTGGTGACCGGCGTGACCACCACGGTCATCGACGGCGTGCGTTGGAGCGGTACTTTGCCGTACGACGCTGCGTTATTCGAATGCGACGAAGCCGCGTTGCCGCAGATTATCCGCGAGGCGCAGCCCCGCGTGGTCGTCCTGCACAACCTGTTCCGTGATCAGCTCGATCGCTACGGCGAGGTCGATACCATCGCTGCCAACTGGCGGACTGCGCTGTCTGCACTCCCGGCCCATACCATTGTGCTCATCAATGGCGATGATCCCTCGTTAGCGCGACTCGGTGCGGCACTCCACTGCACCGTCATCCCCTACGGCAACGACGATGTCGCGAGTGCCCGTGGCTCGGTCGAACATCTCGCGGATGCAGGATTTTGCCAATGCGGTGCTGCGTTCGTCTACACCGTCCGGTTTTTTGGGCATATTGGGCACTATCGCTGTACGGTGTGTGGGTTTGCGCGACCACAGCCCGTGTATGCATTGAAAAGCGTCGTGCCCGACGCCCTGCGCGGGAGCGCGTTGACGCTCCAGATGCCGACACGGGTGGTCGACGTGCAGTTGCCGATGCCGGGACTGTACAACGCAATGAACGCGCTCGCCGCTGTGGCAACCACCGATGCGCTGGGGCGTACCCCTGTCTATGCGCCGGTCTTTGCGCAGTTCCAAGCAGCCTTCGGCCGCTACGAGGTTATCCAGACACCGGCACATACGCTCGTGTTGGCGCTCATCAAAAACCCCATCGGCGCGAGCGAAACGCTGCGTATGTTGGTCGAGGCATGGCACACCCAGGTCCGTATGCTCATCATCATCAATGACCGCGACGCCGATGGTACCGATGTATCGTGGCTATGGGATGCCGACTTTGAGCTCCTACCCGACCACCTGTCCCATGTCACCGTGAGTGGTACCCGGGCAGCCGATATGCACGTGCGTCTCAAATATGCAGGGGTGCCTGTCGAACGCATTGATACCAACGAAGTTATCGCAAGCGCGCTCGATGCAGCACTTGCGAGCCAGCCCGCTGGCACGACGGTGTATGTATTGCCTACCTATACCGCCATGCTCGAGCTCCGCGCAGTGCTGGTCGCCCGTGGTTGGGCCCAGCCGTTTTGGAACGACTAACGACGTTTATACGAAAGGATTTTCCTGTGGAATATACCCTCGACCGCCTGCATCGCCAGGCCCGTGAGGCGATCCTGGCGACCGGCCTGGCCAATCACGAGCATATCGAACTCGTCGCCCCCAAGCCTAACATCCCTGCAGACGTCGCCATGCCCGTCTTTAAAGCGGCCCGTGACCGCCAGGTCCCGCCACCGCAGCTGGCCCAACAGCTGGCCGCTGCGGTCAGTATTCCCGTCGATTCGCTTCTCGCGGCGGTCGTCGCAGCAGGGCCGTTCCTCAATTTTTCGATCGAACAATCACGCTACATCGCATCCGTGTTGGCCGAAGTACGCACCATGGGCAACCGCTATGGCAGCGACGACGTCGGTACCGACAAGCGCATTGTGATCGACTATTCGTCGGTCAACATCGCCAAGTTGATGCATGTCGGCCACATCCGCTCGACGATTATCGGCCAAGCGCTGGCCAATATTTTTCGCTTCCTCGGCTATACCGTCATCGGCGACAACCATTTGGGTGATTACGGCAAACAGTTCGGTATGAACATCGCCGCAATTGTGCGCTGGGGCAAGCCCGCAGGTCAGGACGAAGAAGCACTGGCCCAGTTGGACAAACTCTATGCGGCCTACTCCAAAGAAGCCAAGGACAACGAAGCGCTCCACGACGAAGCACGCTCGTGGTCGCTCAAGCTCGAGCAGGGTGACCCGACTGCCGTCGAACTCTGGCAGTGGATGGTCAATCTGACGCTCACCGCAATCCAGACCAACTACGATCGTCTCGGGGTGAAATTCGATCATGCCTTGGGTGAGAGCTTCTATGCGCCGCTCAACGAAGGCGTCATCGAAGAATCCCTCGCCAGTGGCTTCGCCCACCGCGACGAAGCCGGAGCAGTAGTGGTCGCAGAGCTCGAAGAAGGCATGCCGACCTTTTTGCTCCAGCGGAGCGACACCGGCTCGCTTTATCACACGCGCGATATGGGCTGCATCAAATACCGCATGAGCGAGTTCAAGCCGGACCAGATTATCTATGTGGTGGGTACGCCGCAGGAACTCCACTTCCGTCAGCTCTTTGCACTCGCCCGCAAGGTCGGCTATGTGCCCGCCGGTGTCGAGCTCGAACACGTCAAGTTCGGCACTATCTTTGACCAGAGCGGCAAGCCGTTGTCGACCCGTGCCGGCAACATGGTCTATCTGACCGAGTTGCTCGACGATGCACATACCCGCGCCCGCGCAGTGGTCGATGCCTCGAGCCCTGACCTGCCCGAGGCAGTCAAGGCAGATGTCGCCGAAAAAGTCGGCATCGGTGCCGTGATGTACAACGACCTCTACCAAGATTCCAAACGCAATATTACCCTCGATTGGGACCGCATGTTGGCCATCGAAGGAAACAGTGCGCCGTACATCCAGTACATGTATGCGCGTTGCCGCTCGATCGTGCGCCGTGTCGTCGGTGAATCCGCCGATATGCAGGTGCCTGACTGCGACGCAGCGATGCTGACGCACCCTTCCGAGCTCGATTTGGTCCGCCAGTTGGCCAAACTCCCTGGCGCGGTGCGCGAGGCAGCTGATCGCTATGCGACGTTCGTCATCGCCGAGTGGTGCTACGACACCGCACGTACGTTCTCGGCCTTTTATCGCGATTGCCCGGTCGTCAAAGCCGATGACGACGCAGTGCGCACCGCCCGTTTGGCCCTCACCGCCGCCACCGCCCAAGCACTCCGAAACGGCTTGGGTCTGTTGGGGATCCACGTCCCCGAACGCATGTAGGAGTACCAATGAAGCCACTGACGCACTACAATACCCTGCTGCTCGATATGGACGGCGTGCTCTACCGGGGCCACGAACGCCTCGAGGGCGCCGATCGTTTGATTGCCTTCTGCAAAACACACGGCATCAAGACCGCCTGCATCACCAACAACGCCACGAGGACGCCCGACCAGTTCGCCGCCAAACTCGCCGGCATGCACATCGAGTTCCCCGCCGAACACATCATTAATTCGCCCGTCGCTGCCCAGCGCTGGATGAAGGCGCGTTCGCCGCAGGGCACCAAGGTCTATGTCATCGGCATGAACGGCCTGCGCACGGCGCTGTTTGGCGACGGCTACTTCATCGAAGACGACGAGGCACCAGCCTATGTGGTGGTCGGCCTCGACACCGAGGTCACCTACGCCAAATTGCGCACCGCCTGCCTGCTTATCCGCGGCGGAGCAACGTTCATCGGTACCAATCCCGACGTGTCGTTGCCCATGCCCGAAGGCCTGGTGCCCGGCGCCGGCTCGTTGCTGGCATTCCTCAAAGCAGCCACTGATGTCGAACCGTTTATCATCGGCAAACCCGGCCCGACGATGTTTCATATCGCCACCGAAATCCTACAGTCGGACCCGCAACGCACCTTGACCATCGGCGATCGCATCGACACCGATGTCGCCGGTGCCCTGGCCGCAGGGATGACCGCTGGGATGGTGTTGACCGGCGTGGTGACGCGCGCCGACGTCGATGCATCACCGGTGAAACCCGATCTGCTCTACGCCGATTTGCCCGAGCTGCTCGAAGCCTGGCAGAAAGAATTATGAATGATGAATGATGAATGTTATGTGACGGTATTGCGCACGACGACGCCTCAAGGCGTGTCGTGCGCTTCACTTATGCATCAACTCCTAATTCCTAATTCCTAATTCTATCGCTAGCCGCGTCGCGCCAACGTCAATCCCGTCACAATCGTAATGGTCCCTATCAAGTCACGTGTGGTAATCGGGTCGCCAAGGATGTAGAACGCCGACACGACGCCACAAGCCGGTAACAGGCTCATGTAGATGCCCGTGCGTGTCGCGCCGACTTTGCTGACGCCGTTGTACCACAGGATGTACGCAATGGTGATGCTAAAGATGACCGAATACGCCATTGCTCCCCAGTCCTGGAGGCGCACGCCCGACCAGTCAACCTGGGTGATTTGGCGTGCGCCCAGCACCAACACCGGCACCGCACCAATCGACAGCGCCAAAGCGGTGATGCGCAACGGCGTGTAGATCTTGAGCAATGCTTTGGCGGCAATCGTGTAATATGCCCAACACACCGCCGAACACAAAATCAATACATCACCGATGATGGCATCGTTGCTCATTGCTTTGCCATCAAACAAAATGACAAAGACGCCCGCAAACGACACGAGGATACCCGCCCACCCAATGCGCGACAAGCGCTCTGTGCCACGTATTTGGCCCCACAGCGCGACCCAGATGGGCGTCGTGGCTGCCAATAGGGCTGCACTCCCCGAATTGGTCAGATTGAGCCCAAGTACAAAAAAATACTGATAGCCGCCGACCCCAATCAGGCCGATCAATGTCAAAGCGAGCCAGTCTTTGCGGGCAATATGCAAACTCTTTTCGAGCAGATAGACAATGCTCAAGATAAGTGGTGGCACCATCAAGAACCGGGCCGTGTTGAATGCCAGTGGATCCATGGTGGTGAATGCGGTTTTGACGATGGGCATGTTGAGCGCCCAAAACAAAATCGTTGTCAGCAGGCCGATGTCGCTCCAGGGAAGTTTGCTACGTGTGGTCACGGTATGGATCATCCTTGCTATGGTGAGTCGATGCTATTTGGGCATATTCTTGAGGGCAGTATACGCAGGTCGTGGGCTCCAATCACCATTGAGGACCCCAAAAGACGCCTGCTCATGCAGTGGATTGCCCTCACTGGTCCACGGGATGGCAAAGTTGAGGTTCCACACAAACATCCCCGTCAGCCAGCCACGGTAGTGTGTATGCGTGTATTGAATGGCCCGCACCAGATAATCCGCTTGTTGTTCGTAGGGTATCTGGTTGCCGTATTCGTAGTATTGTGAGGTGTTTTGGGTCGCCCAGCCGAATTCGGTCACCCATACCGGTTTGGCAGCCAGCCCATGTTTGAGCATCAGCGTGCGCACATCTTCGACACGGCGGAAGTAAAATTCGCGGCTCGTCACAAAGTTTGGTCCTGGTCCTGGCTTGTCCGGCCAGAGTGACTCGGGCGGATTCGAATGTGCCCCAGGATGCACGCCGACGATGTCGACGACCTCTGCAAAGCGTGGATCACGGAACATCCCGTCGTAATAGCGCAAATCTCTCATGGCGACGGTCGGCCAGTTAGTCTCGGTCGATGCCAACGCACCCGACACGACGATTGCCTTTGGATCTGCCGCTTTGATGGCCCGTGCGGCGCCGACCAACATATCCATGTAGTCTGCCACCCCACTCACGGTGCCGCCGTTTTCGACGGCGAGGTTCTGTTCGTTCCAGATTTCGTAGGCACGGACCTTGCCTTCGTATCGATGTGCCAGTTGTTCGACAAATGTATTGAATGTGGCATAGTGTGCCCGTGCGGGCATGCCGTGCAGTCCATTTTCGGTAGCCCAGCGTGGGGCGGCCACAATGCTGAGCAACAGCTGCGTCTGGCGTTTGTGTGCATCGGCGACGATATGGTCAAGTTCACCCCAGTGGATGACGCCTGATTTGTCGTGGAGGTCCATCCAGCGGACCTGCTGCCGGATCCACGGCATGCCTGCTTCCATCGCCATATTCATCAGCCGTGGCCGATCTTGCCAGGTTGTACCGTAGCCGGCGCCATACAAGACAGCGTTGAATCCATACACGAATCCCGGCAGTGGATTGACCGCTCCAGGGTCACTGACAGCACTGCGATCGGGTACCGTGGCAGCGGGATCAAAAGCCGCCGCTCCCGCGTGGTGCGCATCGCGGTATTCGCTCCCCAGCAAGCCCAACAACACACGAAAACGTGGATCAGCCTCGTCTGGGTGCCATTCGAGCCGTTGTCGTTCGAAGTATTGCACCCAGTATGTTTTGCCGTCGGCTTTGTTGACCTCTTGGGTCTGCTCGGACAATGGCCGACCATAGACGCGAAGGCCGCCGTTGCGCAGATAAAAGTCGCGGAACGGAGCCGGTGTGTCACGCAATGTATGGCGGCTCATGCTGTCGTATGTGCCGTCACCCGGATTGGCGACCGGCAAAAATGCCGGTTCGGTACGGCGCATAGCCACCGCCGCTACACCCAGCAAGCGCCCTTGCACAGAGTACGATGTGCCCGCCAAATCAGGATTTTCTTCGAGGACGGCGCGTTCGAAGTATTGCACACGGTAATACTCGCCCGGCGTACTGATGCTTTCTTCGATGAACGGTTGCGAAATGGGGAGTCCATAGACAAACAGCGGGTTTGCTGCTGCGTTCCATGTTGCAAGGAAGTGATTGGCGACGGTGAAGCCCGTCTCGCCAAAAGTGCGCGCTGTCCCGGTCTGGATCGACGCAGGCACCTCGGCAGGGGCATGCGGTGCAGCGCTGACCGCATGAGGGAAGAGTGCCACAATGCAGACCACAAAAAGCGCAACACGTCGGATCTGCACCATGCAGGAACTCCCATGGGGTGGATGTGTCACCGCATTATACAAGCTGCAGCTACACAAAAAACCACCCATTCGCGAAGGCGAATGGGTGGTCCGAAGGAGTGCTGACTAGCGCCGACCTTCTTGCTTGATGTAGCTCATGAAGCCCTGGACGGCGTTGAACGACGGCCGTGGACTCCAGTCCGGGTTGAGGATTCCAAACGATGCCTGTTCGTGCATCGGTTTGTCCTGTGCGCCCCACAACACTGCGAAGTTCATGTTCCAGAGGAACATGTTGGCCATCCATGGCGTGCCATCCGGGTTGCGATAGTTGTTATACGACAACTTCATGGCACCAAGAATGTACTCGGCCTGCTGATCCAGCGAGACCTGATTGCCGAACTCGTAGCCAGGGGTGTCGTTGGCCGTTGCCCAGCCGAATTCGGTAATCCAGATCTGATGATCTCCGACACCTTCTTCGATCATGAACTTACGGACATTTTCGACGTGGCGGAAGTAGAACGTTGGGTGCGTGGTCCACCCCTCGGCAGTGCTCGGATTATCCGGCCACAGTGTCTCGGGTGGGTTTGCCGAACCACCGGGGTGGACGGCCTGGACGTCAAAGTAGTCTTTGATCATCCCGTTTTTGTAGCGATACATCTCGCGGAAGTACGTCTCGTCGGCAACAGCCAATTCTGGATCGGTGATGCCGGACGATGAAGGAGCACCCGACAAGACAATGGTCGATGGTTCGACGGCCTTGATGCGGGTATAGCACTCGGCCAACAATTCGACGTAGCGTCCTGCATCTTCGGGCACGACACGACCACCGTTTTCGTGGGCGAGGTTCTGTTCGTTCCAGATTTCGACCGCTTTGATCTTGGTGCCGTAGTGCTTCATCATTGCTTCGACGAAGTCACCCATGACTTTCGGATCATCGGGCATGCCGTTGTTTGCGCTGTAGAACGTCGGTGCTTGCACAATAGAGATAAGGAGCGTGAGGTTGTGGGCGTTGGTGTCTTCGACGATGTTGTCCAACTGGTCCCACAGGTAGTTGCCCGCCGGTCCTTCGATATCCTTCCAGACAATTTGCTGGCGGACCCAATCGAACCCAGCGATATTGGTCAATGCCAATACACGCTCGCGGTCGGTGTAATAGAGATGGTCGACCACGCCGAACTCCATGATTTTGGAGGTGAGTGGCGGTCGTGCATCGGAGGTAGACCCTTCGTTGGCAGGTTCCTCGGTGGGTACCAACGTCGCGGTTGGTTCGGGGAGTGGGGTGGCAGTGGCCGGGACCGCGGTGTTGGTCGCAGGGGCGGGGGTCGGCTCGAGAGCCGCCCCACCGCCACAGGCCACCAAAAGTGGCAACACACATAGCGCTGACCAGAACCCGCGCAACGCGCGTGGATGGTTCATCATTCTCTCCGATTACTTGGGCATTGCCTGGAGTGCGCGATACGAAGGACGTAGGCTATAGTCGCCGTTGATGACACCGTACGATGCCTGTTCGTGCAGCTCGTTGCCCTTGGCCTTCCACGGCACCGCAAAGTTCAACTGCCAGACAAACATGCCACCCATCCAAGCGCCGTAGTTGGTGCGCGCCATCTGGAAGGCACGGACGAGGTAATTCGCCTGCATGTCCTGGGAGATGGCGTTGCCGAACTCGTAGCCGGGGGTGTTGTTCTTGGTGGCCCAACCAAACTCGGTGACCCACATTTTCTTGTTGACACCCTTACGCTGCATCAGTGCATAGACATCTTCGACACGGCGGAAGTAGAACTCGCGGCTGTTGAAGAAGTATGGTCCAGGACCACGGTTATCTGGCCAGAAGGTGTCGGGTGGGTTGCTAGCGCCACCTGGGTGCACGCCGACCACGTCGACCGATCCATTGAAGCGCGCGTCGCTGAACATCGCATCGAGGTAGGTAATGTCACTGATTGCGACACTCCAGCTGTTTGTTTCGGTCGATGAAGGTGCGCCCGAAACGACGATCGCATTCGGATCACCGGCTTTGATTGCCTGTGAAGCACCGACCAACATATCCATATAGAACGTTGGGTTTGCAACACGACCGGCGTTTTCGTGGGCCAGGTTCTGCTCGTTCCAGATTTCGTACGCTTGTACGCGACCCTTGTAGCGCTTGGCCATTTCGCCCATGAAGTAGTTGTAGTCTTTGAAGTGTTCGCGGTCCGGCATGCCGTTTTTGCCATTGCTGGTGGCCCAGCTTGGGGCTGCGACAACCGACAACAACAACTTCACACCCATGCTGGATGCGTCGTTGACGATGTCGTCGAGCTCACCCCAATAAATGGCGCCAGATTTGTCGTGCAAATCCATCCAGCGTACTTGCTGGCGGATCCATGGCATACCGGCGTCTGTGGCAAGCTTCAATGTCCGCTTGCGATCTACCGAGCCGCCTTGGTTGTACAGGACTGCGTTGAACCCATAGGCAAACCCTGACGTGGTTGGTGCTGATGGGTTGTTGGCTGGTTGGCCGTTGGTTGCGCCCGACAACTCGTTGGGCAATGCAGCACCAGCGGTGAAGGCAGGGTTCGTTTTGTGATTGCCATCGCGGTATTCGTTACCCAACAAGCCCAACATAATGCGGTACTTGGCGTTTGGCTGGTCTGGGTGCCATTCCATACGCTGGCGCTCAAAATACTGCACCCAGTACGTTTTGCCGTCTGCCTTGTTGAGCTCTTGGAATTGCTCAGACAACGGACGTCCGAATGCGTTCAAGCCACCGTTGCTGTCGTAGAACGACTTGAACGGTGCAGGGCTGTCACTCAAATTGTGCTTGGTGACATCGTCGTACGTGCTTGAGGTCTTGGCTGCTGGCTTGAAGGGGGCTTCACCACTGCGTGATGCGGCCAACTTCGACCCGAGGAGACGCCCAAGAATGTAGTACGGTCCACCGATGTTCTCGGGGTGCTCTTCGAGGATTGCACGCTCGAAATACTGCACACGGTAGAATTCGCCGGGGTTCGAAAAGCTCTGCTCGATGAATGGTTGTGAAATGGGCAACCCATACACAAACAGTGCGTTCGGCGTCGCGTTCCAGGTTTTCAAGAAATAGTTGGCAACCGTAAAGCCAGTCTCGCTAAAGGTACGTGATCCGGCAATCTGTTGTGACTGCGGGACTTCGCTTGGGCTGTGCGGCGCTGCCTGCGCAGCGTTGGGCACTATCAGGGCCGATGATACGACCGCGATCAGCGCGATTGCTAGCAGAAAACGTTGAAACAAAATGCGTTCTCCTTGACTCATACGCCGAATGTGTGGCTGCTCTGTTCCAATTCTGATTCTACCACAGTCAGTAGCAATCAATCGGTTGAGGGTTGCTGATAGGCTGATGAGAATCGGCTTATTATGCTGGTGGATCGAGGTATTCGTCCAGCACAACGGGTGTGGGGATGGGCTCGGTGACGGTTTGTGTGCGCAAATAAAAGTAATTTGCAATCGACGCAGCGACCCCTGCCAATGGTGTCCCAAACAGAATTCCATACGGGCCAGCAATTTGGGCGCCGATTAACAATGCCGCAAACACCAGCAACGGGTGCAAGCCAACGATCCGCCCGACCATCCGCGGCAAAATCACACTGAACAAAATCTGTTGAATGACGAGCATAATCACAAGGAACGGCACAATCGTCCCCGTTGCGCCGGCGATGAGGATCACAATAATGGGCGGGATCAGCGCAATCACCCCCCCGACCACGGGGACCATCACGATGATGCTCACGATTACCGTCGTCAACGTGATGCTGTTGAGTCCAAAAATCCACATCACGACCGCATTGGTGAGTGCATAAATAATCGAACTGACGATTTGGACACGCATATAGCCGCCAAAGGTGTTCGAAATGATGTTCCCGAACGTTTGGACTTCGTCGCGCCAGTCACTCGGCGATAAGCGGATCAGCTTGTTGAACGCTTTTTGTCCATCAAACGCCATATAAAAGCTCAGTATCAGCACGATGAACAGATTGAAAATCACAATGGCGATGCTACTCGCAGCACCTAAGGTTTGTGAAAACGCTTCGCGCCCGAAAATACCAGCCTGCGACAAAAATGTATCTGCGTTGAAGTACGTCTTGATGTCGCTGTTTACCCCAATGCGCGAAAGCTGTGCCTGCACATCGTCGAGTGTGGCCCAAAAGACGTCGGTGAGTTCGGGTGATGCCTCGATAAGCCCCTGGATCTGGGTAGCGACAATCGGGATAATCGCCACAACGCCGAACACTATCAGCGAGAGCAACAACACATACACCACCGGCACCGAAACCTTGCGGGGGATTTTGGCAGACGCAGCCCACTCGAAGATAGGCTCGATGATAATCGCAATTAACCACGCAAATGCAAACATCAACAACGGACCGGCCAGCAATTCGGTGATAACCGCAAATCGCTCGACCAGATACAAAGACAACCCGATAATGGCAAGCCAGAGGACCGCGTTGGATAGGCGTGCATTGGGCATTGGTTACTCCATCGTGGCCACACTGGCAAAATACTGCTGACAATCGTGCTGTTGGGCGACATCTGCGGCGACCGCGCGCCGCCACTTCCCATCATACGTCAGAAGCCGGGCACGTTGGGTGTCACCGAGATATGCCGGCAAAAAATGCCTGCCGATCCAGTGACGAATGTCGGCATCATGGATGGGGAACAACGTCTCGACACGGCGGTCCAGATTGCGCTCCATCAGATCGGCACTGCCCACGTATACTTGTGTGTCGCCCAAATTGTTGAACCAGTAGACACGACTGTGCTCGAGGAAGCGCCCGACGATGCTCCGCACCCGTATGTTGGCACTCATGCCCGGTACCCCCGGGATGACACAACACATCCCGCGGATAATCAAATCGATGCGCACCCCGGCATTCGACGCACGATACAGGTGCTCGGTCAACGCCGGATCAACAAACGAATTCGCCTTAAACACAATCTGTGCCGGTTGTCCTGCCTGTGCGTGCGCTATTTCGCGGTCAATCAACCCGACCAAACGTTGCCGCATGTTGACCGGCGCCACCAACAATGCCTGGAAGTCGCTGTGTTTGGCATAGCCGGTCAAAAAGTTGAACACATTGGCGACATCTGCAGTAATCGCCGCATCGCTCGTCATCAAGCCAAAATCAGTGTACACACGTGCCGTACCGGCGTTGTAGTTGCCGGTCCCGAGGTGCACATAGCGGCGCAAAACCGTGTCTTCGCGACGGATGACCAGCGCCATTTTGGCATGGGTCTTGAGATTGGGCACCCCATAGACCACATGGACCCCGGCACGCTCGAGGGCCCGTGCCCAGGTGATGTTGTTTTCTTCGTCGAAGCGGGCTTTGAGCTCGACCAGCACGGTTACCTGCTTATCGAGATCACGCGCCCGCATCAATGCATGCACAATCGGCGAGTTACTGCCTACCCGATAGAGCGTCTGCTTGATTGCCAGGACATCCGGGTCGCTGGCGGCGCTCTCGATGAAGTCAATCACTGGTTGGAACGCATCGTACGGGTGATGCAACAGTACATCGCGTTGCCGCAGGGTGCTCCACAGTTGCCCAGGGACCTGCATATCGCGGAGCGGCACCGGGATGCGTCCTGCCAATGGGACGTCTTTGAGTTCGGGACGATCGATCTTGAGCAGCGCCATCAACGCAGACAATCCCAATTGGCCACGGATTTCGTACAGATCGTCGCTGTCGAGATCGAGGTTGTTGAGCAACAAACTCCGCAGCGACGCAGGCATATTGTCCTGCACCGCGATGCGTACCACCGTCCCAAAGCGACGTTGGCGGATATTTTCTTCGATGGTTGCCAACAAATCGTCGGCTTCGTCTTCTTCGATTTCGAAGTCTGCGTTGCGTGTAATCCGGAACGCATGCACCGCCAGCACATTTTCGGCGGGGAACAAGTTATGCAAATTGGCAGCAATCAGCTGCTCGATCCAGACCCAACCGACGCACTGTCCACGGGTCAGCCCTGCGGGGATTTGTGCATCGTCGAGCGTCACTGGTATCAACCGTGGCAAGACACCCGGGACCTTGACCCGTACAAACCGTTCGTCGCCTTCACTACCGATGACTACCGCGAGGTTCAGACTCAGGTTCGAAATAAGCGGGAACGGGTGGCTGGCGTCGAATGCCAACGGCGTCAACACGGGTTGGATCTGGTTGGTGTAATAGGCATCGACACTCGCCCGCTGGCTTTCCGAGAGCTCGTGATAATCCAAGACCCAGATGCCCTGCGCTCGCAGAGCGGGATTGACGTCGCTCAACCAGCATTCGCGTTGCACTGCCAATTGTGACTGCACCGCGGTGCGGATGGCCCGCAACTGTTCACTCGGTGTCAATCCATCGGGTGATGTTGTTTGCACCCCGACCCGCCGCTGTTCGCGCAGACCGGCCACGCGAATCATAAAGAATTCGTCCATATTGGTGCTACAAATCGCCAAAAACTTGGCCCGTTCGAGCAATGGATTTTGGGGGTCGAGTGCTTCACCGAGCACACGCTCATTGAATTCGATCCAACTCTGTTCGCGATTGAACAGCCTGGCAGTTGGCGTCCCGCGTGGGGAGGCAGAGCGGCGTGTGCGAGTCATGGCGGTACCTCACGATGGTGATGATGTGGCTATAATACCGCACCTGAACGATGTTTTTATTAAGACGGTGTAAAACATTGTTCGTCTACAGAAAACGGCCCGTGGCAGCGCCACGGGCCGTGCGTGTCAGATTTCGACGATTACAAACTGATTTCGCGCTGTTCGCTCGCAGATTTGTACGTCGCCTCGAGCAATCGCAAGATTGCCAACCCATCGTCGCCGCTGGCAACGACCGCTCCGGTGCCTCGAATGGCATCGATGTAGCGTTTGTAGACCACGTTACCCGCGCCATCGGCGATGTGCGGAAGGGTTGGGATCGTCTCGATGGGGCTTCCGTTGTCGTCGCTATAGAAGCGCAACGGTTTGTCGCTGCCGTACAAGGTTGGATAGAAGTCGAACCCACCTTGGTCGCCGATGAGTTGGATGCGTTCTTCGTTTTGTGCATAGACCGCCCAGGTGACCTCGATGGTAACCAACCCGCCATCTGCCAGCCGCAGATGCAACGATGCCAAATCATCGACATCAAACGTCCCGTCCATGACTCGGTCTGATCCCCAGCCACCCAGCCCGCGCCGTTGTGGGCCATGGACCGCTTGGACCTCGCCACGGATGGCGCTGACCTTCGGGTTGCCCAGCGCATACAGCACCATGTCGAGCATATGAACGCCGATGTCGAGGAGCGCACCGCCACCCGAGAGTTCTTTGCGGGTGAACCAGCTGCCGAAGCCGGGGATACCTGCGCGGCGAATCATGCGCCCCTGTGCATAGCTGATTTTGCCGATTTTGCCTTCGGCGACTTTGGCCTTCATGTATTGGACCTCGGCGCGCGGGCGGTTGCTCATATTGATGGCAAGCACACGGCCTTCTTTGTGTGCCGTAGCGACCATTTCT
>JACCDP011167163.1_pt1 | contig 15128 bp, 14 predicted proteins | sample 7445841 | NCBI WGS metagenome assembly JACCDP01 (sample SAMN15323441, study PRJNA562643) | freshwater metagenome | isolation source: river surface water | place: USA:Blue River Watershed | collected 2017-08-17 | reverse complement strand
TTAGACGAGGAAGAGTCTCCATAATCGGCGGTGGGGTAGTTGGGATTAACGCGGCAAAGATGGCAATTGGTCTAGGAGCTAGAGTCACAATTCTCGATGTGAGCGCAGCTCGCTTGGCTTATCTCGACGATATTTTTGGGACAGATGTCGACACAATGATGTCCAATCCTGAGAACATTGCAACAGCAGTAGCTGAATCTGATCTTGTAGTTGGTGCGGTTCTTATTGCTGGGGCAAAAGCCCCATGCCTAGTATCTCGGGAAATGGTTAAAACGATGGAGCCTGGTTCTGTGCTCGTCGACGTAGCGATTGACCAAGGAGGGTGCATTGAAACTATTCGTCCAACTACTCACGACGATCCAGTTTTTGTCGATGAACAAGTTCTTCATTACGGTGTGACTAATATTCCAGGTGATGTTCCCAAAACTAGCACCTACGCTCTTACAAATGTAACCCTCCGCTATGCGCTTGAGTTAGCGAACAAAGGTATCGAGAGGGCAATGCGTGAATCGCCAGCACTTCAGTTAGGTCTGAACACCTATCAGGGGCGAGTTGTTCACAAAGCAGTTGCTGAAGCGCTCAGATCTGAATATTTTCCAGTTACATTCTAACCTATATGATATGCCTCTCGATGAGAGAGGCATGTAAGGTTCCTTCATGTCCTTTAGTTATTCGCTTATTGATTCAGGTAATTTTCAAAAATTAGAACAGGTTGGTCCCTATCGGATCGTGAGACCCTCGCCTCAGGCAGTTTGGAGTCCGTCTCGCCCGGAGTCTGACTGGAATGCAGTCGATGCAAAATTTAATAGGTTTTCAGGCGGTGATGGCAAATGGACGGTATTAAATAGGTCGATGGAGAAGTCCTGGGCTATCAATTACGGTGGTCTGAATTTTCAACTTGAGCTGACAGATTTTGGCCATCTTGGCTTGTTTCCTGAACAAATTTTGAATTGGCAACGAATTAGAAATTTGTGCTTCGACATGCACAACACAGGTAAAGAGCCGCTTGTTTTAAATCTATTTGCTTACACAGGAGGCTCTTCTCTTGCTGCAGCTCAAGGTGGGGCAAGAGTCTTCCATGTCGATGCATCAAAGACAAGCGTTGCTTGGGCTAGAGCAAATGCTGAGCGCAATCAGCTAGAAAATAGTCAAATTCATTGGATGATTGATGATGCGCAGAAGTTTGTGCAGCGTGAAATAAAGCGCTCTAGACGTTATCATGGAATCATTCTTGATCCACCTAGTTTTGGGCGTGGTGCTAAAAGCGAAGTTTGGAAAATAGAAGAGCATTTGATCGATTTGCTAAATAATTTAAAAAGTATATTGGCTGATGATTTTAAGTTCTTTTTATTAAGCTCCCATTCGCACGGATATACTCCCCTTGCTATGAAAAACTTAATTCTTGATCTAGGAGAGAATATCCAGGGACGATTTCTTTGTGAAGAAATGACCGTTGCTGAACAACTATCTGGGCGAGTATTGCCAAGCGGAGCATCTTGTTTTTTTGTGAGAGATTCTTGATGTCTATCATTAGTAGCCCATCTAATCAGACTGTGAAAGATCTAGTTAAATTAAGAGAAAGTAGCAAGGATAGAAGGCTGACGGGAAACTTTACGATTGAAGGTGCTAGGGAATGGGAAAGAGCATTAAGGTCAGACTTTATATGTGAAGCAGTATATTATTGCTCTAAAATTCTAAGTCCCCTTGCGAAAGAGATTCTTGATAAACACCAGTCTATTAAACATGTCGAAGTTTCCGAAGTGGTTTTTAAAAAGCTTGTTATAAGAGATCATTCTGATGGCGTTCTTGCACTTATGAGGGCAAGAAAGTTTCAATTGGAAAATTTTCGACGTCCTCAGCGTGGACTTTTTCTTGTTTTCGATTGCATTGAAAAGCCTGGAAATTTTGGTGCTTTGGCGCGCTCAGCAGATGGAGCGGGCGTTGATGGAATATTCGTTCTTGACCCTAATGCAGATCTCTATAACCCTCATGCAATTAGATCGAGCATCGGAGCTGTATTTTCAAAGCCGATTGTAACCTGTACCCATCAAGAGTTTTATGACTTTTGCTTAAAGTCTGAAATCAAAATAATAACCGCTTCTCCATTCGCAAAACGAAGCTACTTCGAGGAAGACCTTTCAGGCAATTTAGCAGTAGTTCTGGGTTCAGAAGCTTTTGGATTGTCAGAATTTTGGGATTCAACTGCAAATAAACCCGTAAAAATTCCTATGATGGGTCTAGGTGATTCTCTCAATGTTTCTGTAGCCGGGGCTATAGTTCTCTACGAGGCCCTGAGGCAGAGAATCAGCCTGAAAGTTTAGTTAGCGCCTTGATGTTTCTTGCCTGCGTATAGTTCAAAAATAAGAAGGCGGCAAGGAATGCCTCCGTTATCGATTGGGATTTTTCTTTTAGGTCGCAATCCTATGAACTTGAATGGTGTTTCTTCAGCTACTAAAAGAGCGGCAGTCCATCCCGAATATTTTTGTTTTAAGGTGTCACCAATTTTTTTATAAAAATTAACTATTTCTTCTGCTCCTTTTTGTGTCACTCGCTCACCGTAAGGAAGGTTGCTCAGCAAAATTCCATTGTCAGCTGGGGCTGGTAGGTCGAAGAATGACCCTTGTTTGAAATTTATATATTTCTCAACTCTAGCTCTTAGAGCATTCTCGCGTGCGGCTTCTACATAACGCCCATCGATATCCGAAGCAAAAATGTTAGCATTGAGATCCGAATTTTTTTGAGATCTACATTCTTCTTGAACATTACGCCAAAGGTTGCTGTCGAATATTCCGAGGTTTTCTAATCCAAATTCGCCTTTTTTACGATGTATCAATGGAGCTTTGTTGAGAGCAATAAAAGCTGCTTCTATAGCCAAGGTTCCGGATCCACACATAGGGTCATAAAAGTGTTGTGTCCCATCGTAGCCAATTAATTGAAGAAGACCTGCAGCTAGGTTTTCTTTAATTGGTGCGGGATGATTATCAAGTCGATATCCTCTTTTATGCATCGATTTTCCAGAAGTATCGATTGATAATGTGAGTTCGCCTGACCAGAGGAATGCGACAATTCTAATTTTAGGGTTCTTTAAATCAACTTTTGGTAGTGGCAAATCTTTTTTCTGGAAATAGTCTTCGAGTCCATGGCGCACAGCTTTGCTAATCAAAGTGGCTGATGGCTTGTCGGGTCCCCTGTCACCAGCGATGCCTTCGATAAGATAAGTGCTGTCTTTTTTAAAGTAGTCGTCCCACTTTACGCGTCTAGCCTGGTTTGTTATGACCGGGAGTGTGGAACCAGAACCTTTTCTTAGTACGAGAAGTAGCCTACTAATTGTTTGTAATTGGAGATGCAATTTATAAGCGAGCTCTTCTTCTGCCTCGAAAAAAACAGAAGCGTAGGCCGTTGTGACACCCTTCGCCCCTTTTGAGGAAAGTTCTCTCGCTACAACTTCAGTCATATCTTGGGAGCAAATTGCGATAAATTGTAATAACACAGGTATTCCTCAAAGATTTCGGAGACAATTATTTGAGCTAGACTTTTTGACTTCTTAAGTGACCACTTTGTGGATGATTTACTCTCAGCGCACTTTCGGGTATTTGTTTAGCCTCTCGTAGAATGGAAGCAAACATATAAAGGATTGGCTTATGGCAGATGTAAAGCAGCAAGTCAAAGACGTCGAGCAAAGTATCGATTTTAAAAAGAATAAATATAGTGTCTTGTTAGACACCAATATGGGTCAAATTGGGATAGAGTTTTTCCCTGATGTAGCTCCAGGTCATTGTAAAAACATAATTGCATTGTCAAAGGTGGGTTTCTATGACGGACTTACATTTCACAGGATCGTCAAAGGTTTTGTGATTCAGGGTGGGTGCCCTGTTGGCTCTGGAGTGGGTGGGCCTGGTTACACTATCAAGGCAGAGTTCAATGAGATGCCGCATGAGCCAGGCGTACTTTCTATGGCTAGGACTAACGATCCCAACTCAGCGGGATCACAATTTTTTATTTGCTTGGAAAGAGTGCCTTATCTTGACAGGCAGTATACCGTATTCGGACGAGTCTCTGACAAAGAAAGTCTGGATGTGGTGAAGAAAATTGGCGCGGTTCAAACTGGTCCTCAAGACAAACCTCTGGAACCAGTGACTATCCGAAAGGCAACAGTCGTAGAAACGGCCCTCTAATACCCAAGAGGGCAAATTTGAAAAGCTTGGATTTACTTCCAAGCTTCCAAATCAACCAAAACTTTTTTGTGAAGCAAGATACGCGGCTAAAACTCCGAGAACCAGGGTTGCAAGCCACATAGGACCTGCTGCATGCCTTTTTCTACTTGCAATGGCTCCAGCGCCACCAAACAGAAGCCAAATTAAGAGTTTTGCTAAAACCCAACCTTCGATAGGTAACTGGAGTTTTGCTAGCATTCCGAAACCTGCTACTAGAACTAGAAGTAGGCCTGCGCCATGAAGAATGGCTGTCCATTTTCTCCCTGGCTGTTGCTTGGGGTCATTTGCATTGAGAGATTGTAAAAATTGGCCACCAAGCCCGGAAAAAACCATGAATAGACCTAAGAAGTGGATGACCTTATAGAATTGATACGACATAATTTCTCCCATAGTCAAAGTGTCACTTTTGCTCAAGGACTGTAAGGAAATTACGTTTCATTTGCTACTACATTCATCAAGCAGGAAGAGAAATCTTTGAGGACGTTTGTATTTCTATCTTTTTTGATTCTTACGCTGGGAACTATTCTAGCTGGTTTGGTCGGGTATTACGGACCTGATGCTCTTGTAGAAACTCAAAGATGGATTGGCTGGATAGGTTTTGCTGCGATTTTGTTAAGTCTTTCGATTCAGCCATTGATGCACTTTTTCCAAGCTAAAAGGCTGTGGCCACTGAAGCGAGATTTAGGGCTTATTGGATTTTGCCTATGTGTTGTACACTTTTTATTTTATCATATTGATCATCAATTGGACGTAAGTTCGTTGATGGAAGATCTTTTGCATCGAAGACATTTAAGCTTTGGCTTGTTAGCTCTTTTTATTTTAAGTCTACTTGCGATTACGTCTAACAAGAGATCCCAAAAAGCCTTGGGTGTGAGATGGAAGCAACTTCATCGATCTGTATATTTGGTGATTATTCTACTTGCGATTCATATAATCTTGTCGAAAAAAGTTACTGTAATATTTGATCTGTGGCCAATTCTTGTCGTTACATTGGTCTTGTTGGTACGACTGCAGTCGGTGAAGTCAAGAGTTGTGAGGTTTGTTCAAGCGCTTACCAGAAAAAAAACGCTTTAATATCAATGAACATTCTTGGGACAAAAGACCTCCTTCAACTGGGTATCTATGATTCAGTCGAGTGTCCTTATTAACCTCAAACAGGCTACCTAGCGCTCCACCTTTAGGATCATTGCAACCAAAAACCACTCTTTTAATTCTAGACTGATATAAAGCTCCTGCACACATCAAACACGGTTCAAGCGTAACATAAAGCTCGCAGTCTTGAAGGCGCCAGCGTCCCAAAATACGAAAGGCTTCCTGCAAAGCCATAATTTCTGCATGCGCTGTAGCCTGGAAAGTCTTTTCTCTCAAGTTGATTCCTGTGCTCACAAGTTTGTTCTCAAGAACCACAAGCGCACCTACAGGGACTTCATCTAATCGACCCGCAGAATTTGCAAGAGAGAGTGCATAATTCATCCATTGATAGTCAGTCTTCATTAGACGTCCTAGACCTCGCTAAATGCTTCGCTATGTTTCCGACTTGCTTGAGTCCTAGATGTCTCATAATGTCTTCTGCTCGATTACCTTCTTTAATTAGCCTCTCAATTGCAAGATGTCGAAGGCTCTCAGAGTGGAGATGCGTAACCTTGGATTTTTCTCCTAACTCAGAGAGCATAAATTTGAGCCCATGTCTGGTCATTCGAGGAAGGACTATATGGGAGTCTTTACCTTTGAATGAAATAAATAACCAGATGTGGGCGCTTTGCTGCTCGAAAGATAAAGTCTGCTTCCATTCAGAGAAAACTTTTTGGTACTCTAATAAGCTAGATATTGAATCTTGGCGTAAGCTTATTGTCCTGGACTTGTCGCCGGGAATATGAAGAATGGCAACTGTAGCTTGGGAGCGGACAAACTGTGACCATTTTAATGAGATAAGCTCGTTAGCTTTTAGTCCGTCTCTACTTAACAGGTTTAATATTGCAATATCTCGAGCACGTTTTAATTTAGAGCCAGAAATGTTTGACAATATTGATTCAAACTCTTCTTCCGTTAAAGTTTCGTCCAATGAATCATCTCGATTCGGGATGGGCATTTCATCAAAAGGTGAATCATTAACTAAGTTTTGAGAGGCAAGGAAACGGAAGAATTGACGAACGCCGATGACCTTACGCCGCACAGAGTTATCTGCTTCTATAAGATCACTGGATAAGTAAGTTCTATACCATAATAAACATTCTGGCGGAGCCTTCAGAGGATCTATATGGTGCGATTTTAAATACACCAAAAAGTCTTGGGCGTCGCGACTATACGATTCAATTGTCGAAGGCTGTTTGTTTTCTGTGATCATAGACTCTTTAAATCTAGTCACCAAATCAGATGAAATGTCGATCATTGGGATTTCTTATCCTACCTATGTTAGACTAGCGGATAAAAACGACAGTCGTTTAGCTTAAACTAGCAAGGTGGGATATGACAACTAATCCTATTCATAAGCTCTCTATGCTTATTTCATTGCTTATCGTATGCGTCCTAATGGCTGCTCTTGACTTGGTTGCTGCAACAGGGGCAAGCAGATTTCGGGCTTTGGAGCTGACAGTCAATGGCGAGTCAATGGTGATAAAGAATCGAGAAACCTTAAGTCTTGTCAGGGGAGATGTGATAGTTCTAGAAAAGGCCGACATTTGGCCTAATTCGGGGGGGGGCAGTCTCATCAATTTTCTGGGGTATCGTAATTCATGGAAAGATGACAAGTCCGAAGATGATAGCTATCAAATAATAGACACTAGTTTGCTCAAAAATGGTTGGTCAGTTAATGGTCAGACTGAAAAATATTCAATTTTAATAAAAAAAGACCATAAGATTGTTGGTAAAATAATTACCAATTTGAAGAAGCCAAAACTCAGTACAGTGGAACTTTATGTGAACGATAAGCCTTTGGTGGTTTTAGATGGTTCCTCACTTGTGTTGAATAGTATGGATAATTTAAAAGTGGGAAGTGTCAAAAGTACAGAAGTCTCCATAAATCGACGCCTTTCAGTGAAATTAGACGAACTTGCTCATGAAGAAAATTCCAAAAAATTTGAATTGAAAGTGTTTCATGGCACCTACCACTTAGGAAGTATATTTATTCTTCTGGCGGGAAGGCAAAACTAATTTTAGAAGTTGAGAATGCAAAATCTTATTTTTAGGAAAATAAAGTCAATCGGCAAAGATGAGAAAAGGCGTATCGGTGAATTCACCGCTATGATTACTATTACACTAGTTTTTGTGGCACTTTCCCGTCTAGAGGGTCGCTTATTTGATCTAAGTAAGGCATTATCTCGCAATCAAGATTATCTTAATTCTTTAGTTTATTTTGGACTCATAAATATAAATGTAGTATTGATTTTAATCTTAGGATTCTTGCTTTTTAGAAACATAGTAAAGCTAGTCATAGATCGCAGACGTGGAGTCATAGGTTCCCATCTTAGAACTAGGCTAGTGGTCGCCTTAGTTTTCTTCGCAGTTGCTCCAACGGCTCTACTGTTTTATATATCAACCCGCTTTCTCACCGAGAGTTTCGATACATGGTTTTCTACACGTGTTGAAGAGACTATGCACAAGACGCGTGAAGCAGGAGCTCTAGTTTACGATAGAGATCAGAGAAGGTTGGCTAATTTGGCTAGAATCGCACTTCAACGCATTGATGTGATTTATGTTGAAAATCTACTCAATGAAACACATGATTTTGTTATTAACGCTCAAAAACTAAGAGGCTTCTCTAGGGAGTACAAAGTCTCGAGTGTGAAGGTGTACGACAAAAAGTCTGTGCTTTTATGGTCAAGTGATCAAAGTTCTTTACTTGATAAAACTAAAGAGCAAAAGTTTGTTTCGCAAGCACTTCAAAGATTCAATGAGAGTAGTTCACTCATTTCTAGAGCCGTTATTGATGCAGAAGAAGGTCGCGACCTTGTGAGAGGTGTTGCTCCGATAATTGGGAGGTATTCGGTTTCTCCTCTTGGTGTTGTAGTTGTTGAGGAGCGTTTTGATACTCAAATTCTTCAAAGTGTAGAAACGATAATCCAGGAGTTTTCTGGATTAAAGCCTGGTGCTGAATTGATACGTTTAAGTTATGTGATTCTGCTAGTGCTCATGGTAGTCATAATTGTTTTTTCTGCAACTTGGCTTGGGTTTTATGTTGCAAGAGGAATAATTGCTCCGATACAGAGATTGGCAGATGCAACGAGAGCAGTAGCTGTTGGAAATTACGACATCAAGCTGGAAGTGAGTTCCGATGATGAAACGGGTCAGCTAACTAGAGCATTCAATAGTATGACGAATGATCTTCGAGTGCAATCGCAACAGGTTCAGGCGTTTACAGCAGAGCTTAAGCGAGCGAATAAGGAGCTCGATGATAGACGTAAATACATGGAAGTGATCTTGCAAAACATTAGTGCTGGAGTGATCGCGGTTGATAGCGAAGGTTTTATTACTTCGATCAATCCTGCAGCTAAAAAGCTACTATCTTTGGAGGATGCACTCTTAGTAGGCAAGAAAATCGATTTAACTCTGGATCCTGCTCTCTTGAATCATTTCTGGGCTCCAATTTTTGAAAGGATCCAATTTGGATCATTTAGTGGTGAGATCGATCTTAATGAAATTGGACGGCCGTTAACTCTACTTGCAGATGCAGCCAAAATATTAGATGAGGAAAACAGAGACCGAGGAGTTGTTGTCGTCTTTGATGACGCTAGCGATCAGGTCAAGGTGCAAAGAGTTGCTGCTTGGCGCGAAGTTGCTAGAAGAATCGCGCATGAGATCAAGAACCCAATCACTCCAATTAAAATCAGCGCCCAGAGATTATTGCGAAAATTTGGTGAAAATTTTCAGGGAAGGGATCATCAGGTCTTCGTTGCATGTATAGAAACGATTATTTCAGAAGTTGATGCGCTTAGAGATCTCGTTAATGAATTCTCCAAATTTTCACGTCTACCAACTGTTAAAACTAAACCGGAAAATATCAATCAGCTACTAAAGGATGTTTTGGCTCTCTTTGTGATGAGTTACCCTCATGTCGACTTTAGGGTTGAGTTGATGGAGGAAAACGTTCCTTTAGTTGCTATCGACAGGGAGCAGATGGTTCGAGTATTTACAAATATTATTTCGAACTCCATTGCGGCAATAGAATCAACAGGGTTTAAAGGTGTCATTGTCATGAAGACTTTCTTGATGGATGACTTTAATCTGATTAGAGTCGAGGTTTGTGACAATGGGTGCGGAATTCCAGATGCCCTTAAGCAGCGTGTCTTGGAGCCATATTTTTCTACCAAGCGTGAAGGTACGGGCTTGGGGTTGGCGATTGTTCATCAGATTGTAACCGATCACGGTGGCTACTTGAGGATTTTAGATAATCCTGGTGGGGGTGCGGTTGTTGCAATTGAGCTTCCATTAAACGTTCCTAGTGGGGTTAAATGATGAATAGTTCTAATCAGGCGAAAAGTAATGGACCTTTGAAGGCCTTAATTGTAGATGACGAAGAAAAAATTCGAACCACACTGGCAGATGTTCTTGAGGATGAAGGTTGGCAGTCATCTTTAGCTGAAAATGGCAAAATAGCAGTGCAACTGATTTCTAAGTTGGATTTTGACCTAATTTTATTGGATGTTTGGATGCCCGTAATGGATGGTATTGAGGCACTTCAAAAGATTAAGCAGATAAATCCAATGGTGCCTGTGGTCATTATGAGTGGGCACGGCTCAATCGAAACTGCGGTAAAAGCAACTAAGATGGGAGCCTTTGATTATCTCGAAAAGCCACTCTCATTAGACAAAATTTATCCATTATTAGAGCACGCAGTGGCAATTAGCCGCTTAAGAGGTGAAGATAAGTTAAGGCAGACTGGAGGGGTTGAGCTTATTGGCAACTGTCCTCAGATCGTCCAAATTAAGCGTCAAATTCAAATGGTCGCTCCTAGGAATGCATGGATATTGATCACGGGTGAAAATGGAACTGGTAAAGAAGTGGTTGCAAGGATAATTCATGAAAGAAGCTCAAGGAATCAGAAACCCTTCGTTGCAGTGAACTGTGCAGCAATTCCAGATGAGCTCATTGAATCTGAGCTTTTTGGACATGTTAAGGGTGCGTTTACGAACGCGATAAGTAATAAAAAGGGCAAATTTGAAGCGGCACACCAGGGGACGCTATTTCTGGATGAAATTGGTGACATGTCGCTCAGGACTCAAGCTAAAATACTTCGGATTCTACAAGAACAGCAATTTGAAAAATTGGGTAGTACGGAAACTGTTCATGTTGATGTAAGAGTGATCGCGGCAACCAATAAAGATTTGAAGTTAGCAATAAAAAACGGCCAGTTTCGCGAGGACTTGTTTTATCGCCTAAATGTTGTCCCTTTTCATTTGCCGCCACTTTCTGAACGAGGCGATGATGTAGTTGAGTTGGCCGAATATTTTCTTGATAAGATAAGTAAAGAGTTGGGGGAAAGAACTAAGTTACTTGATGGTTTTGCAAAGTCTTCTTTGAAAGAGTATTCTTGGCCGGGAAACATTCGAGAGCTAAAAAATTTATTAGAGCGTCTTTGTATTATTTCGGACTCTGAGGTGGTAGATGATAACCATCTTAGGGAGCTTCTTGGGCTTGATATCAAGGCAGATAGTGTTTCGTTTTTAGATCAAAATATCGGCTCCGCTTCTTTGAAGCAGGCTAAATCAGACTTTGAAAAGGCCTATATTCTTAGTAAGCTAGAAGAATATCAGTGGAATATCACTAAGACTGCTGATGCGATTGGGATTGAAAGAAGTAATTTGCATAGGAAGATGAAGCTTTACGGTCTCGAGCAGAAGACTAAGGGGTGATTCAATGGAAGAGCTAAACATTCTAATTGAGCATGCGGATGACGGAATCTATTTAAGAGGTTCAGTATTTCAGGAGCTAAATGACTGGAAAGCTTTCAAGTTTGGGCCTGATAGAGTCCTATTGGATAGATCAAAAAGCAATAGTCTCCAGAGTTTGGCAAGTGAATTGTCTGCTATCGGCCGCTTTTCAAATCTTTCGTTTGTGTCGCTATTGCAGGGTCTTGTTCAGCAAGAGTTCACTGGTATGGTGGCTATAGAGATTGGTGAGTCTTTGAAGCGCCTTTATCTTAAAAAGGGGGAGCTGGTATTTGCTGCTTCTAACCTTATGGATGACCGCCTGGGTGAAGTGATTTATCGTGCGGGGCTTATTACCTTAGAGCAGCTAACAGATGCTGCGGTTCAGGTTAACAGGACGACTAAGTTTGGTAAAGTTCTTATAGAAAATGGAATATTCACATCTGCTCAGCTGTGGGAGGCTCTTAAACTGCAGGTAATTAATATTTTTGAGTCGGTCTTCACTGTAGATGAACTTTATGTCCGTTTGCAAGAAGGTGAACATCTTGCGCCGACAGCGGTTTCGCTTCCAGAGTCTACATTGGTTTTGATTGACGAAGCGCAGGGATACTCCGCGATGCTCCGTGAGTTTATGCAAAAACTAGAAAATGATGTTCAAATTGAAGTGAATGAAGAGGTATTTGTTCGGCAGCAGCCAACTGAAGGAACATTTTTAAGAGATACCACAGACCTCATACGGCAGAGTAGTAGCGTGTACGGACTAGTTGGAAACTCAAAACTTTCCCGCATCAACACCCTCGCAAGCCTGTTTGATTTGGTGCACAGACACCTTGTACGTGTGCGCAAGTATGACACTGCCTTGCGAAAGATAGACAGGTCTGGCTCTTACAGGGAGATAAAAAGTCTTCTCGACGCTTACCATCTTATCCTAGAAGGGGCTCGTAAGGCCTTCAATGACGAGAGTTTGATTTTTCCTGTCGGTGACATTGAGGTTTTTCTCGAACGCGAGTATAGCAGGTCTCGGTGCCCTCTATTCGTTCAGTCAGACGGTGCAATAGCGCCGGAGGCGGTTCAAGGTATTCTAACTAAATCGAAGGTAAGTGCGCGCCAGGGGCAAACTTCAGCTCGGCAACTTCAGGGCCTTATATTGTTTCTCTTGCAACTCGTCGGAGATCTTTTGCCTAATGGTAAGGGTTGGGAGATCAAGCGAAATTTTCAAAACATGATAACGTGAAGTTACAAATGCAAAATCAAGGTAAAAAATTCGAAAGTAAAGACTCTTTTCGCAAGAACAGGGCGCGTAGTAGTGGGTCGAGGCGAGAAGGGTTGTTTATCGAAAGTTGGTCTGCCCTTGCGGAATATCTTAAGTTCTCACCGCAATTAGTTAAAAAAATAGAATATCTTCCAGAAGACCAAAATCGTCTTGAAACAATGCTAGCGTCACTCCCGCTTAACAACGACATACCTATGGTTCAAAGTGATAGATTCCTGGTAGAAGTGGAAATCAGTTGGATATCGGAGGATACACTCCTTGGTGATTGTGAAAAGTTAGAGGAGTCGCTAGTTATCGTTTGCGATCATATCACCGACACGAGAAACTTGGGTGCGATCGCTAGAACTGCGGCTTACTTTGGAGCAAAGTACCTCATACTTCCGAAGGACAGGCAAGCACCAATTACCTCTGCGACGCTAGCGACTGCGCAGGGTGCTTTTGCTCTTATAAGCTCGGTAGAAGTAACAAATTTGTCTCGGACAATGAGGTCACTCAAAAGCGCTGGATTCTGGATTGCTGTGGCTGATATGGAGGGTAAAAACGTTGATGAGCTGCCCCATAAGTACGAAAAATTAGCATTAGTTCTTGGTTCCGAAGATAAAGGGGTGAGCAAGTCAGTGCGCGATGCCGCCGATTTCACGATATCAATAGTGCCTGCTAACGTTCGTCTGGAATCCTTAAACGTGTCAGTTGCTGCCGGCATCCTTCTGCATTCATTAAGTAAGTCAAATAGTAGATTAGCAAAAACCTAAGCTAACGATTCTCTTTTGCTTGACAAATCATGGGACAGAAGTGTACTTCTTCCCAACGCTCGGGGCGAAAGCGTTAATCACGCCAAACCCTAGGAAAAAGTGGCAAGCTGGTGTAGCTCAATTGGTAGAGCAGCTGACTTGTAATCAGCAGGTTGCGGGTTCAAGTCCCTTCACCAGCTCCATTAGCCGCCTACAGTTTTTGGCTGTCGAGTGACCCCGGAGGAATGCCCGAGTGGCTAAAGGGGGCAGACTGTAAATCTGTTGGCTTAGCCTACGGTGGTTCGAATCCACCTTCCTCCACCAGTACCTTTCTGGTTCGCCAGAGACAGATAAGCGGGAGTAGCTCAGCTGGCTAGAGCATTAGCCTTCCAAGCTAAGGGTCGCGGGTTCGAATCCCGTTTCCCGCTCCATCCTGTCCCCTCGCTCAGAATTGTTGTTGGCCCATGGGTCGTGATTGAAAAAATCGCGGGTTGACGGAAAAACAAAACAACGATAAAACGCAATCTCCGATTTAGACTCGAGAACCAGACTGACTAACGGGAAGCTGGTCATCGTTCTGAAAAGGTTTACTCTAAGCCCAGATGGCTCAGTAGGTAGAGCACGTCCTTGGTAAGGACGAGGTCACGGGTTCGAATCCCGTTCTGGGCTCCATTCTTTCGATGGTTAGACCCTGCGATGGAGTGGTCTCACTAAATTCGGACAGTAGAAACGACTCATACGATTTCTGCCTATAGCGGGAGGAAACAATGGCAAAAGAAAAGTTTGAACGAACCAAACCCCACGTCAACATCGGTACAATCGGCCACGTTGACCACGGAAAAACAACGCTCACGGCTGCAATCACAAAAGTTATGGCTTTGGCGTACGGCGGAGTAGCGAAAGCTTTCGACGAAATCGATAACGCGCCAGAAGAGAAGGCTCGTGGTATCACGATCTCGACCTCGCACGTTGAGTACACCTCGGCTAATCGTCACTACGCGCACGTCGACTGCCCGGGTCACGCCGACTATGTGAAAAACATGATTACAGGTGCTGCTCAGATGGATGGCGCCATTCTTGTTGTGAGTGCTGCAGACGGTCCAATGCCTCAAACGCGCGAGCACATCCTTTTGGCTCGCCAAGTTGGTGTTCCGAAGATCGTTGTCTTCATGAATAAGTGTGACATGGTTGACGACGCCGAGCTTCTCGAGCTCGTTGAAATGGAAGTTCGCGAACTTCTCAGCGCATACAAGTTTCCTGGCGATGACACACCAATCGTCAAGGGTTCCGCACTAAAAGCTCTTCAAGCTGCAGACGCGAGTGATCAGTGGGCTAAGAAAGTGGTCGAGTTGATCGCTGCATGCGACGAGTACATTCCGCTCCCAGAGCGTCCAGTCGATCGTCCTTTCCTCATGCCGATCGAAGACGTATTCTCTATCTCAGGCCGTGGTACCGTTGTTACTGGTCGTATCGAGAGAGGGATTGTAAAAGTCGGTGACGAACTTGAAATAGTAGGTCTCAAGGAAACCACCAAGACAACTTGTACCGGCGTAGAGATGTTCCGTAAGCTTCTCGACGAGGGTCAGGCTGGTGATAACGTAGGTATCCTGCTCCGCGGAACAAAGCGCGAAGACGTGATGCGTGGTCAGGTTCTGTCAAAGCCCGGATCTATCAAGCCTCATAAGAAGTTTAAAGCTTCTATCTACGTACTTACAAAAGAAGAAGGTGGTCGCCATACCCCTTTCTTTAAAGGCTACCGCCCGCAGTTTTACTTCCGTACGACTGATGTGACTGGTTCTATCAAGTTGCCAGATAACGTTGAGATGGTAATGCCTGGTGACAACATCGATATCGAAGTAGAGTTGATCCAGCCTATCGCGATGGATAAAGAGCTTAGATTTGCCGTTCGTGAAGGTGGAAGAACTGTAGGCGCCGGTGTAGTTGCTGAAATTATCGAATAAAACGCTTAAGTTAGAGTCTTAAGGGGGGAAGTTAAACACCCCCCTTCAATGTCTCATAGGCGAGTAGCTCCAATGGTAGAGCATCG
>JACCDP010917731.1_pt1 | contig 15132 bp, 16 predicted proteins | sample 7445841 | NCBI WGS metagenome assembly JACCDP01 (sample SAMN15323441, study PRJNA562643) | freshwater metagenome | isolation source: river surface water | place: USA:Blue River Watershed | collected 2017-08-17 | reverse complement strand
TATGTGCATTGTGTATACCGAGGCAAGTGTTCTAAGAGTTCTGGACCTATAGTAGTAGTAGAGACAGAGGATGGGAAGTATCAGTTAATAGATGGATATCATCGTTTGATAGAGCATCTATTAGATCGTGGAGGAGCTTCACCTATTCTTGCTATTATTGGTGGTGAGGGATCTGGAGAGTATGCCATAGCCCGTGGTGGAGAGCGTTGGGTGGGCGATGCATCTAAGCGTTATGGTAATCTTGAAGACTTAACGAACAAAAGGACGTTAGCTGGTCATGCCAAGAAGCGTAAAAATGCAAAAAGTGGGGATTTTTGGTATCATACCACGTCGGGGGAGAATACCGAGAAGAAGAGAGAAATGATTGTGGAGGGATTAACAGCTCCGAAAAACAAAAAATTATTGTTATTAGTTCATCCGGATGCTGTATTTGAGATGCATATGGACGATACCAATTTCATTAAAGAATATATGGAAAGATTACGTGAAACATTTACATTGCGAACGTTTGATTATGTTATAACTCATTTGATGTTTAGCGATGTTGCTCCAGAAGTTGTTTCTGGAATACGTGATCGTAAAGAATTATGGGATGAATTTAAAGAATTGTTAAACTCTGAGAGTGATTGGATTGGTTTAGATCGTAAATTTTCTGCGAGTTTTTCTGATGCATTACCTGATTATCTGATAGAGAATGAAGGAACGGAGATATGGCTTGGTGGCGGCTATAAAGATTTATGTGTAGAAGACACCCGCAAACAATTGTTTATGAAATTAAATGACATTATAGAGTTAACCGGTGCAAAAGTAGTTGGCTGTTATGCGTCTTTAATTTTTACGGAACGTCATCGTCCATCATTTGGAGACAGTAAATGAAATTAAAACGTTTAATAAATTATCTTTTTGAGAATATAGAGGAGGCGATGCAGTTAGAGCCGCCTTCTGGATATATTATAGAGATTGGCGGAGATCAGCGTGTTATCTTTATTAAGATGATCAAAAATAACCCACCAGAGGGAAAGCGTGGCAGAGTAAAAGGTTATATTAAGATAGAACGAGGTATAACTGTCCCTGGTGGTGGAATGATATGGGAAGTATCTAATGTAGAAGCTGAGAGTGGCTACGGACCTTTATTATATGATTTAGCCATGGAGATGGTATATTTGTTAGATGATGGTCGTATTGTTATGATAGATTATGGATTTACTACTGGAGTAGCTGAAGAGTATTATTGGAAGAGTAGTCTGGACCCATATGGTTCTCCTCCACCATCATCTATAATGAGTGATGAAGAACCTCGGTATAGCTAATTCGGACAATCCCAGAGATTAGAACAAATCTTTAAGTTTAAGAATGGTATGAGTTCTTGGTTTAAAGAGATTTGCTTTAGCACTTCTGCTTGTAAGATTTGGTAGAGGTTGGAAGACGGTTTCCTCGTGAGTATGTCCGGATAAGACAAGTAGTTTTTTATTTGGATTATTTCTCATATAGAAGAACAGGGCATCTCCTAATGTTCTTGAAGAGAAGTGTGATAAGAAGTTACCCATCATTGGTAGACCGAAATGTGTGCAGTTTTCTGGATATGGCGGCACATGAACGGCAAGAATGACATTATCTACTTTTTCATGTGCGGCTTTTAGTTTATCCATGATAATATCTGTAGCGGCTTCGCTCATACCCCTAAGACAAATAAATCTTTGTTCTTGATTAACAAAGTGTTTTAAGTTATCTATGAGGGTATAATCTTGGAACATAAAGGTTCGGTCTATAACATTTGTTTGTGCGCCGGAATAACCACCATCCCACCAGTTTTGATGACCAATTAGGGCTATATCATCTCCTATGATATATGGGGGTAATATTGTAAGCGGGTATAGATTATCTACATTAATATGATTTAGTTTATCATGTTCTGTTAGTAGGTCTGAGTAATATATGTCATGATTACCGAGGATAAAGAATACGGGGATGGGGTTTAGTTTTTTAGCTACTTTATAGAGATAATGTTGCCAAGAAGTAGCTTGAGCTATATCGCCGGTTAGTAATAGGGCATCACAATCTTCGCAGGAATCGATAAATTTTTTGAATTGTTTATCTGAAGCTATTTCAAAGTGAGTATCGGTTGCCCAGGCGATATTCTTTATTTTTTTCATGATGGTAATTATTGTTAGGTGTTATGAGTTTAGAGGTGATATTGTTTTATATTATTGTGGGGTTAACATTATTTCTTTGGTGGTTAATTTGGGCAACGGACGAGGCTCATAATTAAGACTATGCCATATCCTTTAAAAAAATATACGTTTGCCCAATATGAGAATTTACCACCTGATGCTTATGAGGTAATGTCTCCAGATAAAATATATTATATGCCAATGGTTAAGAGTGCCATGTGGACTATAAGTGCATACGATATTGACAACCAACAAAATACTATATTTACACTTGATGACAGTCTCATAGAGACAGGATATCGTGTATTGATGACTACTGAAGTATCTGGAACTGTATCTGGTCAACAAAGTCACAATGTTATTTTTAGTGGATATGACATATTTTCAAATCCATATGTAATTGCAGATAATGATTTTAAAGATTTACCTTTGGGAATAGTTGTATCGTGGACTGTGTTTACGCAATCGTATAGTGCTAAGATTGATTTACCTTATTCTGAGGGTGGTAAAGTTCTTGGAAAGTATATAAAATTCCAACAATTCCCAACTGTATTGCCTGCACAGGACTCAATAATTTATAGTGAAGGTGAAGCTAATACTGTATATAAAAACCGGATATATATTTTCAATAATGAAGGTGAAGCCATATTAAATCAAGTGTTTGATCCAAACACATATGAGATATCAGGTTTTCTATTTCGGAATGAAATAGAGTTGATAGAAAGTCCATAATTGCATTGGTAATACAATATTAATAAAATCATGTAGATTTTAGTTTTGAGGTATTGTATATGTTAGGCAAAATGGCAAGTGGTATTGAGCGTGTATTTCGTCCTGTTCGTGTAAATGGATATGTAGGCAATCAACTTTTTCAAGAAGTTCATATGCACTACATTCATTTCTTGAATGAAGATGGAACGGTTCGTAAGAGCAAGCTTGATCGTATGGAGAATGGTAAGTTATGGATGGAGAGCACGGGTCAGCGTTCTCTATATGGAGAATGTGATTATACGTTTCCTGATGGAACGACAAAGCGCCTGATCCTTTTGGGAACAGACGCTCGTGGAAATCCAATGATACCTGGAGTTATGTAATATCAGTCTTTGCCGGGTAGTATAAGAGTTGGAGTTTGAGAACGTTCTAAGGTAGGAGATACTGGAACGTTCTTTCTATTTTCGCCTATAGCTTTTACAATAGCCTTCATAGTTTTATTATCTTCAAGTTCAAGAGATAGGAGATAGATGATATAGAGCATTTGACGTTGAGAAACGCCAAACTTACGTATTTCCATAACGATATCTCTACAATCTTTACGTTTATTAACTGGGAGTTCAAGTTCAATATTGGGCTGAATATATTCTTCGCCTTCTTGAGCTTCTTCTGTGAGGAGACTATCCCATTCGCCATTATTTTGTTCTGTTGTCATATCATACCTTCATCTCTTTCAAAGGGTTTAATATCATATATAGTTTCACCGAGTATAACGATATATTTTCCTATGATTGTATTACCTTCTCGTTCTTGTGATAGAGTAAATCCTCTGCCCCATAAGCCATTAGCTATAATGAATTGAGCTTCTTGCCAGTATGGTAGAGCACATTCATTTTGTTCCAGTATAGAGATTAATCTTGGCGGGAGAGAGGACTTGATATCATCTATGGTTAGTAGAGCATTCATATTTTCTTTACGAAGTTGAGTGCTCTTGCCTATTTCACTAACTTTATGTATGACGCCGCAGTTATTGCATTGAGTATATGAGGGCACTACGGATCCATTAGAAACATCTATTTCTGAGAAAACGAGGAATTTATGGAATACGGGTGGTTCTACTCCCTTATATTGTGGTAGGACACATTTGCATTCTATTAGATGTTTTACGTAATCTTTGTTCATAGGAAGAATTGGATTATATAAAAGGCAATGGAAGAAATGGTAGTCATAGCAGCGCCATATTTAGCGGCTTGTTTCCATTTCTCCCTTTTTTGTTTATCGGCTTGAAACTTTTCGAGTTCGGTCAGGCTGATACTGTCCGAGCTCTTTTGGATTTTCCCGGAGTTCTGTTTGTTGTAGTGGGACCAACATCCAAAGGGTTTTCATCACCTGTAAGTTCCGTAAGTTCGTTGTTAAGCTTGCCCATATAACGATCAATAGAAGTCATAAATCCGTTATCTATAGCCATACGAACAATATCAAGAACAACGGTAAGTTGTTCTCTATCAATCTCTGGATGCTTTTTACGAACGGTGAGCACGGTGAAATCAACGGCTGATTCTTTTATTTCGTTAAGAAGTCCGTGAATATTTTTTTCAATAGCAGTTTCTAACTTTTTACGATCTGACATAATATCTCCTCAAATAGTTTCTTTTACCCGAATCTTTCTTTTTGTGTGTCTATCTGCTATACAGTTAGCAGCATATGAATCGGGTTTTAATACGCAATCATAACCAGAGGATATTACATAACCTTTAAGTTGTTCGGAGAATGAAGAAGTAAATTCTTTTTTAATAGGAACTGATGCATCAACATGGCATACTGGTTTTACTCCAGTTCTTTCTGTTATAAGAGAAGCAATTTCAAGTGTTTTGGTTACTTCGTCAAACATTCTCATTTTTTGATTTGTGCCGCCGAAATGATTGCGCTTTACATATTCTGAGCGATAATAGTAGGTTCCACCCTTACCACGTTCCCAAAGACATATAACGGTAATATAGTGAAGATATTTGCCACGATGTTGGCTATCGGTTCCTACAGCTATTTCGCATTCTTTGTTATAACGAAGTTTTGAGATATGTTCTAAAACGTCATTCATTTCAAAACGTCGTTTAGCGCCGGGACATTTCCATAGAGAGCTATATGTGCTATCTACGTCTACTTCTTCTTCATCAACTTCATTAACGTTTTCTATTATCGTAGACATAGATTACCTTTCATCGTCCTCGTCTGAGCCGGGACGGATATCGACTTTTGACCATGTGTTTGGCTTGTCTTTGGATTTTACGAAAAAATTTGATTTTACATATCCACATAGATAGTTCCTACACATATCTGGTCGCTGTTGATAAATATTGCACATACCATTCTTGTTATTCAAGAATTTGCAAGCAAAATGCGGTCCTTCTATTTGCATTCTCATAATTGGATATGTTTCTGGTTTTTCAAATATTTCGTGTCCATTGAAGAAATTTCTTCCTATTAGGACTCCTTCTTCGTAGTCGATAACAATATCTTGACGTGTAACGTTTATTCCACGTTTCTTAAACCATTCAACTATTTTCTTAATCCACTTTTCATCTAAGGGACCGAGAACATGTTCAAGTTGTTCCGGATTAAGTCGGCAACACATAGCTTTGGTGCCTGGAATACCGCAACAGTTTCCCAGACACGTTTCCATTGCTTTTTTATCGGTCCAATGTTCTCTCTCGGAGTTCGGTTTAGATGGATGCATATCCATATGATTTAGATAAACAACTGGAAGATAGAACCGATTTTCTTTTTTAAGATCACGCAGTTCTTCTTTTGATAGATTATGCTTTTTATGATCTGACTGTAAAGCAATATCATGACCGCTATCAGACTCATAAAGTTCATCGATAGATATCGTTCTTATTGTTTTCGTTGTTGTTTTATCATCCATATCTTTATCCAATAAGAAAACTACTTATAAAGGTAAAATGTAAAGTTTGGAGTTACCTTGTATATGTCTCAGCTTCGCAAAGAATATAAAGAATATAAACACATTCACGAACAAAATTTCAGAGAAGCCGCCGAGGCGTGGACTGAAGAAAATGTTATCTTGATCAATGAACGTTTAAATCGTAACGCCATTTATAGATTAAATTCTGCTATTCAAAGATTTGATAATAAGTTTGGCAAATATCGTAATAGATTACCAGCAATTTCAAATATTCTTGATAATGCAGAAAATGGTTTGCATCTTGTTATAACTGGTAAAGTTGGTTCTCGTTCAGCCGCTCAAATGCTTCAACGTATGAGCATCATGTATAATATATTATCTAACTTTTTTGGTGGAGATTTAGGTGCATTATTAAAAACTCCAGCATTTCGTGTGGCACATCAAAGACCGGACGAAAAAATCGATAAGATTGTTGATCAAGGTCATAATGTTAAAGAAATTCGCAGAAATCTTGCGGCTGCATTAAAACCTTCCAACGAAGAAAGAACAATATTTAGACGTGCTTATAAATCATTTGATATGCCAACATTGGATTGGAATCAAGCAGCAAAACAATTGTGTTGTTTATCTTGTAATGAATTAAATGATTTGGCTGGAATTGAAAAAGTTCCAATGGTTGTAGTTGACAAAGAAAATGTTGATGATACCGGTCTTGACGAACAAGGAAGAATTGCTCAAGCTTGGAATACAACTGGAAATGTTGTTTCTCGTGTAGCTGCTGCGCCGGTAGCGGCGGTTACAACGGCTGGTGTAGCAGTTGTTCAAGGATTGATGAATCGTTTTAAAAGTCGCAGTAAAGAAATGACAGCAGCTATTGATAAACTTCAAAAATACGTATCTGGAGTAGAAGGGTTTGAAGATATTGATACAGCCTTAAAGTCTTTGAGAGAAAAATCTAAAAGCGCCGCCAACACGAAATTTGATTTGTCTGGTGGAATAAGAGGCTTGTTAAGACATCCTTCTGTTATTGTTATGAAACAAGCTGTTATGGCAACAGAAGCAATTGAAGGAGTTTTGAAAGCTTGGAATGAGCATATTAAATCAACTTATCAACAAGGTATAAAAGCTTCTGATCTTCCTTTAATTAAAAAACATCTTGAAAAAACTATTAAAGGTGGAGTTTTTAGTAGAATAAAAGGCGCTATCACAGGGGTCAAGCCATTTCCCGGGTTATCTGCTGATGATATTATTCGTTCAGTAATGTTCGTTGCAGCAAAAGATGTTGAAGGCGGGGACGAGTATTACGTAAAATCTTCTGGTATGAAAGAATCTTTCAATCAAAAGAAAAAGAATCGGCTTATTGATTTACATAAAAAGCTTTCTATTTTTATGCTTACAGAAGATTATAAGGATTTAGAAAAATTGGTTCTACAAATTGGAACTTTTGAAAAAACTCCTTCTGGTAAAGTAGAAGATTCTTTAGCTAAAGATATCGAAAGCGCAAATAAACAAACCTCTGGTGTTGTGGCGGGAGCGCCGGGAGCACAACCTGCTCAGAAAGAAGAACAAGAAGGTAAAGAAAATTTCGAAACCGAAGCAGAAGCTGTTGACGAGGATCTTACTGAGGAAGAAATTAATTTAGCTTTTTCAGGTTTAGAAAGACTTAAAAAGAATGAGATTGCTGATGATGTTGTGCAAGAACTAAATAAATTTATTGCAGAAGAAAATATTCCAAATGTAACCGATTGGGCTTCCGCTGAAAAAATGTTAAAAACATATCAAAGCATCATAATAAATGATGAAAAATATTTTGATCTAATTGAGCAAATAATAAAGTGGGAAGAATATGCTAAACAAGAACGTGCAGCTACGTCTGCTCCCGTGGCAGCCGCCCCAGGAACACCAGCCCCTGCAACACCCGCTGCGGCAACAGGAGCTCCGGCGGCGGCTCCAAAACCCCCAACAGGAGCAGCTACATGAAGGAAATAATACGTATGGAAAAGAATCGGCAACAGTTACTAGATGAAGTAAAAGATATTCTCAGAGATGAATATGATATTAATACTTTAAAAGAAGTTATTGCGGCAAGTTCAGTCTATGCCGTTCGAGAATTAATTAAAAGCAATCCCAATATTGATTTGAAAACATTAAAAACTTCTTTAAGAAAAGCTGGGCATGGTGGTGCAAATAATATAGTTCAAGCAGACATAGATAATACTAAAAAACAGTTGGGAATTCCTGTTCAAATGCCAGTTGCACAACCCAAACCAGCCGTTTCAAATAATTCTCCCAAAAAAGCGCCAGCAACAACGCCACAGGCACCATCGACAACTGGGGCGGCGGCACCTATACAGGCTCCACCGGGGGCTCAACAAGAAAAAGATAAAAACATAGAAAAAAAAGATATTGAACAAGTTAATCAAGCAGAAAATTTCCTTAAAGGAATGTCTCCGGAAAAAATACAAGAGATGAATAATTCAATTAAAAATATTGGAATTCCAGGGGCTATTGATTACGAGACTGCTAAAAAATTAATTAACGATTATCAAAATATATTAGAGTTTATGGGAAACTATAGAACTATAGTGGGCGCTTTAGCAGCTATAGCCGATCAGAATGATTATCCTTCAAAAGTAGCTCAAGCATCGACACCTCAAGCATCAGCACAACCAACAAATCAAACTCAGGCACCAGTAGCAGCACCAACAACTGCATAATAATTATAATCTGCCTACAATAAATGATTCTTTTAGAAACTATTTAAATACGAACTTACAACTTGATAGGGATAAAATGGCAAAAGAAAATAAAAATATAATTGACATATCATTAGATGATATTTTATTAGAACAAGTTACGGAGGCTGCTGTGCCTACGGCGGCTGCATTAGAAGCTTTTTATCAAGCTTTTGCTACGGCAGCAGGTCCGAGAGCGGGAACAAGAGCTGGAGCTGCAATATTCAATAGACTTGCAGATAGAACTTTTGGTCCTGGTGTTGATACACGTGAGTTACATGATATGATTCATAGAGTCATGCCAGACGCCGATATCCCTGGAAGAAATGCATTAAGAGCCGGAGAAGCTTTTACAAAAGCGGTTGCCGGAGGAGCTGGTCAGATTGCTAAAAAATTCGCTTTTGGGGCGGGGTCAGGTATGCAAGTAGCGAAGGCGGCGGCGACGGGTGCTGGTTTAGGAGGACTAGGAACCGGTTTAGCAGTTGCTGGTGGCGTTGCTGGTGCTGCAATGGCTGGCAGAGCGGCGTGGAATATATGGCATTCTAAAATGAAGCCTCAGACCGATGCTCTCGAAGGTGTTTTGGATGAACTTCAAGCAAGAACAACGAAATTGCAATCTAAAGCATTTACAAATGCTATGACTGGTTTCAATCAAAGATTTGATACTGCAATGAAAGGCGCAGCATTTAGAGATTCAGATCGTGTTATTCTTGGACAAGCAATGGCACTTATTGATTTTTATAATAATCTTGCACAGGGAATGTTTAAAGTTCAAAAAATGCAAGCTGCAAGAGATATCTCTGGAACAGGCGGTAAAGTAGGTATTTCTGGCGACTCTATTAAAGTCGTAGAACAACCAAAATTACAAGAAGAATATTCTTTACAGGAGTTGTTTGGTTTTGGAAAGAAAAAAGCGGAACCGCAATATCAAAGCGATGACACTCCGGATGATGATACAACAACAGATGATAAGAAAACTGACAGCAAAAAGGATACAGGAAAAAACTGGGAGAGCAAAGTCAATTCTGTATTTACTACATTAAGAGGTCAGGCACTTTCGGGCGCTCCAAGTAAATTTACTGGTGCAATTAAAAACATGTGGGCAACAATCGGATTCAAACCACAAAAAACTCAATTACCGCCAGAATTTAATCAACAAGCTATTGATTCTCTTATTGCCGGTCTTATTAATACTATATTAGCACCAGGACAGGGTGGTGCTCAAGGTGCTCTTAAGCTTTCTGAAATGGCAACTGGAATTAATGAAGTTCTTAATAAGACATTAATGGAAATGTCTGCAAGATATGACCTTGCAGTCCTTACCGAAGACCTTCAAGCATTTATGATGCGGACGCCAGAATTAAGTGCGCTTGGTCAAGCTTCTGCTGAAGCAGCAAAGCCACCACCTCCAGCAGAGGTAAAAGAATTACAGCAAACCGTTCCTCAAATTAGCGTTAACGTAAATGCTAATGCAAAAGCAGATGCTGGTGCTGCAACAAAAGCGGCGGCTGGTGGAGAACCGGAGAAAGCTGCTGACGCACCAAAAGAAGAACCAAAAGCAGCGGAAGTTGCTCCTGCGGCGGGCGGGGCAGATGCCGCCAGCGGGGCTGGTGCCTCCACGGGCGGTGGTGGAACAGGAGGGGCAGGAGGTGTGGCAGCGGCAACAGGTGTAGCAACAGCCGCTGCCGGCAAAACACCTGCTAAAGAACCAAAAAGTGGAGCACCAAAGGCTGCTTCCGGACCAACTGGTCCTAAATTGTTAGACGATGCAACACTTAGAAAACTTGCACCTCAAGCCTTGCAATTATTTCAGAATCAAACACAAGATAGAAAAGCTTTTGCTCGGGCGGCTGCGGCGGGAAATTTAAGAATTGGCAAAAAGGCAGTTAAGCTTACTCCAGAACAATCTAATCAACTTATTGATTTTATAAAAGGTAGTGTTGGCGCAGATCGTTCCGGCGGAACTCAAGTTAATACCGGCGGACAAGGCGTAGATATGGTTGGACCAAATTCATCTGTTGCAGCTTCTTTGCAAGATCCAACATTAATGGCAAAGAATAAACAAAGAATGAAATTTATTCAAGACGTGCAGCCAATGCCTCAAAAAGTTTATGATCGAGCTTCTGCAACAACTATTCAGCCGCCAAAGAAAAAAATTGGTATACAATCATTTTTACAAGCAGCAAAAGCCGGCGTTAAAGATGTAGATGGAAATCTTTCAATTCCACAATATAATATTGTTTTAAATCCGCAACAGCAAACACAAGCTAAAGCACTCGGATTGCTTGAAAGACTATATAGACTACTTGGTCTTCAAAAATTGCTTTCTGAAAGAATTGCTAAACTTGTCAATGCCAAGAAGGTTATTAAAGAAAGTGCGAGAATTTCAAATATAAATGACAGACTTGATGTTTTAACATCATATGAAAGACAAATAGAGAAATCTTTGAACGAAACAGTTACAAGAATTCGAACATTAATCGTTCCTGTTAATATTAAGTTCTACGCATGATAAACCATACCGTTGCTTGATAATAAGAGCAACATGGTTTTACCAACAATATGAAGAGTTGCCAGCAAGCTTAAAGTTGGTAACTCTTTCTTTTCTTCTCTAACCCGATTTAAACCATCATAGATGGCTCTATAAACGTCTCCATCGCCTTTTTCCATATGAGACAGGAGAAGGTCAAGGTTTATAACGCCGTGGTTTAAAACCGATTTTACAGCCCGCAATCCGTTATCTAACTTAACTCTTACGTCATCCAAATTGTTAGCAGGCATGTTAGGAAGATGAATGACAACAGAGTTGGCAACAAGACTTCTTAATCGTTTATCAAGTAAGTTAACAATGTCTTCAACCGGTTCATTTTGTCTCTTCTCCACAAGATATCTTAACTGCCCTGCTACTGCTGGACCAGAACTTTTATTCTCTATCACAACTTCCACACGATTGCAACGGATTTTATCTACAATCGGAATTTCATCGTAGTTAACGAAACACAATCTATCACCCTTTAAACTGGTAATAGGCATTGTATTGCAACATTTAGCTATATCAGATATAACGTTAATGCTCTCTAGGTCTGGCATCACACGTATGGGAATGCAATCAAAGTTTCCACGTTCTTCATTAGCTTTAAGAGTAGCAACAATTTCTTCTGAGAAGCCTTGGGCTAATATCATAAGAGGGATTTTTGTTTCACAAGACTTGATCAGGATATTTTCCAACTCAGAAGCTTCTTCTATAACGCCGTCTATTAGGATAACCTTACAGTTATTGGCTTCCCATTTATCATTTGACTTTAAGAAGAAACGATAAGGGTTAACTTTGAAGGTATAACCAAGCTTTTGTTCTATGAGATAGCTATCCTGCTTACCATTCTCTATGTATACTTTGCCTTCCAATCCAGCAAGATTAACAGCTTCCCAAACAACATCGGCTAAGACTTGTTCATAACCTACTGCCGCCAATATAGATTTTCTTATATGTTCTATAGAAGCTGGTTGAGATATATCTTGAGCGAGCTTATGGATCTTATCCATTTCTAATTGGTAGCGTTCCACTATATCGGTTGAGTTGCCCTTCACCTCTTCTCCAGCCAACAGGGATTTACTAAAAGCATTTGCAAATACGAAAGAGTTAGGACCGGCACCCTGGCTTAGAACTTCTGTTTGATAAGCTATATTGAAGATATGGGAGCAGTATGCACGTTCCAATCTATCTTTGGGTTGTAACAGATTGATAACGAAGTGATATGTATCTTTGTTAAGGGAATAGAGTTGTTGAGATAGCGATTTCTCTACCTTTTTATAGATATTTTCAAGATTTTCTGCGGTATCAAGAAATCTTCTATTGATTATACTTTTATTTGCCCATGTAGTTTTTTGTAGCATATTTATATAGGGTGGCTTGATAAGAGCTTAATGGGGAGGTATCTTTATGTCTGAACATGAAAACACGGCAGAGAAGTTAAAGCTTGAAATGTTAGAAACTCTTATTAGAGGCATTTCTGAAAAGCTACACAAGGCTGAAGTCTTGAATGGCGGTTTTGATCGTATGCAATCAGACATAGCATCTCTTCGTGGAGATGTTGGGGAGATCCGTTCAGAAGTTCTTAAAGTTAATGTTGAGCTATCCCATGTTAGAAATCAAAGTATTGATTTTAAAAAAGATTTAGGTCGTATAGATGATGCTATCTATCACCCGGATAATGGTATCTACAAGAGAATTCACAGAACAAGCGATATTGAAGAAATACGTGAAAAGAAGCTTGATAAGGCTCTTGAAAAGATTGATAGTGTAGAGAAGATGGTTGAGCCAATTGAGCAAACCGAGAAGAATTTAAAGAAGATAGCTGGAGATGATCTCAAAGAGTTAAATACGATTGTTAAAACACGTCAGAACATTGATCGTATCTTCTGGATATTGGTTACGGCTATGATTGGTGGTGGCGCCAAAGTCATTTGGGATTTGATATCTGCTGCTGGTTGATTTTAGACAAATATAAATTACGCCGATAAATTACGAATTTAAAAGAACAACATATATATTGTTGAGGAGTAATTTATGAGTGATAAACCAAGAACCGCAGAAGAAATCCTTGCAGCATGGGCAGACCTTCGTGTTAGCCTTGAGGAGCTTGATAAGGATTTAACTAAGAACCTAACCAAAGGTAATGTAGCTGCTGGACGTAGAGCCCGTGCAGGCTTTCGTGATCTTAAAAAGGCTGTGACTGAGATTATGAAAGATATGGTAGCCCTTGAAAAAGCTGCTGCTACTGCTGAAGATAAGGGCTGATAAAATGGGACTATTTAAAGGTTTACCAGAAAAACCATATACAAAAGCCGATTATTATCGTGAAATGGAAGAACGGCACGCTGCTAAGTTAGCGGCTAAGGTAGCTCCAGTTGTAGTAGTTCCGGTTAGAGAACCAGAATGGTTGGAGCCAGAAGTTAAAACAACAGAAGACCCGGTTTCTTTAGAGGTTGCAGAAGAAACTGTTGTGGTTCCTTTTGTAGAGCCAGAAGCGCCTGTAGCTGATCCAGAACCTGTAGTTGAACAACCAAAAGCTGTAGAAGTTGCACCGGTTGAGCCACCTCCAGAAGCTAAGAAGGCTGCAAAGCCTAAAAGAAAGAAGTCTTGATGAAAACTCTTATATTGGACACCAATGTTCTGTTAACTGATCCTGATAGTTTATACGCTTTTGAAGAAAATGAGATTGTCCTTCCTTTTACAGCAATAGAGGAACTGGATAAAATTAAAAGCCGAACAAACGAAGTTGGTGCCAATGCCCGTGAGGTAGCCAGACGCCTCTCTGAAATGATTACAGAAAATGAGCAGGGAGCCCTAAAGCGTGGTGTTCTATTGCCTTCTGGTGGCACCCTCCGTCTTGTAGCGGTAAGCGATTTCGTCTTTGATGAAGATGAAAAGCTTGGTAGAGATTGGGATGCTACAAATAAAGATAATCACATCCTTGATGTATGTCGTGGATTGGCAAAACAACATCAAGAAGAGGGTAAAGAACCTCCTATTCTTGTGAGCCGTGATATTCTTCTGAGAGTTAAGTGTGATTTTCTTGGTATTCCATGTGAAGATTATAAGAATGCTCACGTAACTGACAACGTTAATAGTCTTTTTACCGGCTCTACTCTTATTGATGTAGGCGAGGGAGATATACAAGAATTCTGGGAATGCTCAGAGGATACTAAAAGAGAGTTTCATTTAGAATTTGATCCCGAGCTAAGAGAAGAGTTGGTTCCAAATCAGTTTTTAATGCTTCAAGATCCTAATAGCGATGCTGAACCAGCAGTTCGTTATATTGGAGCGGGTGAGCCTCTTAAGATTGTTCATGATATTAAGGCGCCTGTTTATGGATTACTTCCAAGAAACAAAGAGCAGAACCTTGCCATGGATTTATTGCTTGATCCAGAAGTTAGATTGGTAACTTTACTTGGATTTGCTGGAACAGGTAAGACCCTTATTTCTCTCGCTGCCGGTCTTAATCAAGTTATTGAGAAGAAGCGTTATAAGAGATTGTTTATTTGCCGTCCAGTTGTTCCTGTTGGCAATGACATTGGTTTCCTACCGGGCCCGGTCCCACTTTATACCAATGTTCTCACTCCCGATGGTTGGAAGAAGATGGGAGACATTAAAAAGAATGACCATGTTATTGCAAAAGATGGCAAACCAACAAGGGTTTCTGGCATATATCCAAAAGGACAAAAAGAAATATTAGAAATTACGTTTGAAGACGGCGCTACAATTGAATGCTGCGAAGATCATCCCTGGTCTGTATATTCTGCTAGTAATCCTAAACCAAAAGTTATGCAAACAAAGGATATAGAAAAAAGACAAGATGAACTTGGATGGGATAAAAAAAGTTGGAACCGATTGTTTATTGACGTAGTAGAGCCCGTCAAATATTCGCCATTAAAAGAAAAGCTTTCAATTCATCCATATGTCTTGGGCTGTATTCTTGGTGATGGTTGCGTATCCCAACAATACGCAAACGAGTTTTCTTCTAATGATGAAGAAATTGTTGAAAATATTAACAACTTTATGCCAAATGACATTGTTTTAAAACATAAAAGT
>JACCDP010844255.1_pt1 | contig 15132 bp, 11 predicted proteins | sample 7445841 | NCBI WGS metagenome assembly JACCDP01 (sample SAMN15323441, study PRJNA562643) | freshwater metagenome | isolation source: river surface water | place: USA:Blue River Watershed | collected 2017-08-17 | reverse complement strand
GAACAAGGACCAACAGGTTTACAAGGACAACCAGGAGAACAAGGACCAACAGGTCTTCAAGGACAACAAGGTCAACCAGGAGAACAAGGCCCAACAGGTTTACAAGGACAACCAGGAGAACAAGGTCCAACAGGTCTTCAAGGACAACAAGGAGAACAAGGTCCAACAGGTCTTCAAGGACAACAAGGACAACCAGGTGAACAAGGACCAACAGGTCTTCAAGGACAACCAGGAGAACAAGGTCCAACAGGTCTTCAAGGACAACAAGGTCAACCAGGTGAACAAGGACCAACAGGTCTTCAAGGACAACAAGGTCAACCAGGTGAACAAGGACCAACAGGTTTACAAGGACAACCAGGAGAACAAGGTCCAACAGGTCTTCAAGGTCAACCAGGTGAACAAGGACCAACAGGTTTACAAGGACAACCAGGAGAACAAGGTCCAACAGGTGTTCAAGGTATTGAAGGGCCAACTGGTTTACAAGGTGAACAAGGTCCAACTGGTTTACAAGGTATTGAAGGACCAACTGGATTACAAGGAGATACTGGACCAGCTGGACCAGCAGGTACGGCATCACTCACCGGTGCTACAGGACCTAGAGGTTTTGTTGGAGCAACAGGTCCTTATTATCAGACAATTTCTTTCAGCACACAATTAAATGATTTAACATGTATTGAAAATAAAACAAATTGTTTATACCCAACTAATGTTAAATCAGACGATATTAAATATGACATAAACACTTCAACAAATAACGAACAAATTGTTACTTTTGGCCCAAGCATATCTGGTAAATATGTATCAGTTGGTTCGGGTAATAATTCTATCGCATATTCTTTAGATGGTATTTCATGGTCTGGTCTAGGCAATTCAATTTTTACAACATCAGGAAAAAATGTGTTTTGGAATGGTTCATTGTGGGTTGCTGTTGGTAACGGAACAAATACAATTGCTTACTCAACTGATGGAGTTATATGGACTGGTTTGGGAGCTACCATATTTACAACCTCTGGAAATGGTATAGCTTGGAATGGCAATATGTGGGTTGCCGTTGGACAAGGAACAAACTCTATTGCGTATTCATATAACGGAGTCAATTGGATTGGCGTTGATTCTTCTAGTAATATATTTTCTGTTGCGGGAAATAATGTATTTTGGAATGGAATATTATGGGTTGCGGTTGGACAAGGTTCTAACACCATCGCATATTCATATGATGGAATCAATTGGTCCAACGTTACAGATTCTTCTAATAATATATTTACGACCTCTGGAAATGGAGTATTTTGGAATGGATCATTGTGGGTTGCTGTTGGAGCAGGCACAAATTCTATCGCGTATTCAAATGATGGAATAACATGGACAAATGTTACTAATTCTACTAATTTATTTACATCTGGTAACTGTATTAATTGGAATGGAGTAAGATGGGTTTCTGTTGGGCAAGGAACACATACTATAGCCTATTCAACAGACGGAATAACATGGACTGGATTAAATAGTAATATTTTTACAACATCTGGAAATGGTGTTACTTGGAATGGAAAAAGATGGATTGCCGTGGGTCAAGGAACAAATTCTATAGCATATTCAGCAGATGGAATAACGTGGAATGGTTTAGGTGCCTCTATATTTACAATAGGCAACGGAGTAAATTGGAATATTTTGAAACAAAATACCATAACATTTCCGCGAACCATGTATGTTTCTACTGGTTCAGGAACAAACACGATGGAATATTCATTCGATGGAATAACATGGACAAATTGTATTAATTCTAACACTGTATTTTCACCTTTATCACAATATGGTTGCAGATGTATTGCTACAAATGGTAGAAAATGGATTGCTGGAGGAACAGGGGCAGGAAATAATATGGCTTATTCAGATGACGGCATCACTTGGTTTGCTATTCCATACGGAAATAATATAATGAATTTAAGTGATGTTATATGGGATGGTAAAAAATGGGTTGGGGTTGGCAATGGCAATAACAGTTTAGCATATTCTGTAGATGGATTTTCATGGATCGGTCTAGGAACCACTAGTTTTGTGAATGGTGGAGGCAACGTCATATTTTATGATGGAAACAGTTATGTAGCAGGTGGTAATGGTAATACTTCAATTTCTACATCTTCTGATGGAATAACATGGACAAATATATCTAACAGTTCTACTGTAACTATGGGAAATGTAGTTGGTATAGCCTCAAATGGAAGTATATGGGTAATAGTGGGTTCACCTAATAGTGCTAGTAGTAATAGCAGTATGGCTTATTCTTTAAACAAAGGCGCTGCTTGGACAACTTTAGGACTTACTGTATTTAGTTCAACTGGATCCGCAGTTAGTTGGAATGGAACAATGTTTCTTGCTACTGGTTCTGGAACAAATAATATTGCGTATTCATATGATGGAATTAATTGGACAGGATTAACAACTGCTGTGTTTGATTATGCACGTAAATTACATTGGGTTGGAAATAAATGGCTAGCATCTACAGTAGGAACTAACAACACTCTAGCATATTCTTTTGATGGTTTGAATTGGATTGGTTTAGGAAAAACAGAATTTACAAGTCAAGGCATTGCTATGACATCTAATTACAGGTTAGGATATACTTACATTCAACAACCAATTATTATTGGAGGAAGTAGTACAAGTACATTTAAAATGGCTTATTCGCAAAATGGTATACGTTGGAGTTCCATCCTTGGTACAAATATCTTTGGAACAGAGTGTAGATCTATAACTTGGAATGGCATAATGTGGGTTGCTGTTGGAGCAGGATCAAGACCTATTATATATTCATATGATGGAATAAATTGGAATGAAGGTATAAACGGTTCTACTATATTTTCAACTACAGGTTCTGGGGGTGGGTTTGGCGTAGCATGGAATGGATCCATGTGGGTTGCTGTTGGCACAGGAACTAATAAGGTTGCTTATTCAACTGATGGAATAACCTGGACTGGTGCTGGAAATGGTCCATTTGGAACAGGATCAAGTATTGGATATTGTGTAGCATGGAATGGCACTAGATGGTTTGTTGGTGGCGTAAACTCAACATCAGTTGGTATAATGGGACATTCAACTAATGGTACTTCCTATACTTCAATTGGAACAATATTACTTACAGGAGGTTGTAGAACAATAGCTTGGACTGGTTCGTATTGGTTGGCCGGAGGTTCTGGAACAAATCATACAATGATTGCTTCAACTCCAGGAGCAAGTGATACTACACTTTCGAATTGGGTTGGTTTAGGAAAACCATTTGGAACAACATGCAGAGGTATTGCTTGTAATGGATCAATGAATGTTGCAGTCGGCACAGGAACAGCTGGAACAACAACAATTGCTTACTCTAGCAACTCTAATAATTATAATGCTACATGGAGTTCTGCATCAAATTCGTCATCAATATTTTCAACTGGAACAGCAGTTGCTTGGACAGGTAAAATGTGGATTGCGGTTGGAACAGGAACAAATACTAGTGCTTATTCATTTAATGGAATTAACTGGTATGGTTCAGGAACATCGATAATTTCCTCACCAATTGCGATCGGAACTAATCCGAATGTAGGTCCTGTTTCTGTAAGTAGTGAAATGACTTTATCGAAACAATCACAATATAATTCACAATCGTTGTCAATCAATACAGGTTTATATTATGATAAATCTATAAACGATTTATCTCTTACAATGATTGGTTCAATTCAAAATGAATAAATATTTTAAATATTTGATTATTATATAATAATGTTGATGGATGTAAATGCGCCTATTATATCAAATTATAGTCCTATTTCGTCAAAAGGTGGAAGAAGACGTAAAAGGCATACTAAAAAACATTCAAGAAGCAACAAATCTAGAACTAGAAATAATAGAAAAAGACAGAGTAGAAAATATCGTTAACGCACTAAAGGATAATTAAATTAAAATGTAAATCATTATAATTTAATTTTTAGGAAAGGTGGACTTAATGTCTTCTACTGTGTCTTCTATGGTTTCTTGTATGTCTTCTACCACCTGCTAATGAGCGTCTATTAGAACGTCTTCTTTTAGACATTCCTTTGGCAACAGATTTAACTCCTTTTACTCCTAAATCTAGTCCAGTTGCCATGGTTCCATACACTGCGGAAACACCTTTTTCAACAATTGGAAGGGAAGCACTAACCACAGTTTTAGCAGTGGTTCCAACCGTTTTTAAGCCTCTGTCGACCGCAGGTAATGTTTGATTGGCAGTTTTTGTAATGGATTTTACAATACTTGCTCTATGTTTACGCGATTTTGCCATTATAAAATAACTGTATAAATTAATTTATTCAAGATCAATATATTCTAAAGATTTTCATTATAATTTCTACAATTATTTCGATAAATTAGTTTTAAGATAATCTAACGCAAGTTTGTGAAATACATGAATTACCACCAGATTGTGTATATGCTAATGTAGTAACTTGTGTATTAGCTGTAATTGATACTATAGCTGATAATGATAAAGCCGTTGAACTGCCAGATGCACCGTTACGCATTTGTTGTCCAGCAACCGGATACCATGAAGTATAAGTATTCCACATATTACCTGAATTACTTGAAGTATTTGGATTGGTCCCCTGAAAGTAGCTAAATTCGTCCATAGGATAATATGTTATTGGTGGAGAAGTAAACCAAATAGAATTATTAGAGTTGTTATTTAAAATAATATATGCATAAGAATTAGGTGAATTAACAAATGAAATGTTTGACGTTATATAATAAATACCAGGTGTCAGAGTTATTTCAGTAGGCGCAAACCATATAGAATTTGTTAAATTATATGATATAGCTGGTTGTATATATCCGATAGAATTTGATGTAAAAGTAGGTAATGTAGAGTAAGAAACATTGTATGCCATTTTATTATATTATTTTAAAATAAAAAATTGATTTAGATTTAAAACATATTAGAATAAATATAACCAGATAGTATAAGAGAGATGATTATCCCCATTAAATGTTTTACTTGTGGCATGGTTCTTGCCGATAAATATAGATATTATCAAACCGAAGTTCGTAAACGAAAATTGGCTAAACAAATTGGTTTGAATACAAATAATATTGATAAGGTCGTTTATTTAACAAAAGAATTTCATGAAAAGACTGCAGAGGGTGAGGTTCTAGATGATCTACATTTAACTAAAATGTGTTGCCGTAGACATTTCTTAACACATGTTGATATTGAATAATTTCTTACTATAGTATATAGATGGCTAAAAAATCTTCCAGAAAAAGTTCGAGAAGGCATCAGAAAATGTATAATATGAAAGGTTGTTCAAAAACGCGTAAACATTATTTAGGTGGTAGTCCAGATGCTCCTTTAGCATATACCGGAAAACCAACAACATCTGTTCCAAACCCTTTTTTTGCTTACACAGGTAAAGGCGGCTCAAGCTGTGGATTAAGTAACCCAGCAAGTGTCCCTGTTAATACAAACGCATCAAATCCAACTATTCCAAATACTGGCCCACCTATTCAACCCAATACTATTTATAACAATGCTTCACAGCAATTAGGTGGAAAAAGACAAATGGGGGGATGTTGCGGACAATGTGGAGCAGGTTTCATGGTTGGAGGCGTAAGACATCGAAGCGAATGTAAATGTAGTGACTGCAAACAAAAAATAATGAAAGGCGGCAATGTTGGTATTCCTTATCCTAATGGATTGGTTGGTTCTCCTTGGACACATTCAAGTGATGGTTGGCCAGGTGTAAATGGTATAGACGGAGACCGCAATTATATCGCGAATAATACATATCATACAGATGTGTCAAGACAAATGGTTGACTTAGGAGCAAATCCACCTTTTTTAAATGGCGGACAAAAAAAACAAAAAAAAACACAACATAAAAGAAAACAAAGAGGTGGAACCTTGTCTAATTTTATGGGTCAAGATTTAGTAAATTTAGGAAGACAATTTCAATTTGGTATAGGAAGTGCTTACAACGCATTAGCAGGATATAGTGCTCCAGTAAATCCAATGCCATGGAAGGATCAATTACCAAATAAAATGTCGTTAAATTCAGTGGCTTTATAATTATTTTCTGTGAATAATTTATAATGGCTCCTTTTCCTAAAACATTAAAAGAATTATGCACGCCTGCTGCTCTTTACTTTGTAATATCAATGATTTCTTTAGTCATAGTAATTTTCCAAAATGTAGGAAATACAAATAGCTATCATGTAGGAAATTTTTCTTGTCGTGTTCCAAGCACAATGTTGGTATTCATAATTAAATTTATTTATATTGCGTTTTGGACATATATATTAAACTTAATATGTAAAGATGGACACGTTGGTCTTTCTTGGTTATTAGTTCTTCTTCCATGGATTCTTTTATTTGTGATGATGGGATTGCTAATGATTAATATGTAATTCAATTTTAGGCAAATCTACTTTTGTGATAAAGAATAAAGTAGTAATATAATATATAACTACTTTATATGAAGACCAAATTAAAACATGGAATAACATATGAAAAGAATGGTTGGAAATATATATCTATTCATGGAAAACCGAGAGAAAGAGGTTATGCTTATGGTTATTTTTGTGCAAAGGATTTTAAGGAAATACAAAAAATGTTAACTTTTTTAATGATGGAAGCCTATGGTCAAGAATGGAGTTTTTTTATAGATGAAATATCAAAAGGATTCAAAGAATTAACAGAAAAAGACTTTCATGAATTATATGAAGAAATGTTAGGCATCACAGAAGGTTTAAATGCGGCTAATTGTAAAACCACAATTGATGAGATCATTGCTTGGAATTTTTATTGTTCAATCCCTTATTGGTATTCTATCATTTCTGAATCACACACATCTAAAGAAGGTGGCGCACCAGATAGATGTAGTGCGTTTATGGCAGTTGGCGACTGGACTGAAGATGGTAAAATAGTATGCGCACACAATTCATTTACCGATTTTATCGATGGTCAATATTCAAACGTTATTTTAGATATTAAACCTGAAAAGGGTCATAGAATGATTATGCAAACATCACCTTGTTGGATTTGGAGTGGAACCGATTTCTTTGTAACATCTAAAGGGATTATTGGAACAGAAACAACTATAGGTGGTTTCATTCCTTACGAAAAGAAATATCCAATTGGTTACAGAATTCGAAAGGCTATGCAATATGGTAATTCATTAGATGACTATTGTGAAATATTATTACACGAAAACTCAGGTGATTATGCGAACTCGTGGTTGTTCGGTGATACAAATTCCAATGAAATTTTACGAATTGAATTAGGTTTAAAATATCACAACATAGAGAGAACCCAAAATGGATATTTTATTGGATTTAATGCTCCTTATGATGAACGCATCCGAAATTTAGAAGTAGTCAATTCTGGTTTTTATGACATCAGAAGACATCAAGGTGCTAGATTAGTAAGATTGGGCGATTTGATGGATGAACATAAAGGCAAACTAAATATCGATATTGCCAAGAAAATAATCGGTGACCATTATGATGTCTATTTAGAAAAAGAAGACAATCCATGCTCAAGAACGGTTTGTTCTCATTATGATTTAGATGCTAGAGAATATATGTCACAAGAATCGAGACCTAAACCATATGCTCCACGTGGTGCTGTAGATGGGATTGTTTGTGATACAACCTTAGCGAAACGTATGTCATTTATTGCGAAATTTGGTTCATCATGTCATCTATCCTTTGATAAGGACGCATTTTGTAAAAAACATCGTCAATACGCAAAGTTTTGTCCTTATTTAAAATCGAGACCAGCAGAACCTTGGACAGAGTTTAGTGTAAATAATGTTAAGCATAAATTAAATATAACCAAAAGAAATGTAACAAAAAGAAAACAAAGAAAAAATAAAACAAAGAAACAGTAAAAGGAATAGTGAATTAGCCAATTGATAATTTATCAAAATAATATAAAATAATATTATAACAATTGTATATAAAAATATATGATTATTATAATATAAAATGGACAAAGAAACGAACAAGGAAAATATATCTTGGCAATTAATTGATAAGTATTTTAAGGATAATCCAAATTGTCTAGTTTCTCATCATTTAGAGTCATTCAACGACTTTTTTAAGAATGGTATCAAACGAATATTTCGTGAAAATAATCCAGTCCGTTTTATTCAGAGAGAAGAAGATGGGATTGATCCGACTAAAAGAAATGAATGTATGTTGTATTTAGGTGGTAAAGATGGTAACAAAATTTATTACGGTAAACCAGTGATTTATGATGATAATAACGCACATTATATGTTTCCAAATGACGCCCGTTTACGCAATATGACCTATGGCATAACCATTCATTATGATGTGGATGTAGAAATTATTCATTATGTAGATGGCGAAAAACATACTCACAATATGGAGTTACATAAAATATATCTAGGCCGATTTCCTATTATGCTTCAATCTGAGCTATGTATTCTGAACACAATGAGCAAAGAAGTTCGATTTAATGCTGGTGAATGTCGTAATGATTGGGGAGGTTACTTTATCATTGATGGTAAGGAAAAAGTTATTATCCCGCAAGAAAAATTCGCAGATAATATGCTTTATCTTAGAGCGTATAAAGAGGACGATCTGTACAGTTATTCAGCTGAAATCCGTTCTGTATCTGAAGACTCGTCAAAACCAATCAGAACAACATCTGTTAAGATAATTGCGCCATCACCAACCTACAGTAATAATCAAATAGTTGTGTCAGTGCCAAATGTGAAGAAGCCAGTCCCTCTGTTTATTTTAATGCGTGCTTTAGGTGTGATTTCAGATAAAGACATTATTAAAACCTGTATATATGATCTAGACAAAAATGAGTCGATGGTTGATTTATTTATTCCGTCTATTCATGATGCGAATAAGATATTCACACAACAAAATGCTCTTGAATTTATAGCGCAATTGACTAAACGAGGAACCGTATCTAGTGTAATTGAAATTCTATCTGATTATTTTTTACCACACATTGGAGAGATCAACTTTTTGGAAAAAGCCTACTTTGTGGGTTATATGGTGTATCGTTTGCTAAAAGTATTTACAAAAGAAGAAAAACCAACAGACCGCGATAATTTTAGATTTAAACGTATTGAATTAACAGGAACGCTTATTTATGATTTGTTTAGAGAATATTATTTAATTCAAAAAAAGGATATCGCACGCAAAATCGATGTTGAATATTATTACCATAAAGGGTCATATAAAGAAGACAATTTATCTCGTGCTGAGAAACAAACGCTGAAGAAGAAAGTTCAAATGAAAGAGAAAAGCGAAGAGAATAAATACAAGGATAATTTTATTAGTCTTATTGAATCCAACGTGAAATCTTTTTTCAAAGATAGAATTGTTGAACAGGGATTTAGAAAAGCATTTAAAGGCAATTGGGGTTCAGAAGCACACACCAAACGTCTAGGTGCTGTTCAAGATTTAAACCGTTTAAGTTGGTATACATTTATTTCGCATTTGAGAAAAATCAATTTGCCTTTAGATTCAAGCGCAAAAGTGGTAGGTCCTCGTTTATTAAATTCAAGTCAATGGGGTTTTATTGATCCTATTGATACACCTGATGGTGGCAATATTGGTCTTCACAAACATCTCTCTATTAGCACCTATATAACAAGTGGATCATCCGCATTTCCTATTATTAAATGGATACGTGCCAATACTCCTTTGCAATTAGTGCTGGAATGTAGTTCTGAACATTTAGTCAATAGTTCAAAAGTATTTGTAAATGGTTCTTGGATTGGTGTAATAGATACTCCTTTTGAATTAGTTAATTTGCTTAAATTATACAGAAGAAATGGTATTTTACCTGTTTATACTAGTTTGTCATTTGATATAGAACATAATGAAGTTCATATTTACACGGATGCTGGTAGATTGACGCGACCAATTTATTATATTGAAAACGGCAAACCAAGTTTCCAGCGTAAGGATGTAATTGACAAACTTGAAAAAGGGGCTGTTCATTGGGAAAGCATTATTTCAGGCTTTATGAAAAAAGGTGATGAACTATTTAATACCAAAAACAATACCATTTATGAATTGAAAGATTTATACCCAGATATAGGTGGAACTAAAGAAGAAGCGTTTACAAAACTGCAAGCGAATAGAGCACTTGTAGATTATGTTGATACAGCAGAAGAAGAAACCGCATTAATTGCTGTTTCAATGGATGATCTAAACAAAAATAAACATTATACACATTTGGAAATAGATCCTTCTCTAATTTTAGGGGTGATGGTAAATTTGGTTATTTATCCAGAACATAACCCAATTACACGTAGTTCGTTTTCATGTGGTCAAAGCAAACAAGCAGTTTCAGTCTATCATTCAAACTATCAAATGAGAATTGATAAAATGGGAGTTGTGCTAAATTATGGACAAATCCCTCTTGTTAAATCGAGATATTTAGAATATATTAATAATGAAGAACAACCATATGGTGTGAACGCAGTTGTTGCTATTATGTGTTATACTGGTTATAATGTAGAAGATGCTATTTTGATTAACGAAGGTTCTATTTTACGTGGAATGTTTCGAACATCTTATTACTCCATGTATGAAGCGAGAGAAGAAAGTTCAAAGGTAACTGGAATGAATAATTCTAAATTCGCAAATATTGAAAAAAATAATGTGATTGGTAAAAAGAAGGGTTACGATTATAGTTTCTTAGATGATTATGGTCTCATTAAGGAAAACACAGAATTAAATGATAAGATGATTTTAATTGGGAAAATCAATTCGAATTTACAAAATAAGGATACATGGATTGACGATTCTGTTAAGCCTAAAAAAGGTCAACTTGGTTATGTAGATAAATCTTTTATAACGCTTGGCGAAGAAGGATTTAATATTGCGAAAGTTCGATTACGCGAAGATAGAATTCCAGCAATTGGTGATAAGATGGCTTGTGCTTTACCAACTCAACAAGTTCTTACAAATGAAGGTTGGATTGAAATACAACATATTGATATTAAAAAACATAAAGTTGCTACACTTGATATAAATGGAAACATGTATTATGAATTTCCGACAAATAAATTTATATATGATCATAATGGTAAAATGTATTCCATTAAGAATAAACAAGTTGAAGTAGTCTGTACTTTAAATCATAAATTATATGTTAAGGGAAGAGAATATACCGGAAATAAAAAAAATTATGAATTAATTGAAGCACAAAATGTTATTGGAAAAATGGTAAGATTTCAAAAATCTATGAAAAATATATACCCTGATATAGAGTTTATGGAATTGGGAGATAAAAAATATAAGATGGATGATTGGTTACAATTACTTGGTATGTTTATTTCAGATGGGTCAGTTAACAATAGAGCAGTTGTATTATCAGCTCATAAACAAAGAAAGGTTGACTTTAATACTGATATTTTAACGAAATTAGGAATTGAATATTATTATGATAATTATAATGGTTATTTTGCTATTAATATTGGTAAAAACAGAGAAATATATGATGAATTGAAAAAATATAGTGTTGGAGCATTAAATAAATATTTACCCGATTATGTATGGAATTTGTCCCAAAGACAATGTATAATATTATTGGAAGCATTAATGGAGGGTGATGGTCATACATATAGTGATGGATTTTCAAGATATGGAACTATAAGTTTAAAATTAGCAAATGATATATGTAGATTATCAGTTCATTGTGGATGGTCTGGAATTACAAAAATAGCTGCTCAACCAGGAGATAATAAACATATTATTACTGGAACAAAAGGATATAATAATGGTAAGTCTCATATTATTGAATGTAAAAATACATATTATAAAATTAGTATTATACGCAAACAAAATCAACCTTATATAAATAAGAAAGTAAATGATTCTAATAAAGAAGAATTAATAGATTATGAAGGTAAAGTTTACTGTATTGAAATGCCATCATCTCATTTATATTATATGAGAGAAAATAATTTCGCACCATCTATGCTCATAGGAAATTCGAGGGCCGGACAAAAAGGTACTATTGGTCTTATTATCCCAGAAGCTGATATGCCATTTTTGGAAGACGGAACTCGTCCAGATTTAATTATTAATCCACACGCTATTCCGTCACGTATGACGATCGGACAAATTGTGGAAAGCTTGCTTGGTATAGTGTGTACCAGTTATGGTGCGTTTGGTGACTGTACTGCGTTTCAAATTAAAGGACCTAACTATAATGTATATGGTCCAATGCTTACTAAAGCTGGGTTTAATCATACAGGTAACCACATATTATATAATGGTATGACTGGTGAACAAATACAAGCCAATATATATATGGGTCCTACCTATTATATGCGTTTGAAACACATGGTAAAGGATAAAATAAATTTCCGTGCTCGTGGGCCAAATCAGCAGCTAACTAGACAACCTGTACAAGGCAGAGCAAATGATGGTGGGTTGCGTATTGGTGAAATGGAACGTGACGCAGTTTGTGCGCATGGACTGGCCTATTTCTTAAACGAATCCTTTTTAATTAGAGGAGATGAATATTATATGGCTATTTGTAATAAAACAGGCGCTATTTCCATTTACAACGAAAACAAAAATGTATTCTTAAGTCCTTATGCTGATGGTCCAATTCATTTTCATACAAATCCTGATGGCACAATGAGTATAAAGAATTTAACCAAATATGGTCGCTCATTTAGTTTAGTCCGTATTCCTTATTCATTTAAATTATTAATCCAAGAACTGCAAGTGATGAATGTACAAATGCGCATTATTACAGATGAAAATGTAGATCAATTAATGAGTATGTCTTATTCCAATAATATATCCAAATTATTACACAATCCTGAAGAACAAAGTAAGGAGCAAATTGAGAAAATGATTAAAAGCTTCTTGTTCGAGACAAATCTTGCGACTAAATCAAAAGCACCACAACAAGTTGTAGAATCTCCTGAAATGCCTACACCAATTAATGAAGAAGACATAGGAAAACAAAAAACAGAACAACCATCTGAAACCGCTCCAGCATATATTCCATATATTCCTCCATCAGATAAACAAACAGAAGATATGTATAAATCTCTATTACCAAGTTCATCTCCACCATATATACCTGGTTCTCAATCACCTCAATATACAGCAATATCTCCACCATACTTACCTGGTTCTCAATCACCTCAATATACAGCAATATCCCCACCATACATACCTGGATCTCAATCACCTCAATATACAGCAATATCCCCACCATACATACCTGGATCTCAATCACCTCAATACAAAGTAGGCGATGTCTCTCCACAAGAAGTAAAATCAAGTGCTTCAATTTTAGAAGTTCCAAAAGAAGAGAACAATACTTTATCGGAAACGGGAACTCAAAACACAACTACTAGTGGCGAAGAACCTAAAAAAGAAGCTGAAATTAGTAATGATAGTAATACAGATATAACAACTTCTAGCGGAATTAAGAAAATTACAATTTAAACATTTGAAATAAAATTGAAATAAAAATATTACATTATGAATATAGTATAATATAATATGGTGACTACTAATACAAGTGTTCTTATCTCGCAAATTTACCAATCCAGAAAAAATATTCTGGAACTTATGGAAAGTCAAGGATTTGATGTAACAGGATACGCAAACTTTAGTGTTAGCGAACTTAATGCTATGAAACAAAATAATCAATTAGATATGCTTTTAGAACAAAAGGTTTCATCGAGTGATGAAAAATCTCCAGAAAACAAAAAAGCATATATCCGTTATTATTTAGCAAAAACAATTCGACCAGCAAATTTACATGAAATGATTGATGATTTGTTTGTTCTTAGTGAAACTTTAAAAAAAACAGATATGTTATATATTATTATTAAAGACAACGTTAATGAAACATTGATTAATGAACTAAAAGATATTTGGGAACGTGACGGTATTTTCATTGTAATCGAAAGCATTAAATGTTTACAATTTAACATATTAAAGCATACATTGGTTCCACAACACAATGTGATGAGTGAAGAAGATGTAAAAACCATTATGATGCGTTACAATATTTCTGATAAAAATCAATTTCCAGACATTTCAAGATTTGATCCAGTAGCACGAGCTATCGGGTTAAGACCTGGACAGGTATGTCGTATTGTAAGACCAAGTAAAACCGCAATTGAAGCAAATTATTATAGAATTTGTGTATAAATTTTGAAATTTTATTATAATATAATATAATATGGAAATTTCTGAACCGTATCCAACCGGATTTACAGTTTACAGTAAAAGTGGATGTCATAATTGTACCAAACTTAAAAAATTATTAACGGAACATCATTTATTTTTTGTTGAAATTCAATGTGACGATTATTTGATTGAAGATAGAGATAGATTTCTCTCTTTTATGGAATCTAAAATTGGAAAGTCGTATTCTACATTTCCAATGATATTTTATGATGGGACATTTATAGGTGGTTTTAATGAAGCTAAATTACAAATCGAAAAATTGTTGGTGTTATTTGATGAATTGTTTTAACATATAAAAATATATATAAATATATATTAATGGAAGACTATACTAATGAGAACTTTATGGAACCTATCATGTTTCATGAAAAAATAAATGAAGTGAATGGAAACATTGGATTACTTTTAGATGAATTTAAAAAAATATATGTTCTCTCAAAAATGCATCCAACAAATCAAGAATATCAACAACAATATACGAATATGACAAATGGAATAAACAATGTTCAATCCAAGTTCTTTTCTATTTCAAATGATGTCCAGAAAAACATTGACATATTAAACAAAAGTTTATTTGATTTAGACATTGAAATAAAGAGAGAACGAGAAAAAAATGAAGAATTAAAAAGAAAAATAGGAATTGTTGAGAATAAATCAAACGCAGCATCTGAAATGATTAATGACTATACACGAATTTACGACGAACGATATTTACGTAATTGGGCATTAGGATTAAGCACTTTGATATGTATTATAAGTATTGGAACATTATTTCAAAAACAAGGGGTTTAAAAATTCTTTTTATTATCTTTAAATATGTAAATGCTTTCTTTCAGCGTGACAAAAAAACCAGTTTTAATCAACCATTCTATAAATGAATATTGTAGAAATTCACTTCAAATG
>JACCDP010335702.1_pt1 | contig 15132 bp, 14 predicted proteins | sample 7445841 | NCBI WGS metagenome assembly JACCDP01 (sample SAMN15323441, study PRJNA562643) | freshwater metagenome | isolation source: river surface water | place: USA:Blue River Watershed | collected 2017-08-17 | reverse complement strand
GCCTATGCATTGACCGGTGACGCTGAAAATGCCGATCCCGTCTGCAGCAAGTCGGCGCAGCATGCTGATGTGAAGAAGATCGTATTGCAGGCGCAGGCGCCGCGGACAGAAGAAAAGCCGCTAGTCTATCGAAACGATGCCAACTCCATGCGCTACGCCGCGATACCGATAAAAGAAGAACGAGACAAGGTTACCTGACATGACTGACGTGGCACGCCGGCTTTTTCCGCTTTCCCGACTTTTCAAGCCTCGTGTCACGATCTCCCCGGTTTCCGAAGCAGATCGTCTCTTTCTCCAGTGGTTGTGCTTCCTCGGCCTGCTGCTGTTCGCTTCCTTTCTCATGTGGCGCGCCAATATCTGGGGCGTGCTGGTCGCTGCCGATCCTACCGGCATTACGCTGATGATCATCGCAGTGTTTTCAGGTTCCACTCTCTGGGTCGGCATGCGCGCCTGGGCTTTGATGCATGAGCGTCAGTCACTGGATGCGTGGAAGCTTGCTGCAATTTCTCATAGCCCCTCGAATCTGCCCGAAAGCGGCGATACCGCAGTCCACTCGTATTTTTCCGCGCTGCTCGACAAAAGTCGTCGACATGATTACGACAATGCGCAACTCACCGAAGTGCTGGCCGAGCGTCTGCATGGTCCCAGCGAATCCGCGTGGTGGGTGAATGGCATACAGATCAAATTGGGCCTGCTGGGCAAAGTGATCGGTTTCTCCATTCTGGCGATTGAAATTTCGCAGATACAGAACTTTGATGCTTCGCAGTCGCAGACCCTGCTCAAAACTCTGACAGGCGGTCTGGGCATTGCGCTTCTGACGACTGCTGTCGGTCTGGTCGCGAACATGCTGCTGGGTGTACAGCTGGTGAAGCTGGATCGTTGCGGTGACGGGATACTCGCGGACTCGCTTGAACTGGCAGAAACACAGTTGGCCGCGCTAACCCATCAGGGTCGATAGTGAGCTTGCGCAAGAAGCGTCGTGAAGGGGAGGTCGATCCCTTCTATGACATGCTTTTCAATATCCTGATTGCTTTCGTTTTTTGCTTCATCATCGCGTTGCTGGCGATGAATCCGAAAGCAAAAAAGGAAGGCGATATTCCGGCCAAGGCAGAGTTCATCATCACGGTCTCCTGGCCTGACATGAATCCGAATGATCTGGATACCTACGTGCAGGATCCGGCAGGCGCAGTGGTGTGGTTTCGTTCACGCGAAGCGGGTCTGATGCATCTGGATCGCGACGATCGTGGTCTGGCGGGTGATTCGATCAAGGTCAATGGCCGCGATGTCGTCAATCCGCTCAATCAGGAGGTCGTGACGATACGCGGTTTCTCTGCAGGCGAGTACACCGTGAACGTGCAGTACTACGAAAGTAAAAACAGCGAAGCTGTCGAGACCACGATTTCCGTCGTCAAGGTCAATCCCCGCGCCGAGATCGTGTACTACGGTACCGTCAGACTGGATCGCAAGGGCGATGAAGCTACCGCAGTACGTTTTACCGTCGACCCCGATGGCAGCGTCAGAGATATCAATACCTTACCTAAACAGATCGTTCCGCAGACATGACCCATATTTCAATTCTCCTGACCTTCCTGTACCTGACCGTTGCGATACTGCTGCTGGTACTGTGTCTGGCCACGCCATGGAAACGCTGGATCAAGCTGGTGATGATTCTGGTGGTGACCGCGAGTTATTTCGTGGCCAATTACACCTTTGAAGATATGCTGGGTTGGCCCACGCCGCGCATGCTGCCGGAAAAATTCATCATCGTGTCCGCCGTGATTGAAGAGCCCAATCCTTCGAAGGGTGTTGATGGTGCGATCTACTTGTGGATTTCGCCCCTCGATACGCAACGTCCGGGCACGGTGCCTCGCGGCTACAAGCTGCCCTACCTGAAAGATAATCACGCCGAGATCTCGGAGTCGCAGCGCAGGAGCCGTCAGGGCATACGTCAGGTGGCCGTGATCGAAGGTGGCGGTGGCGGTAGTGGCGGTTCATGGCTGAAGATGAACACCGAAAAGAAAGTCAAACTCAAGATCAGCGATGCGCCTGCGGCACGCATGCCGGAGAAGTGATGATGAAGCGCCTGTCCCTGATTCCGGCAGCGCTGGTGTTGGCCGGATGTTCCCAATCCGTACCAGTGGGTGATTCGTATTTTCCGCTGCCAGTCGGCGCGGCTTGGGAATACGATGTCACCTCGGACATCAACAATATTGTTTCGCACGAAACCTACACGCTCAGTGTTGATCGTACGGTCGACACCGACGCCGGTGAGGTCATCGTACGGCGCGCCGAGGTCCCCGGATCGATTGGTATCGAATACTGGTTACGTAAAGAAAAAGATCGTATCGTCCGTATTGCCCAGCGTATCGATGCGGATGAGCAGGCCAAGCTTGACCGTAATCCGCAGGTCGTACTGAAGCTACCTGTCACTGTCGGTGCAAGCTGGATGGTACCAACGGATTTGTTCGTGATTGCGCCCAAATTGGAAATGGGTATGGGCACGACAAAAATGCCCAAGGTGCTGTTGACCTATACCGTTGAAGCTATTGATGAAACGGTGGCTGTAGAGGCAGGTACGTTCAAGTCATGCGCGCGCGTGGCCGGTGTTGGCAGTTTTTCGCTGTATGTGGATGCAGTACAGGGCTTTCGCTCCATACCCGTGGTTAACCGCGAGTGGTACTGCAAGGGTGTGGGGCTGGTGAAAGTGGAGCGCACCGAGCTCCTGCAGTCAGCCTACTACTCGTCTGGCAAGATCACGATGGCGCTAACGGAATTTAAACTTCCGTAGAATCACATCCCTCAGTTTTTACGGCCGCATACGGCTCATTCTTTTGCGCGCCAACCCGCAAGTATTTAATCGTGGCGACCAATAAAAAAGCCGACGGCATAAGCCGTCGGCCAAGACTGCACGGGATTTACTGCCGAATTCCGTATCCCAATGCAGGCGGGAGTAAAACGTTTTACTTCACGAGTTTGAAGACCCAGACGGAACCACCCTGCTCGAGAGTGTTGACCTTCTTGGCGACTTCGCCGCCCCACAGAGGCACAGCGCCGCCCCAGCCAGAGACAACGGCGATGTACTGCTCGCCGCCTTCTTCCCAGCTGATCGGAGGAGCAACAACACCCGAACCGGTCTGGAACTTCCACAGATCCGTGCCATCCTTGGCATCGACTGCCTTGAGGAAGCCTTCAGGTGTACCGTAGAACACCAGATCGCTAGCGGTGGTCATCACGCCACCCCACAGAGGTGCCGAGTTTTTCTTTTCCCAGACGATCTTGCCGGTCTTGGGATTAATCGCGCGCAGTGCACCGATGTAGTCATCGTGCAGTGGCTTGATGGTGAAGCCAGCGCCGAGGTAAGCAGCACCCTTCTTGTAGGTCACAGGCTCATTCCAGATTTCCATGCCCCACTCGTTAGCAGGCACATAGAACAGACCTGTTTTCGGGCTGTAGGCCATAGGCTGCTGGTTTTTACCACCGAGGAAGGAAGGTGCTGAGAACACTACGTTGCCCTTCTTGCCATCTGGACCTTTGGTAGGGTCGCCAGGACGGTTTGCAGGATCGTAGTTAGGACGACCGGTTTTCAGGTCGATGCCGGTAGCCCAGGTGATCTTGGAAACGAAAGGATGGGCACCGTTCAGCGCGCCGGTCTTTGCATCGATCACGTAGAAGAAACCGTTACGGTCAGCCGAAGCACCCATGCGCTTGCCGTCCATGTCGAACGTGACGAATTCATTCACGCCGTCATAGTCCCAGCCATCGTTCGGGGTCTTCTGATAGTGCCAGGAGATCTTGCCGGTAGCGACATCGATCGCCACGGTTGATGTCGAGAACAGATTGTCGCCAGGGCGAAGGTGGCTGTTCCATGGTGCGGGGTTGCCGGTACCGAAATAGGCCAGACCCGTTGAAGGATCATAGGTGCCGCCGAGCCAGGTCGTTGCGCCGCCCGATTTCCACAGGTCGCCAGGCCAGGTTTTGTTGGTGGTGCCGGAAATGCCGTTTTCGATGGCTTTGCCGCCTTCGTACTTGTAGCCCATGTGGCCTTCGACCACAGGACGCATCCAGACCATTTTGCCGGTCTTCGGATCGCGCGCTTCCACACGACCGATGACACCGAACTCACCACCGGAAACGCCGGTCAGCAGCAGACCTTTGGCGATCAACGGCGCAGCAGAAGCGGAGTAGCCTGCAGCGTAGTCATCGATTTTTTCTTTCCAGACCACGTTACCCGTGTTCTGATCCAGAGCAACCAGCTGTGCATCCAAGGTCGCGAAGATAACCAGATTGTCGTACAGCGCAGCGCCACGATTGATCACGTCGCAGCAAGGCATGATGCCCTCAGGCAGACGGTGTTCGTACTTCCAGAGCTTCTTGCCAGTCTTGGTATCGAGTGCGTAGATACGCGAGTAGGAGCCGGTCACGAACATTTTTCCGTTGTGGACCAGTGGCTGCGATTCTTGACCGCGCTGCTTCTCGCCACCGAACGAGAACGACCACGCCGGGACCAGTTTGGAAATGTTGCTCCTGTTGATCTTGTCCAGCGGTGAGTAGCGCTGACCCTGCTGACCCATACCCCAGGTCAGGACATCGCCGCCACTTTGTGCATCTTTTTCGATCATTGCGTCTGTGACGCCGGCGGCAAATGCCGACGAACCGGTGATCAGCGCCATGCCGACCAGAGACGCCAGTAGTTTTCTTTTCATTAATTTCTCCCCCTTGGTTATGCCAATTTGGCTATTCGGTTGCAAGCGTTGTGCGTGGCACGCAGCCACAGACGAGAAGCAACGGCTTTAACAAGGCAAAGGCCATGCCATGAAAATTTCTCACGCAAGTGGGCCAGAAGCCGCAAAAACGCTCAACTTCGGCGCTCTGTTCTGGTACAGAAAGACGGGAGTGTCACAAAATTCAACAGACGCCCGGTGTGACACTGAGGTTCTCGCCAGTCACAGTCAGCCGGGTCGGGGTGGCATGAATCCTTCATGCAGTGGAGCTCGCCGCAAATACACTGAAATGAGCAGGGTTATTCAATGACGCTTACCGCAGAACTAATGGCACGTTTTCTGGCAGCGGCCGTGCGCTTTTCCGGCCTGCCGGCGGTTGATGCGGCGGACCTGCCTGTCATTGAACAGGTCAGTGCCCAGGCTCTCGCGCAAAAGGTTTGCCCTGACGCGCCGGGCACTTGCAACAGTGTCGCTGCCTTATTCGATACTGAAAGCTACCGTATCTATCTTCGCGACACACTCAATCCCACCGACCCGATGGACAATTCATTCATTGTTCATGAGCTGGTTCATGTGCTGCAGTTCAAAAAATTTGGCCATGAGTACTTCACCAGCTGTCGCAAAGTGCTCGACAGCGAGCAGCAGGCTTACTACGTGCAGAATAATTATCTTGGCGAAGAGGGCATAGACTGGCGCGAGGGATTTTTGCTGCGCTTTATGAAATGTCCGCCAGAAGAGGTCGTCAAGGACGAGCTGGATCGCGATTGAAGGCGAATCTATTCAGCTCCTCCTTGGGCGGTAAAGTGAATAAAGATTCAGAGGATCAGCCCCGCCCGGATTTCACCAGTCCCCGCTGCGGATCGTAGCCCGCTGCCGCAATCAGATAAAACACCAAAGCCGAGAGCACGACGACGGACAGAGAGAGTGGCGCGATTTTTCCGTAGAGTGCATAGCGCAGTGCTTCGACCGCATGCGTAAACGGATTGAAGGAAGAAACCAGATAAATCCACTCGGCGCCCGCATTTTGCATACGCTGAATCGGATACAAGGCAGACGACAGGAAGAACATCGGGAAGATCACGAAATTCATCGTGCCGGCGAAATTTTCCAGCTGCTTGATATACACCGAAAGCATCAAACCAAACGCAGACAGCATGAGCGCACCCAGTATCAATGCGGGCAAGGCACTCAATACCTGCCAGGGTGCGAGGCCAATATGCCAAACCACCACGATGATCATGTAAGCCAGCGCTTGCAGCACCGACAGGAATGCACCACCCGCCAGCTTGCATGCCAGCAGATAGCTGCGCGGCAGCGGGGCGGTAAGCAAGAGACGCATCACACCCATCTCGCGGTCATAAACCATGGCCAGTGAAGATTGCATGCCATTGAACAGGCATACCATCAGCGCCAGGCCCGGCACCATGTACAGACGATAGTCGAGTTGCGGATCGAACGGCATCACATTGCCCAGATCAGGCATCTGCCGAAAACCTGCTGCGAACACCACCATCCACAACAGCGGTCGCACCAGCGACGATGCGAGGCGGCCGGGTTGGCGTAAAAATTTGTGTACTTCGCGACCCGTAATCGCGGCCAGCGCCAGACGAGCATGCAGCAGCTTCATGGTTTGCCCTCGGCCCGCGTGAGATTCAGGAATGCATCCGTGAGATTTGCATGCCCGCTTTGTTTGATGAGATCTTTGGGTTTACCGTCGAAACGAACTTTGCCACCGGCCATGACGACAATACGGTCAGCAGCTTCGGCTTCGTCCACCAGATGGGTGGCCCACAGCACACCCATGCCGCGCTCGCGACACAGGGTTTTGACATCACTGAGTATCGATGCTCTGGAGGCCGGATCAATGCCGACCGTCGCTTCATCCATCAGCAAGAGCTGCGGCTCGGACAAGAGTGCGCGGGCCAATTCGACCTTGCGTCGCGTGCCGCCCGAGAGTTGTCGGCAAGTCTCGGGCGCACGATCGGTCAGACCGAATCGTTCCAGCCACTGTGAGATACGCGCTTTCGCTTCGATGCGGGCGATACCGTGCAAATCAGTCTGAAAGCGCATATTGGCCTCGACCGAGAGATCCAGATCAAGTGCAGGCTGCTGAAAAACGATGGCCAGTCGAGCCAGTGCGGCGATGGGATCTTTGCCGATATCGTGTCCCGTCACACTGGCCGTGCCCGCATCGGGCACGAACAGCCCTGAGAGCATTTGAAACAGCGTGGATTTACCGGCGCCATTGGGCCCGAGCAGGGCGACGAATTCGCCAGCGCCCACCGTAAAGCTCACGCCATCGACCGCCTTGCGCTCGCCAAAGGATTTGCGCAGTTCGCTAATGATCAACGGTTCAGGAAAAAGAGAAGACAAGCGATCTCCGATACTTTTTTTGATCGGAGATTGTAACGACTTTGGGTGAGTGGCGTACGCAGCCAGATGGGAAGGTCAGGCGGTATCCGTCAGGTTCACAGTAGGCAGTGCCTCCCATGGGCGATGACTGCGCCAGTTGATGATCCACTCCGCTGGAATCGCCAGTGCGAATGCACCCATGTCAGTCACCAGTTCGCCCAGCGTCGCGCCTTGCACGCTCACGCCGCGCGTCAGCGCGGGAAAGCGTTGTGCGATTTCCTGTCGTACTAGCGGAGCCAGCAGCGCTTCGTTATGTCGCCAGACACTGCCGCCGACGAAAATAGCCTCGGTGTCCAGAATGGCTGTCAGGTTGTACAGCGCTCGACCGAACCAGCGCGCCGCTTCGCGTACTGCGGTCAATGCAGCTGCATCGCCGAGCTGGGCATCACTAAAAATCGCTTCCAGTGGTTTGCCCAGGTGCTTGCCGAAATTGCGCCCGCCTATCATGCCTTCAAGGTCGCCGCGGTTGCCGCAGCCGCACAAGGCTTCCGAGGTATCCGAAAGCAGCATGTGACCCGCATGCCCGGCATTGCCCGCCTTGCCATTCAGGATATGACCATCGACGCACAAGCCGAAGCCTATGCCGGTGCTCCAGGTGACATAGATTGAATTGGCGGGCGCCATGCCGAACGCGCGCTCTCCCTGCAGCGCTGCGACGCAGTCATTCGCGATGCGTACCGCAGCAAAGCGCTCGCGCATTACCGATTCCAGCGGCAGGAAGGTCCAGTCATTCGGCAGATCATCGCCGTTCGGCAGGCCACCGCACAGGTTGGGTGGGATGATGCCGGTCGCTCCGTCGCGTACTTCAAAGGGTCCGCAGCTACTGACGCCTAGAGAGTGAAGCTGCTCACCATCGAGTTGCAGCTGCTGGCAGCAAGCATCTATCAAAGCCAATCCCTGTCGCGCGATCGCGTCAGGTGCGCCGGACTTGATCGTTGATTGCGTCAAGCGCAGCAGCGGGCCGCTGGCATTCGCAATAGATGCAGCCATCTTGGTGCCACCGATGTCCAGTGCGGCAACGTAAAGGGAGGCAGACTTGTCAGTCATTAGGATTCAGCTCTACAGAATTGCATGCGGGTTCGGAAAATTCGGATTCATCAGAAGGCCTTCGATATGGAACAAAGGCCTTCCGTAACTGTGGTGAATGAATGGTTCCCGATAGCATCAGTGCAATGCGGCCCGTAGGGGGACTCGCACCGATGATGAAATACTGTGTTCAGGTGCGCAATGGTTTGTACCGAATGCGTTTGGGCTTCGCACCTTCCTCGCCAAGACGTTTTTTCTTGTCCGCTTCGTATTCCTGATAATTGCCGTCGAAGAAGGTAACTTGCGAGTTGCCTTCAAAAGCAAGAATATGCGTCGCGATACGATCGAGGAACCAGCGATCGTGCGAGATCACCAGCACACTGCCAGCGAATTCGAGCAAGGCATCTTCCAATGCGCGCAGGGTTTCCACGTCCAGATCGTTGGAGGGTTCATCGAGTAGCAGCACGTTGCCACCCATGAGCAGTGTCTTGGCCAGATGCAGACGACCGCGCTCACCACCCGATAGGTTGCCGACGATTTTCTGTTGATCGCCACCCTTGAAGTTGAAGCGGCCCAGATAAGCGCGCGAAGGCATTTCGAAACGACCGACAGTCAGAATATCCGCACCCTGTGCCACATCATCGAAGACGGTTTTCTTGTTATCGAGGTCTTCGCGCGACTGATCGACGACCGAGATTTTTGCGGTGGGTCCGATCAAGACTTCACCACTGTCAGGCGTTTCCTTGCCCGAGATCATGCGAAACAGGGTGGATTTACCAGCACCATTCGGACCAATGATGCCGACGATAGCGCCTGGTGGAATACGGAACGACAGATTGTCGATCAGCAGACGGTCGCCATAGCCTTTACTGACATTGTTGAATTCGATGACTTCATTGCCCAGACGTTCGGCAACTGGAATGAAGATTTCCTGAGTCTCATTGCGCTTCTGGTATTCGTGTTCTGACAGTTCATTGAAGCGGGCGATACGCGCCTTGCTCTTTGCCTGTCGACCCTTGGGGTTTTGTCGTACCCATTCGAGTTCTTTTTTCAGCGCTTTCTGGCGTGCGGATTCACTTGATTCTTCCTGTTTCAGGCGATTTTCTTTTTGTTCCAGCCAGGAGCTGTAATTGCCTTTCCACGGAATGCCATGACCTCGGTCGAGTTCAAGTATCCACTCGGCGGCATTGTCCAGAAAATAGCGGTCGTGGGTGATGCCAACGACGGTACCGGGGAAGCGCTGCAGGAATTGCTCCAGCCAGTCAACAGATTCCGCATCCAGATGGTTGGTCGGCTCATCGAGCAACAGCATGTCGGGCTTTGAAAGCAAAAGCTGGCAAAGCGCAACGCGGCGCTTTTCACCGCCAGACAATACATCGATCTTCGCATCCCATGGCGGCAGGCGCAGTGCATCGGCAGCGACTTCGAGTTGCAGTTCCAGATTGCCACCATCGGCAGCTGCGATGATGGCTTCGAGTCGTGCCTGCTCGGTGGCCAGCGCATCGAAGTCTGCGTCGGGTTCTGCATAAGCCGCATATACCGCGTCGAGCTTGGCGCGTGCTTCGAAGGCTTCGCCGAGGCCGCTCTCGACCGCCTGACGCACCGTCATGGAAGGATCGAGCTGCGGCTCTTGTGGCAGATAGCCGATCTTCAGGTTAGGCATGGGTATCGCTTCGCCCTCGATATCCTTGTCGATGCCGGCCATGATCTTCAGCAGCGTCGATTTGCCCGAGCCGTTCAGGCCCAGGACGCCGATCTTGGCACCGGGGAAAAAAGACAGGGAAATATCTTTGAGGATCTGACGCTTGGGCGGGACGATCTTGCCCACGCGGTTCATTGTGTAAACGTAATTGGCCATGGCTAACGAGAGAAAAAAGGATCCGAGAACGCCGGTAAACGGCAAAGGGCGAGGATAACGTAAGCGGAGAAGCGGGTACAGCGTGCGCAGTTATTTAGGGAGCTGCTGTACAAATTCCGTCTTACGGCTAGACGAGTCTTAATCGGCAGCCGCTGGGGTGGCCGGCAGCCGCCATGCCCGCCACAGCGCCTCGACCGAATACAAGGCCAGCGCAGTCCAGATGAGCGCAAAGCCGATTTGGCGGTTGCCCCCAAAGGGTTCGTGATACAGCCAGACACCCAGCATCATCTGGATACTCGGGCCGATGTATTGCAAGAGACCCACGACCGACAAAGGAATACGGCGCGCACCGAAGGCAAACAAGAGCAGAGGTACGGCCGTCACTGGTCCGGCGGCAACCAGCATGAGCATGAGAGACAGACTGCCGCTGGCAAAGGCATGTGAAGAACCGCTGTCGGGCAGAAGAAGGAAGAGCGCTGCCAGAGGCAGCATGACCAGCGTCTCGACGCTCAGGCCTTCAAGCGCGCCCAGCGCTGCGGTTTTGCGTATCAGACCGTACAGGCTGAAGGTAACGGCCAGCACCAGACCTATCCATGGCAATTGTCCAGTGCTCAGCGTGAGCCAGGCAACGCCGCTGCCTGCCAGTGCAATCGCTGTCCATTGCAGAGGTTTCAATCGCTCGCCGAGCAGTACGCCAAAGAGCACATTGAAAAGCGGCGCGATGAAGTAGCCAAGGCTGGCATCGATGATGCGATCCGCATTCACAGCCCAGATGTAGATCACCCAGTTTGCGCCCAGCATGGCCGCGCTGGCGACAAAGGCCAGTGCAATGCGCGGTCGCGCGCGTATGCTCTGCATCCAGTCCCATTGGCGCCGGAATGCAAGGATCAGCCCGAGAAAAATCGCTGACCACACGACGCGATGCGAAAGTATTTCGAGTGAGGGTATGCTCTTGAGGAGTTTCAGGTAGAGAGGAAAAATCCCCCATAAGGTGAATGCACTGCCCGCACTGAGTATGCCCAGGAACATGGCTTAGTCCAGTTCCAGTGGCAATTGGGGTTTGGGTTCTGTCGACTGTTCGACAGACGACTTGGCAGCGGAGCGCGACCTGCCTTCGCGCAGCGGATTGCGGCTGCCGTGTTTGATAAAGACCTGACGCGCGGTTTCGCGCATCTGCGGATCACGTCGCAGTGACCACAGCAAATCACGCGCTAGTTTCGCACTCGTCAGATGATCGACGATGGGTTCCGGGTAATCCGGACCGATCAGAAATTTCAATTCTTTTTGCATGGCCAGCGGCATGGTGGCAGGTTCAAAGATGAACTCATCCGGCACACGCTGGAGTTCGGGCAGCCAGCGCCGCACAAAGATGCCTTTGGGATCCTGGTCTTGCGCCTGTTTGACGGGATTGTAGACCCGCAGCGTATTGATGCCGGTAACGCCCGATTGCATTTGTATTTGCGCGTAATGGATACCGGGTTCGTAGTCCAGAAATTCTCGTGCCAGATGCAAGGCCGGTTCACGCCAGTGATTCCAGAGCTGGTAACTGGAAAAACTGATCAGCATTGCGCGCATGCGAAAGTTGATCCAGCCTGTTTGCGAGAGCATCTTCATGCACGCATCAATCAACGGGAAGCCGGTTTCACCGGCACACCAGCGTTCGAAATAGTCGCGATTGAAATGCGGCTCACGCAGCCCGTCAAATCCGCGATGAACATTGCGCATCTCGATATCCGGTTCGGATTCGAGTTTTTGAATGAAGTGACAATGCCAGTGCAGGCGACTTTCGAAAGATTTCAGGCTGGCCAAAGTGCCCACCGGGCGCACCGTTTCCGGCAGCGCCTTGAGTTGTTCGCGGGTTTTCCAGATCTTGTGCATCAATTCGCGCACCGAGAGCACGCCATAAGCCAGATACGGCGACAGACGCGAGCAGGCTGTTTCTGCAGTCAGCGGACTGGACATGGCATAGCGGTAGTCGGCGAGATGCTGACTGAAAAATTCTTTCACCTGCTTCGAGGCCATGCGTCTGCCGCCCCGCTGGCGCAGCGGTTTGTCGGGAGCATCCAGCCCCAGCTGCCGTGCTGTCATCAGCCCCGAGGGTGTCAACGTTTTACCGTTCGAGCGCAGAAAGTCGGGAGCATTGAGTACGGGCATGCGCATGCGCTGCATCCACTGACTGGCCCAGTCATCGCGCGAGGCCAGCCGGCGTACCACGCCGTTGGACGGATACTCTTTCCATCGCAGGCCCTGCGTACGACACCATTCGGCTACCCGACGGTCGCGCGCATAGCTGATGGCGTTACCGGTTTCTTCATGCGAGTAGAGCGTGAAATCGCCAAACTGTTCTCGCACGCGTTGCAGTACTGAAGTGATTTCGCCGTGCAGTATCAGTAATGAGCTACCGCGACCTGTGAGTGCCTGATTCAGGTCATCCAGACATTCATTAATGAAACCCAGATGCTGCGTTGAATAATCCGGTGCGCGGATGAGCTCGGGTTCGTACACGTAGAGGGGCAAGACAGCCGAGTGGCGACCGGCATCGCATAGCGGTGCATGATCGAAAACCCGCAGGTCGCGCTTGAACCAGACAACGGCAATACCGGGTGATGTCATCGATGCCATGTGCGCCGGGGCGCGTTAGCGGAAGCAGCGGTGCAATGGCTCCAGAAAGCCGAAAACGAACGGCAAGCCGTCTCGGGATCGGGAAACCGACGCGGCGGTTCTTGCAAGTCAGAGCAAAGCACGGGCAGCAATTCGCGATAACCAGGATTGAATGTGGCCACCGAACTGATATCGGCAGCGTTAGCGAGCATTGTACTGAGTTCTGCCAAGTCGCAGACGAATACATGATCGGTCACAGCTTGCATGCGCTGCATCACGAAATCCCATCGCTGCTGTGACCATGGGAAGCGCTCATGAAAGGGGCGATGAATCACGCCCAATCGCAGTCCATCAAATTCGGAATCGTCCAGCATCCACGGATGGACCAATCGCACTCGACGGGCCTGACTGAGCGCCGTTTTGTCTGCACTCAGGCTGTCGGGCGCGCCAATGAGTGTCGGCTCGCTGATGCCCAACAGGGATGGGTTGACATCCACCGTTGTCTGGCTGCGCGCAATCGCTTCCAGTGCTTCATAGGAGGTATCGATCACGCTGCGCGGGCAATGCCAGGGGGCGCCTGCATGTCGGGCGACATTTTCTGCATTGAATAAATACGGCTTGCTGCTGAAGGTCGCTGCAATCCACTGCCACGACAAATGATTCGAGGCCAGATCGCCATCGAGTAGATGACCATACATCCAGTCGGCAGCGACACGCCAGTGTACCTTGCGCAGATGAACCGTATAACTGGCGAGCCACATGCGGGCATGGTTGTGCAGATAGCCGGTCTGATAGAGCGTGTGTACCGCGCGATCGATCACGGGCAGGCCGGTACGGCCTTCGCGGATATCGTCGGGCAGTACGTCACTATATTGAATGCCCGGCAAAGGCGATCGCATGTCAGCAAGAATCGCATCGCCAGCGCGATGCCAGACATGATGAAAAAATTCGCGCCAACCAAACTCGAAGGCGAGCTTGTCTTCCAGCGTGAGTTTGGGCAGCTGCGCGAACAGCGCTGGAATCGAGACAAAGCCGTGCGTCAGATACGGCGAGAGTCGTGTGACTTTGCCGTCAAGATGATTGCGGGTTTTGGTATAGGCCGCGATATTGATCGCGGCAATGGTATCGGCCAGTGCTGATTCGGTGGGAGACATTCAATGTCGCTGAATCACATGCTGCGCCGGTACTGCCCGCCCACCTCGAAAAGCGCGTCGGTAATCTGGCCTAGCGAGCACACTCGAACCGCTTGCATCAACTGAGCAAAGACATTCTCGTCGCGGATCACAGCTTCCTGCAGTGCGGCCAGTGATTGCTTGGCGGCCTCGCTGTGATTTGCGTGGAAATCTGCGAGACGCTTTAGCTGGGACTGCTTTTCATCATCCGTGGAGCGTGCGAGTTCCAGCTGCTGTGCAATGGTGTCGCCCTTGGGATTGCGGAAGGTGTTGACGCCAATGATGGGCAGACTGCCATCGTGCTTCTTGTGCTCGTAGAGCATGGACTCTTCCTGAATCTTGCTGCGCTGATAGCCGGTTTCCATCGCACCGAGTACGCCACCGCGCTCAGCGATGCGCTCGAATTCCTGCAGTACAGCTTCTTCGACCAGATCAGTGAGTTCTTCGATGATGAAGGAACCCTGACTGGGGTTTTCATTTTTCGCCAGACCCCATTCGCGATTGATGATGAGCTGAATCGCCAGCGCGCGGCGCACGGATTCATCCGTCGGCGTGGTGATCGCTTCGTCATACGCATTGGTATGCAGCGAGTTGCAGTTATCGTAGATCGCAATCAGCGCTTGCAGGGTGGTGCGGATGTCGTTGAAATCGACTTCTTGCGCATGAAGTGAGCGACCGGAGGTCTGAATGTGATATTTCAGTTTTTGCGAGCGCTCATTCGCGCCGTATTTCTCGCGCATGGCCACGGCCCACAGACGACGCGCCACACGGCCGAGTACGGTGTACTCCGGATCCATGCCATTCGAGAAGAAGAAAGAGAGGTTGGGCGCGAAATCATCAATATGCATGCCGCGCGCCAGATAGGCTTCGACAAAAGTGAAGCCATTGGAGAGTGTGAACGCCAGCTGCGAGATCGGATTCGCACCGGCCTCGGCGGTGTGTTAGCCCGAGATCGACACTGGGTAGAAATTGCGCACTTTGTGGTCGACGAAATATTGCTGAATATCGCCCATCACCTTCAATGAGAACTCGGTAGAGAAGATACAAGTGTTCTGACCCTGATCTTCTTTCAGGATGTCGGCCTGCACCGTGCCGCGCACGTTTTGCAGTACCCAGGCACGTAGCTGTGCTGCTTCGTCTGCCGTTGGCTCACGGCCTTTTTCCTGTTTGAATTTGTTGATCTGCTGATCAATCGCCGTGTTCATGAACATCGCGAGGATGGTCGGCGCTGGTCCGTTGATGGTCATGGAGACCGACGTGGTTGGATCGCAGAGATCGAAACCGTCGTACAAGACCTTCATGTCATCCAGAGTGGCAATCGACACACCGGAGTTACCGACTT
>JACCDP010857162.1_pt1 | contig 15133 bp, 19 predicted proteins | sample 7445841 | NCBI WGS metagenome assembly JACCDP01 (sample SAMN15323441, study PRJNA562643) | freshwater metagenome | isolation source: river surface water | place: USA:Blue River Watershed | collected 2017-08-17 | reverse complement strand
TACCAACGGTGATGTGGTTACAGTTCTTGGTTCAGCTTCTACAGTGTACAAACCAAACCTGTTTTTCCACAAAGATGCTTTCACATTGGCAACCATCCCAATGAAGCGCTTGCACTCAACTGACTCATATATTACTACCAAAGATGGTTTCTCTATCCGCGTTAGTAAATATGCCGATGGTGATGCAAACACCAACAAAATACGCTTTGACTTACGGGCGGCATTTGGTGTGATTAATCCTCACATGGCTGGCCGTGCGTTTGGTGTATAATTAGAGGGGGAGCAATCCCCCTTTTTTATTTGAGGTTTGTATGGATAAGACTTTTTGGTTTCCCGTGTTTTTCGGTATTAAATCAGATTTTGTAAAAGTCGTTTGTAATTGTGACGGCTTTGATAAGTTAAAGGGTTTTGGATTTGTTAAATCAGTAGATGAACTTCCTGCTGAACTGCCAAAGCCTAAAAAAGAGAAGCCAGCCAAAGAGGTTGAATGATGTTAGCTGAAGACTGGATAAAAGACGCATATCTTGAGATTGGCGCTGCATCTGCTGAGACTCCAGTCAGTTCGGCAATGACTCAGACAGCTATTCGGTATGCCAACCGACTAATGTCTAGCGTTGACTATCTTGGTCTTGGTTATACTGAGATTGATTCGGCTTCTGATGAAATAACCATTCCTCCCTACGCTGAAGAGTGGGCAGTTAAAGCGCTTGCAGTTCGATTGTCTAATCAGTTTGGATCATTCGAAGGACTGATAGACTTAAAAGCCGATGCGCAAGCTGCTTACAACAATATGATGAAGCACATCACTTTGGATATTTCGATGGGTATGCCTGCCGGACTTCCGCTTGGCTCTGGCAATCAAGATACTTGTGGTCTTGGCGTGTTTTATGGCGCTGATCCAGATAGCGTAGAATTAACAGAAGATGGCGGTTATACACTTCTTGAGGAATAGTGATGCGCGGCGGAACACCATTACCATTCACAAACGGCTTTTATCTCTCCCGGTCTAAGCCTTTATCTGCGCAACGGTGCATCAATTGGTATCCTAATGTTGCTGAAACGGCTGCTGTCAGTGAGTCTAATTTGTATCCTACGCCCGGTCTCGTGGATATTCTTGATAATCTCGATGGTATCGGTCGCGGCCTTCATCTGCTTAACGGTGTTTTGTACGCGGTTGCGGGGCAGAAACTCTACCGAATAGATGAGTCTTTGTTATCAACTGAGATTGGGACAATTGACGGAACAAACAGGGTGATAATGGCATCCGATGCTAATCAGCTTGTGATTGTTGTTCCTGATGAATTTGCTTATTGCTATACGGTAGGCGGGTCATTGATTGACTTGTCAGGCGTTGCTAATTTCATATCTCCAGTTTGTGACGTGGTTCAAATCAATTCCAAGTTTGTCTTTGCGCAGACTGGGACTAATATCATTTTCCACTCTGACTTAAATCAGGCAGATGTTTATTCGGCTTTGAACCAGTACATTGTTGTTCAGTACCCAAAAAATAAGGGACTCCAAGCATATAGAAATACATTGTATTGCATGGGTGACTTTGTAACAGTTCCATTTTCTGACCAAGGCCAATTAGAGTTCGCATTTAGACCTATTCCCCAATCTGTTATTGATTCTGGGTTGGCTTATTCGACTTCAAAGACTGGATTCAGAGACTCCTTCATATTTATTGGTTCTGGCGAAAATGCTGAGCGGTCTATTTGGTTGTTTGCTGGCGGATCACCACAAAAGATAAGCACAGAGCCGATTGATTTCATTATTCAAAATGAATCACTAGAGTCTGTTGAGAAGTCATTCGTATTAAGGCATTCACAAAACGGCGCTGAATTCGCTGCTGTGTTTATTGGTGATTATTGTTTTGTTTATGACTTCGCTTCTGGGCGATGGCATGAAAGACGGTCAAGAATTCCAAACGGTGTCGATTATATCGATGCGCCTTGGCGAGTTAATTCTATTCAACAAGCCTACAACAAGGTTTTTGTTCTGGATTCAGATTCGGGTTATTTGGGTGAAATCACAGACTCAGCTTATAACGAATATGGGATAAGCATTTACAGAAAAGTAGTCACTCAACCATTCAACAACAATTCAACACCTACCAGAGTTTATGCTGTTGAGCCTTATTTTGATGTTGGATATGAGCCTAGCGATGTAATATCAATGCGGTGGTCTGATGATGGCGGATTTACGTGGAGCGAACCGTTAAGCCGAGGATTAGGTGAGGTTGGCGAATATGGTCGCCGTGTTGTTTTTGATCGCCTTGGGATGTTTGTCAAAACCAGAATGGCCGAATTTACATACACAGGCCAAAACCCATGCTCATTTAATAAGTTGCTGGCAAGATGATTACTCAACCGCACAGATCAGAGGAAGTTGTCACCATTGACAGGCGCACAGAGCAAACTATGCGTGCGTGGATGGATGACATTACCGATGAGGTTAATGGTCGATTTGTTATCGCGGAAGAATGGGTAATTCGGAATCTGCAAGATTTTAGAGATGCTGGCGCTGAGTTTATTGGCGACGAGATTCATATTCCTGACGGCATCTGCCTAAGCATAAAGTCAAAAATAGACATAACGCCTTACAGATTGGTGATGAATGGAAATGCCGCGATAGAGGGAACAAACGCAGAAACCGCGCACATATATAGCAATCTGTCATCTGGCTCAATGATTTATAGCGAGTACATTTTAAACCTTCGAGATATAACACTGCTCACATCTGCTGGGGTTTATTGTGTTGAGATGGATGGCACATCAAACCCAAATGCTGTAATAGACTGGTTTGCCGTTAATTTTACGGGCGGAAAATCGGCAAAGCTCACCACGTTAAACAATGCTAATATAATTCTGATGGGGCTTCTTTCGCCAAGCAACGGCCTTGAGTTCTATGGGACATTTGGAACTGTCGCAATAATCGAAAGTATTTACGCTTTGTCAGGGTCAGGAAAAACGGCTTTAAAATTTGACTCCGGCGTTACAATCACAAGACGAATTAGATTGATGTTTAGCGCATTCGTTATGTCATCGTCGGCGGTCGGGATTGATGTGCCCTTATCTGTTACGATACCTGACGATACCTACATTTTGTTTTTCTGCAACTTTGCAGGCGGCGGGACTTACGTCAGCGGATACACAAATACATCATTAAAATCCAGATGGTATCAGAACCGTGGAATCTCGAATACATCAAGATTTGGCGAGTATTATGTCGCTAACAATGCAACAGCTACAGTCATTGGCGGGATAGGAACTTATGTCAAGCTGGCTGGAACCACTACAGCATTGGCCGCAAACTCAGGTTTTAGCCATACAAACAACCGACTAACTTGCACATCGGTTGTCACAAAGTTTTATGTCGTTAAGTTTATGGTGACATTTACATCCGGGTCGGGTGATGTTGTCGGGTTCAAGCTGTACAAAAACGGGTCAGAAGTTTTGGGGTCAAAGGTCAGAGCAACGGCAAACCCAGCGGGAAGGGCTGAGAATGTTTTTGGCTTTTCCATAGTTGAGCTGGCATTGAATGATTATGTGGAAGTTTGGACAGCAAACGAGTCATCTACGACAAATGTGGTTGGCGTTGATTATTCGCTACTTGCAACTGAGCAGCTATGATTATTGAGTGGTCTGAAGACTCAAAACTAGCAACTGAGATAATGAGGTCAATCTATGCTTTTATATCTGATGATACGTGTCCACCTGTTGAAGAATTTGAAGTTACGCTAAACGATATTATTCGCTTTATTGTGTGTTACAATGCAGGGCAGTTAATGGGTGGATTTTTGTTGATATTTAAGGATAAAGAGGCGGAAATTCACACCTGTTTACTACCTATTGCAAAGGGTAAAGCGAAAGAGTTTGGTGATTTAGTTCTCCAAAAAATCTTTAAAGAGACTGATGTTGATAGAGTAACAAGTTACGCCCCTGTAGATAATCCGTTAGCAAAAAGACTAGCGTTAAGGTGTGGGCTTAAATTTACCGGATACGGACAATCAATGACCAAGAACGGTCGGAAGGTTGACGTTGAAAACTTTGCAATAGAGAGGGCTGATATATGCCTGCAATTCCCGCATTAATCGCAGCTGGTGGTTCGATGCTTGCCGCAAAGCAGCAAGGCGACGCCGCCGGTGGTGCAGCGAACACACAAGCAAAAGGCGTTGCCGCAGCGCAACAGATGCAGCGAGACTTTACAAATCGCGCACTAAATTACATTCAGCCAACATTTCAAAATGCTCGAAATGCGCTTCAGCAAGGCCAAATGCAAGGTGGATTATTGCTTGATGAAGCAGGTAATGTTTTGTCTCGCGGATACGATCAAGCCCGGGGCGATGTTACAACTGGATTCATGGGCGCTGAGCAGCTTTATCAACCGGCGTACCAAACCGGACAAATGTCAGCATACAAACAAGCGGCATTAAATGGGCTATTGGGCGCAGATGCACAACGACAAGCCTATTCTGAATTCCAATCATCACCCGGTACACAATGGCTACAAAGCCGACAACAGCAGGCGATATTAAATAACGCCGCTGCATTGGGTGGGGGGCTGGCGAATCAAACCGGCGTACAGCAAGCATTACAAGAAAACGCGCTTGGCGGTGCACTGCAGGATTACGGAAACTATTACAATCGTTTGTCTGGATTCACTGATCGGGGCGATGCCGCGACTGGTGCTATTTCTGGCATACGTCAAAACCTTGGCCAAATACTCGCCAATCTTTCTACATCTAAAGCGGGTGATGTTGCGGGTATCTATGGGCAACAAGCTAATTTGGCAACAGGAACACAGCAAGGAATAGGACAGCTTTTCGCAAATGAGGGAATCACAGCTGGAAATATCCTAACCGGAGCGGGTTCAGAGCAAGCGCAATTAGCACAGAATCTTGGTGTTGCTCAATCCGGTGGTCAGTTATATGCCGCTCAAAACGCACCGGCATGGGCGCAAGGGCTTCAGTCTGGACTTGGAACATATACAGGACTTGGTGGCACTTTTGGACGAGGCGGGGCTAACATGGGCGCAACCAATGCAAGCGCTGATTATACTGGCAAAGCCTATCAAGACTGGCTGGCAGCACAACGAGGTTAATATGAGCTGGAATCCAATTAAGGCTGTAAAAAAATTACATAACGCAATGCCGGGGGTTGGTAGTGCTGACCCAAGAAAGGCTTTGGCTAATTTCCATAACGCGCAGCCGGGGCGCGGCGGCAGTATGGATTTAATCGGAAAGGTTGATAGCAGAGGAAACATTATCGGCGAGCAGGCTTATGGTCCTTACGCTGATATTGACCAAACGATGACATATCAGCAGCCTTTTGGCTATCAGTTGGCGCAAATGCCACAACTGCCTCAAACGCAAGGCACTGACTACAATTCAATGTTTGCGCAAATGATTAGACAAATGCAAATGCAGCCGCAACAAATGCCACAGCCGCGATCTGGCGGGGCAGGAAATTATTTATTTGGTCAAAGTTTCATACCGCAACCACAACAACAGTATCAGCAACAAATGCCGCAATTTGACTACACAAGGGCAATGATGGGACGGAGGTTCTAATGGCAACACCATTAACCGCGCAAATTGGCAGACCTGAACGGGTTGATCTTGGCGCTGCTTTAATCGGCGGAATGCAAAACTATCAAAAAACCCAAGGGATGCAGCTTCAAAATCAAGCCATGCAGCAAGATGTTCAGCAAGGCGATTTTGCGGTGAATCTTCGCAACTTACAGATTATGAATGCCTTAGCAAAGAAGGCAAAAACAATACCTTTAGAGCAAAGGCCAATGTTTCGTGACCAACAAATGCAGCTTATGCAATCCATTGGAATTGATCCCGCTCAAATGGCTCAAGCTCCACTTGATGACGCAAGTTTGGATCAGTGGATAGGCCAATCTGATGCGGTGTTGGCTAGTGTTATGCCTAGACAGCAAGGCAGGGTTCAGTCAAGTCAAATACTTGACGATGGAACTGTCGTGGCTGTTATGTCCGATGGGTCTGTTCAAGTTAAGGATTCGGCTGGCAATGTGCTATCCGGTCAGGATGCCAGTATGGCTATAAGGGCTGCGCAAGAGTATGGCACTAACTTACAGGGTGGAAGGGCTGGTGCAAGAGCACAGGAAACCTATAATGCTCGCTTGGCTATTGAGCCAGAACTTAAGTCACAAATAAAATCAGCAGAGCAGCAGGTCATGGCTGAAACTGAGCCACAAATTAAGGCGGCAGAAAGAACGGCGACACAAGGCGCAGAACAAAGAAGCATTTACAAGAATCAGGCAGTTGCTGCGGCTGAGAATATCCCAACACTCAAGAGAGCAATCCAGCTACAAGAAGAGATAATGTCTGGTGGCGGTGCGAATACCTTACGCAAGGTCGCAAACTATCTTGGAGTATCTAGCGCTGATGAAGGCGAGCTTAATTCCTTGTTTGGTCAGAATATCCTAGGCCAACTTAAGTCTACTTTTGGCGGCAACCCAACAGAAGGGGAGCGGTTAGCATTAGAGCAGGCGCAGGCGAGCTTTACGCAAACCGGCAAAATCAATATCAGGCTTCTTAATAATGCGCTTAAGTTGGCAGATTTGCGAATTAGACGCGGCAAGCAAGCGGCCGCTACAGACAAGGATGAGGATACCGTTAAATATATTGAAGATGCTATGTCTGTCGATTTTAGTGACGAAGAAGTGCCGACTACACCTAGATCACAAAAACAAGGCGGTCAAATAATGATTGATGCCAATGGCAATAGAGCAATGGTTTATCCTGACGGCACATTTGAGGAGCTGTAATGGCCTTTGATATAAGCACAGCCAAGCCAGAATCGCAAACTAAAAAAGGCTTTGATCTTTCTACAGCCAAGCCGTTTTCATCAAATTTAACGATGGCTGATATTCCTATCGGCTTTCCAGCGGCTGAACAGTCGCAAAGAGTACAGCAACCTCAGCAACCAATGGATGCAGGAATAAGTTCGGCTCCCATAATTGGCGGAGCTTATAACTATGCAAAATCAATCACGCCAGAGCCTGTAAAAAACTTCATTGGGAGTGCTGTTGCTGGCGGTGCTGATGTAGCCCAAACCGGCGCAGCAATGTTGAGCGGGATTGGCTCTGATATTTTAGGTCGCGGCATGGCTTTGGCTGGTGGCGGGTATCCTGCTAACCCGGAAAAGCAGGCGCAGATTTATGAACAAGTTACATCTGCTAATCAGTATGTGCCAACAAGACAAGGCGCACAGCAAAACCTCCAAACGATTGGCAAAGTATTGCAGCCACTTGAAGCTCTCCCGCCTGTATTGGGTGCGGGAATGCCGCAAATGAATGCTATCGCAAGATCAGCAGCTATGCGCCCTGAATTGCCTCAAGATGTAACGCCATCTAAATCAATGCAAGAGGCTCTTGATATTAATCGAGGGTCTGAAAATAAGGCGCTGGCTGGAAAGATGACAACAGCACAGGCACCAATGAAGCCAGTAACCGATCCGATTGCTAAAAAGGTCATGGATATTGGATTAAGTGATAAGTTTGTGCAAAGTGTCAAATCATCTTCTGCGGCTGACAAAAAGAAATTCACGCAAATGCTTGATGTTCTTGGTAAGAGCCAAGACGAATTGATTTATAGTAAGTTCAACCATCCGTCAGATGTTGTTGGGGATTCGTTGAAAGAAAGAATCAATTACGTTAAAAACACAAACAGACAAGCGGGAACAGAAATAGACAGGGCGGCGCTTAACCTTAAAGATAAGACAGTTGACTATTCTGGCTCTGTTTCTGGATTTATTAATGACTTGCAAAATATGGGTGTTTCTTTAGATGCCAATAAAAGGCCAGCATTTAAAGGCTCTGACGTTGAAGGTTTTGCATCAGATGAAAAAATCATATCTCAAGTATTAACAAGACTTAATGATCTTGGGGATAATGCCAAGGCTTATGATGTGCATAGATTAAAAAGATACATTGACCGCAATGTATTGTTTGGAAGTTCTGCGTTAGAAAATGCAGACCCGAAGACGGTTAAAGTTTTGCGCGATCTAAGGGAAAGAATAGATGCTGATTTGGATGGCAAGTTTAAAGATTATGATGCAGCAAATACAAAATACTCGAAAACTATAAGGTCGCTTGACGCACTACAGAAAAATGCTGGCAGTGTTGACATATTGAGCGATGAAGCCGATAGATTCCTTGGCGCTAGAGCTAGGGCGATAATGAGCAATCAGCAAAGAGCTGGCAGCTTAGAAAAGGCCATCAAAGATATTGATGACACAGCAAAAGAGTTCGGATTTAAGTCTGATGAAGATATAATTAGGCAAATAGGAATAGTTGATGAGCTTGAAAAAGTTTTCAATGTTAAAAGAAGTACTTCTTTGGGCGGCGAAATGGACAAAACAGCCGACACGCTAAAATCCTTAAGACAAAAAGGAACAACAGAAACCGCAATAGATTTTGCTTTTGATCCGATCACTAAAAAGTTTAGAAAGACAGAGGATCAAAGAAAAAAAGAAGCTATTGAAACGATGAGAAAGTTACTAACAAGGGGTGAGAAGTGAAGCGATTTATAAACCCAGTACCTCAGTTCCTAAAATCAAACGGCGACCTATGTTCGGCTGGAAAGCTGTACTTTCTACAAGAAGGCACAGACATACTAACAAGTACAAAAGCCATTTATCTTGATGCTGAAGGAACCACTCAAAGCATAAACCCTGTTACATTAAGTAACGATGGGAGAATGCCTAACGTATTTGGTGAGGGGAAATATAGAACTAAACTTTACGACTCTGACAATGTTCTACAGTGGACAAGAGACTTTGATTTTGATGCCGAATCGGCTCAATTTGAAGAATGGAATAGCCAAGTAACCTACAGCGAAAAAGCTATAACGCAAGGCTCTGATGATGACTATTACATATCAGAAGCTCCAAACAACAAAGGTAACGATCCGACTGTCGGAGCATCTGCGCAATACTGGTCAAAGATAGCATTGATTGAATTCTTTAATGCCGACAAGCCGGGCGGTTATCCTGATAATGCAGTCGTTATCCTGAATGGGCGGTTATACGCATCAAACACAGCAAACAACACAAACACGCCGCCACATGCCACATGGGATGATTTGAGCTTCAATAATGCGGTTACAGGGAATTTCTCAGCAACAGGAACAATTACAGCGCAAAATATAACTGTTTCCGCATTAAAAACATCATCAACAGGAAGGGCATCCACGACAACTGTAGCGGCAGACCCTGACCTAGTTGTTACTGGGCTGGTAAATGGTGGCTATTACCATATACAAGCAAGATTAAAATGGAACGATAATAGCGGGGGCGCAGCTAACGGACTGCGATTAACGCTTGATAGCGGCGTTGATATGTTTGTCCAGTCTATTAGTTATTTGCGAATTCTTGGGTCTAGCAATGCAACTTCAGACAACACGGCAGAGTATAGTTTCAATTCGTTGCTTGCTGGGTCTGATGAAACCATACAAATAGACGCAATAGTTAGACTGGACGGGGCGGCAACTTCGGTGTCAGTGCTATGGGCGCAAAATACATCATCAGCAACTAATACAACAGTTAAAACTGGTCATATCAGCGCGACTAAAATAGGGTAATAACATGAGCGAAAAAAAATCACAATTTATTGAAGTCGAAACACTAACTGATTCTCAATGTATCCCTGTTTTTGGGTCTGGCGTTGATCGTAAAATATCAATTCCTAATCTTTTTAAGCAAATCAGAGATGAAAGTTTTTCGCCATTTATTTATCCAACCATTGCAGTTCTTCAATCCGCTGATCTTGAGGTTGACGTAGATAACCCGACCTATTGCCGATGCGAAGAAACAGAATATCGACTTTATAAAATTACCAATGCCGCGCCCGGTGTTGATGATATTGCATTGACCAATGGGAATACCGCTGAATATCAGATCGAATATAGAGATACCGGTTTTGTTACAAGCGTTGCCACAACAGCGACAGGTGCGCTCGCAGTATTTACAGATTCAACAGGTCAGGAAATTGACAAGTCAGTAGTTCCAACCAATACAGGTAAAGCCTTTATTCAAGCTACAGACAGCGCATCTATTGCATTCCCGCGAAAGAATGCAGACAACACAGTCACAATGAGAAGCGCATCACAATACTTTGATGACATCAAGCAAAATGCCACTCATGGCGCTGCTGGCGTAATCAAAACTGCTGACGGTACAAGCACACTGGCACAGGTGGCAACTGATGAAGCTATAACCCCATCCAATCTTGCAACATTAAAAGCAAGCAATGCTGAAACCCTTGCTGGAGCTGATGACACAAAATACATCACGCCAGAAAATTTGCAGTACAAGTTAGCAAGCGATGGCGTATTGATTATAGATAACTTCGCCGCACTTGCATCAACTACAATGGCTGTTGGGCAGGTGGTGGCAACTGTTGGGCATACAACCGCTGGAATTGGATCATTATCATTTATCGGAAAGTCAGGATCTGTAACAAACAACGGTGGTACGCAGATAAACTCTGCTACGGCCGGTGTTTATGCTGATGCGATTTTAGGTGATTTTTTATCTTCAGAATACTTCGGGTCTATTGCTGATGGTAGCGATGAAACTGCTAAAGTGCAGGCTGCTCTTGATGCTATGGACGGAAGGGTCTATTTATTAAAGATACCTGTTGGAACAAAATTTAATCTCAACAACCTGACGTTTCCTGCACATTGCACTATTGAATTCAGCGCTGGCGATGACATATCAAACCCTTCACCATCTAGCGACATAGGAAGCGGAGAGAGAGTCTATTTTAATCATCATAGTGATTACCCAGCTGATCCATCCGGCGGTGTTGTTGACGAATGGAGAATGACCGGGTCTTTAAATCCTGCGATCATCATTGATGTAAGGAAAACAGTATCAGGAGGGGATGCGGGATTAGGCTCTGGTCAGGATCGTCTTGAGCCTGCAAGAGCATCTTTTGCCCTTCATGATGACCAGACTGACAACCTACTTTTGCAATGGCAAAACTACAAGACATTTAGTTACTTTTCCGGCATACACATGCACGGATGGCGACGAATTTTTGAATTAAATGGCATAGGCACAGCCCAGTGGGTGTCTGTGCCGACATTTGGAACTACGATCACTGGCACAACATCTGGAGCCGTTGGTCAAGTTATATCTGTGGATGCTTCAAAAACAACAGTGCTTTGGTTCTCCGGTCGATTCGCTGCTGGTGAAACCGTATCGGATAATAACGAAACAACAGTCGCCACTATCACGACTGCTGTTTTTACATTGACACCAATGCCTAGAATTCATCAGGGTTTTGTACGGGGCAATTGGGGGATTGGTTTGCCTGCGGAATCAGCTTTACGTCGCCCACTTCTTGCTGTTGGAGGCATGATTGGCGTTCAGCAAACAAGAACTTATGGGCAGCACGTCGATGAAACGATTAACCATCCCGGTTACGAGTTTGTTGATAGCTATGAGAGCTCGTCGCCAAATGGATTTCAGATCATTTATGACACAACACCATCAGCAGCATATAGGCGACTGACATTAAGAAAATACCAAACAAGCGCTGAAATAGGATTTGTTGGCGCTGTCAGGGCGTGTACTGGATTTACAGATGCTGCTATAAAGGCAGATTCGGGCTTTAATGTTGCATCAATCACAAAGAATGGCACGGGAGACTATACCATTAATTTTACAAACGCATTCGCCAGAGCTGATTTTATGGTTTCATTGACCACTTCTGCGGCGCTTGAGTATGCCTATGTGTTTACCAAGACAACATCGCTTGTTAGAGTTAGAGTTGTAACAACAGGAACAACGACGCTCGTAGACCTGACAGGGGTTTTGGATGTTATTTGTGTCGGCGGCGACATCTAAGTCGAACCCAAATAAGTGATTGCTAATGATGATTTTAACGGCCCAATTAATATGCTAATATCGCAAAAACTGAGGGCTTAAAAATGGCGACAAAAGTACCGAACCGAAAAAAGAAACCAGTTAGGGTTAAACGATGAAACTGATCCTTGTTTTTGCCTCAATTGTTTTAGCTTATATCTCGCCAATGTATTTTATAGGCGATTTGTCCATGCCCATGTTATTAGAGGCTGGAATAAGGTCAGGAATAATCGTAACTGTGTGTAAGTGGGCGGCGCAGGACTTCAAAGAGTTACTAATTATTGTTTATTTGGAAATAATTTTGATAGCTTGCGGCGCCATAATCATAGCTGACTGGCATACCCACTACACTGGACTGGATACGTTTATATCTGAAATAAATGCAGCGATATTTTGGTTGGAGATTGGAATTTTAACTATTATGGGAGGCCGAAGAATTGGAGCATACATTCGCCATGATCTGCATAATTCTAATCCTAATCTTCGCGGCAATGATCGCTAAGGAAGCGCTAGATGACTATCGCAGAAGTAAAAAATCAAATACTCGCCGTTCTGATCGCGTTTAGCGCTTCAATTGCTCAAATAATCGAATTAATCCCTGATAACATTGGTAAGGCTTCTGCATTTATCGCTTTGGTTGCTGCTGTTTACATAGCACGATCTAACAAAAAAACGGGCGATAAAATCCAGAAAGAAACTGAAATTTTAGAACTGCAACGGCTGGAACTTCTAAACAAACTTCAAAAAAGGCGGGCTGGCGATGGATTGGAAAGCGATACTGATTGAATGTGGAGTCAAACGCGCAACTGCTGAAAAGTGGTTCCCTGCATTTTCTGAATTGTGTACCCCTGCCAAATTCTCTGCTGGCTTTTATGAAATTGATGATTTTCTAGCCCAAATACTCCACGAGTCTGGAATGTTGGAGTGCATGGAGGAGAATCTAAACTACAAGTCAGCCGGTCGATTAGTTCAAGTTTTCTCGCGTTATTTTAAATCCGAAGAACAGGCGCTACCTTTTGTTGGCAAGCCTGAAAAGCTCGCTAATTACGTTTACGGCGGTCGCAATGGCAACAACCGAGAAGAAGGCTGGAAGTATCGCGGACGCGCCGGAATAGGGCTTACATTTAAAGATAATTACAAGCTGGTGTCAGATGCGACCGGCGTTAATTATGTAGATAACCCTGATTTACTTTTGCAGCCCTATCATGCTTTGAAAGTATCTATCGCTTGGTGGGAGGGCCGCGTCCCCGATGCGTTTTTAAATAACGTGGACAAGATTTCAGGTCGAGTAAATGGCGGCGTAAACGGACTGGATCACCGAAGGAAACTCTTTGATATAACAAGAGGGGTGTTAAATGCTCACAAAGCTGATAAGTAAATTTATAGGCGAATTGGTATGCTCAAAATCCGATGGCAGTTTGTCGCTATCAAGATTGGCCGCTGCAACTGCCCATGTTCTAGCTGCGATATTTTTTGTTTACTGGAATTTATACGGTGACGAGTTTAATTGGGATTTGTGGGTTATTTACTTAGGGTTTGCAACTGGCCATGCAATATGGGATAAGAGCTGGATGACAACCAAAGGAGCAAAAGATGCTAAGCCTCCTATTGAGTAAATACAAAGCCTATATCTACCTAGCTGTTATTGCGGCTATTTGCTACGGCAGTTTTAACTTCGGTAAAAAGATTGGAATCAATCAAGAATTTGCCAGAATGTCAGATGAATTAAATAGCGTAAAAGAAACCGTTATTGAAATGAACATGCAAGCCACAAACGCAATAGTCAATCAGCAAATCAAAATTAATGAGGTCGCCAAAAATGCAGACAATCAAATTCAAGAGCTTGAAACTCATGTCGATAATGCTGCCTCTATTGCTGACCGCCTGCGCGAACAACTCAAAAAAGCCATGCGTGATGGTAGCGCCTGCAAACCAACTCCCAAGCCAAGCTCGGGAAGTGAAGAAGCCAGCAATCTGTACGCCGACTTGTACTCAAGGTCTGTCGAAGAGTCTAGAGTCATCGCTGAATATGCTGACAAATTAACTATCGCTCATCAGGCTTGCCTTAAGTCTAGTAATTAAGCGCCACAAAATACCCGATCAGTATATTTATGACGCTTTCGATCAGACTTTGTGTTTTTGTTTGCATATCAATGTCTTAATCTGTAGATATACGGCGGGTGACTGTATATTTCGCTGTTATACGTTTAGTCCGCACTCTTTTGCTAATTCTTCTCCGTGTCGCTCAATAATGTTCCCGAATTTTGCTCCAAAATTGTCAGCACAATGATGCTCGGCAATTCTATGAAGTTGTGCGATAGTGAGAGTGTTTGTTGTAACATGTCCGCTCTCAAAAGCGCCAATTATCAAATCAACAAAGGTCATAATTGCGGCGGATTTTTGCTCGTTTAGCTTTTCTCTGTCCATTTTTTACTCCGTAGTAATTAAAAACGTATAACAAGTCACGTCAGGCGGATGCTTCGCACCGCTGCGCTCAGCGTTATGACTAGTCAAAAATACCTACAAGTTGCCCGCAGTCATGGCACTTGTAAAGGCTTTGAATATCTTCGCTACCTCGACTTATTAGGTCTTTGTTTTTGTGCTTGCAATCAAAAGCCTTGAGCGCCTTTTCAAAATCTTCCTTGGCTTCAATCGCTTTTCTTTGGCGCTCCATTAATGTTTCTTTTTGCATATCTCACCCAAGCAACTGGTCATAACAAAGTCATCAAATTGACGGAATCTACACCGCCGTTCTTTACTCTTATTCCCCGCCGCAATTTATAACGGCGTTAAATGTTACTTACCAGTGTACAAATCAATATCAGGCACAATTGTTTGAGGTTTGAAAATTACTTTGTAGTGGTACGCACTTACCTCTGCATCTTCTAGCTGTTCAACAAAGTAAGTAACATTGTCAGAAAGCCCAAGGTAGTGCTTCTTGTAGGCGTCCTCGCCAGTCTTGCAAGTAACTGCTAATTTCTCAGCATGTTCCACTCCGCACCGCCCCTCAATCACCAAAATGTATGAGTCGGTAATGCCATTCAAAAACACAATGCGGCGGTTAATTTTGAACATGCCAGCTTCAACACTGATGTTTCGTGCAGCTACCTCTGCATCACTTTCGCAGCCGGTAACACTTAACAAGGCAATCAAAGCGATAGCCATTAAAGCAGTTGTTTTTAAAATCTTCATAATTTGCACCTTTAGTTAATTTAAAGTGGCCTGAATGG
>JACCDP010007082.1_pt1 | contig 15133 bp, 5 predicted proteins | sample 7445841 | NCBI WGS metagenome assembly JACCDP01 (sample SAMN15323441, study PRJNA562643) | freshwater metagenome | isolation source: river surface water | place: USA:Blue River Watershed | collected 2017-08-17 | reverse complement strand
CCGATCCGGCCGGTCGATATGCTCTTCGGCTTCTCGCCGTCCATCGCTGCCGGCAATCGGTACATGGCCCACCACTGTGGGTTCACGAAGAAGGTGCTGATCGCCACGCTCCAAGTCGCCGGTTTTGCCAGCGTCGCCGCCGCCCGGCGTCCGCATCCGTTCTACGATTTGTGGGCCGTCGCCTCCGTCCAAGCCCTTCCGGAGGCGCAACTGCGCGCGCTGGCCGCCGAGCATTTCCCGGGGGCAGGGGGGCGGTGAGGTAGTCGCGCTGTCTTCGAAGCCGTCGCCTCGCCCTTGCCACGACCCAATCCTTCTCCGGCGTGAAAGTCCTCTTCATCCACCAAAACTTCCCGGGCCAGTTCGCCCACCTCGCCCCGGCCCTCGCCGCCGATCCGAAAAACGAGGTGGTCGCTCTGCGCATGCAGCGCGAACCGGCCGGCGCCTGGAAGGGCGTCCGGGTCGTCACCTACCACCCCAACCGGGGCTCGACGCCGAAGATCCACCCGTGGGTGATCGATTTCGAAACCAAGGCCATCCGCGCCGAGGCCGTCTTCCACGCCTGCCTGCAACTGAAGCGGCAGGGCTTCGTGCCCGATGCCGTCATCGCTCATCCAGGCTGGGGCGAGAGCATGTTCGTCAAGGATGTCTGGCCCGAGACACGGCTGGGGATCTACTGCGAGTTCTTCTACCGTAGTACAGGAGCAGATACAGGTTTCGACCCGGAGTTTCCGGGTTCCGGCGACGCCGAGCCGTGCCGTCTTCGGCTCAAGAATCTCAACAATCTCCTGCACTTCGACATCGCCGACGCGGGGATTTCCCCGACGGAATGGCAGGCCTCCACGTTCCCCGACACGTTCCGCGATCGGATCGCCGTCATCCACGATGGCATCGACTCCGCCAAGGTCGCCCCAAATCCCGCCGCCGTTCTCGAGGGGAGCGCATCGGCGGGCCCGTTCCGCTTCACCCGCGACGACGAGGTCATCACGTTCGTCAATCGCAACCTTGAGCCCTACCGGGGCTACCACCAGTTCATGCGCGCGCTGCCGGCGATCCTCGCGGCCCGCCCGCGCGCCCACGTGGTGCTCGTCGGCAGCAACGACGTCAGCTACGGATGCCGGCCGACGGATGGGCGGACGTGGAAGGACATCTTCCTGGATGAGGTCCGCGATCGCATCGATCTGCGGCGCGTTCACTTTGTCGGCCACATCCCTTACCCGCAGTTCATCACGTTGCTCCAGGTGTCGACGGTCCACGTTTACCTGACGTACCCGTTTGTGCTGTCGTGGAGCCTGCTGGAGTCCATGAGCGCAGGCTGCGCCATCGTCGCCAGCGATACGGCTCCGCTGCGCGAGGCGATCGTCCATGGGGAGACGGGCCGGCTGGTCGACTTCTTCAACCCCGCCCAGCTCGCCGCCGAGACCGTCTCCCTGCTCGGCGACGCCGCCGAACGCGTCCGACTTGGCCGCAACGCCCGGCAGTTCGCGGTCGAGCGGTACGACCTCCAGTCCGTGTGCCTGCCCCGCCAGAAGGCGTGGGTGGAGGCACTGACGAATTCCCGGTAAAGAACGATGGGTTCCCCGATCGTTGGGAGCTCTTTTCGGCAAAGGCTTTACTTTGTCAGAGGCCGAGGCTGAGTTAGTTTCCTCGTTCTTCCCTATGTCAAAATCCGCGCCAGCTGCCACTCCGGGCACCGCTTCTCCTGCCGTTCCAAGCGTTCCGCTCCCGAAGTCTCACCCTAACCATCTCGCGGCCATGGCCCGCCTGTTCGGCGTGCCGGCAGCCTCCCCAGCCACCGCGCGCGTTCTCGAGTTGGGCTGTGGCACCGGGGCCAACCTGCTGCCGATGGCCGATGCGTTCCCCCTCGCCACGTTCGTGGGCGTCGACCCGGTCGCCGCTTCCATCGACTTGGGTAAGCGCTTCGCCAAAGCCGCCGGCCTGACCAACGTCGAGTTGCGCCTCGAGGACTTCGGCGCCTTCTCTGCCCCGGGTAAAACGTTCGATTACATCATTGTTCACGGCGTTTATTCCCGCGTTCCGGAGGCTACCCAGCGCCGGATCTGGGAAATCTGCCGCACCCATCTCGCAGAGAACGGTATTGTCTACTTCAGTTACAACGTGCTGCCGGGCGCCAACATGCGTCGGTCGATGCGAGAAATCACCCGCTTTCACACGGGGGGCATCCCGAAATTGGCCGACAAGGTGAAGCAGTCGCGCTCAATCCTGAAGTTCCTCGCGGACTCGGTCCCCGGCGAAGACCACGCGTACGGGGTCATGTTGCGCAACGAGCTGGAGTTCGCCTCCAAGGTGAATGACCGCGTCGTATTCCACGACTACCTCGCCGACGATCAGTCGGCGCTGTATTTCCACGAGTTTGCCGCTCAGGCCGAGGCCCATCGCCTGCAGTACGTCTGCGAGTCGACGCTGGCCGATATGCTCTCGACCAACTTTCCCGAGGCCGTCACGAGCACGCTTGCCCGCGTCGACAACATCGTCGCGCAGGAGCAGTACATGGATTTCCTGCGCAATCGCATGTTCCGTCAGACGCTGCTCTGCCCGAGCGCGGTGCGGATCCGCCGCAAGCTCGCCCCAGAGGCGGTGAAGTCGTTGGCGTTCCAAGCCGCGTTTAACACGAATCCGCGCAAGGTCGATTTGGCTCCCGGCGTGACCGTGGTGTTTTCTACTGCCGCGGGCCAGCAGATTTCTACGGGCGACACCTTCACCAAGGCGGTCCTGAGTGTCCTCGCCGACCATGCGTTGCGCGCGGTCGGGTTCAACGAACTCCTCGAGGGCGCTCGCGCCCGATCCCGCCCGCTCATCGAGCGCCCAGCCGCTGATCTGGCCCAGCAGGAGGAGACGGTACTCGCGACCAATCTGCTCAGCCTGCTCACCAAGGGATTCATCGATATTTACGCGGAGGCCGGCTCCGCGGGCGACACCGTCCCGGCCAAGCCAAAGGTCAGCGAATTCCACCGGCTCCAAGCCAGGACGGGCACGCAGATCACGAGCCGCCTCAACATGGCAGTTCCGGTCGATGCACTCGGTCGCGTGGTCCTCGCACATTGCGACGGCTCCCGCAGCGTCGCCCAGCTCGTCGATCTCGTCGTGCGCGAGGCCCAGAATGGGATGCTTCAGGTCCAGCAGGGCAAAAAGCCAATCCGCGATGCCGCCAAGCTGCGTACCGCGCTTGCTCCGCAGGTCCAAGCCATCCTCGACACCGTCGCTCGCGGGGGTCTTTTCCTCGCTCCGGCGCCTTCCGCTTAAGCGTACCGTTTCCGGCTCGGCGTGCCTCTGGGCCTGCGCCGCGTTTCTACCGCTGAAACACCCTTTACAACCCCGGTCGAACATCTCGTCTTTAGATTAAAACCATGAGTAACAAAGCCCCTTCCGTCGCCGCCAAACCCACCGGTGCCGCGACTTACGATCTCGTTCCCTATCCGAGCGCGTCCTTCCCGCAGGCTCATCCCAACCGGCTGGCCGGTTTGGCCAAGGTCTTCGGCGTCGACGCACCGTTGCCCTCCAAGGCCCGTGTGCTCGAGCTGGGCTGCGCCGATGGCGCGAACCTGTTGCCCATGGCCGAACAGATGCCGGGCGCTTCGTTCCTCGGCATCGACTACTCCAGCAAGCAGATCGAGGCTGGCCAGAAGGCCCTCGAGGCCGCCGGCCTGAAGAACGTCCAGCTGCGCCATCAGGACATTCTCGATTTCCCGCTGACCGAGGGGAAGTTCGACTACATCCTCGTCCACGGCGTCTTCTCCTGGGTACCCGAGCCGGTGCGCGAGAAGATCCTCGCGATCTGCTCCGCCTGTCTGACGGACCGCGGGGTGGCCTACATCAGCTACAATGCCCTGCCGGGCTGGAATATGCGCAAGTCCCTGCGCGACATGATGCTCTTCCATACGGCCGGCATCACCGATCCGGTGACCCGCGTGCGCCAGGCGCGTGCGCTGCTGAAGTTCCTCGCCGACTCGGTTCCGGCGGACCGCAGCGCCTACGGCCTGCTGCTGAAGAGCGAATTGGAAATCATCAGTAAGGTGTCGGACAACTACCTGCTCCATGACTACATGGAGGAGGAGAACACCGCGTTCTACTTCCACCAGTTCGTGGGCCGCGCCATGCAGCACGGGCTGCAGTATCTGGGCGAGTCGAGCCTCTCGCACATGCTCGCGTCGAACTTCCCCGAGAAGGTCGCCAAGACGCTCGGCCAGCTCGGGCAGATCATCGCGCAGGAGCAGTACATGGATTTCCTGCGCAACCGCATGTTCCGCCAGACGCTGCTCTGCAAGGCCACCACGTCGGTGCAGCGCAATATCAACGCCGACCGCTTGAAGGAGTGCTCATTCCAGTCGCTGCTGCTCCCGTTGACGGGTTCGGTGGACCTAGCACCGGGTGTGGCGCTGAATGTGCCGACCGCGAACGGTCAGCAGATCACGACGGCGGATCCGTTCCTCAAGGCTGCGTTCTCGACGTTGATCGAGTCGAATACCTCCGCGGTATCGTTTGCCGACCTGCTCGCGACTGCGAGCTCCAAGGCCAAGCCGCATTCCACGACCCCAGCGCGTGAGCGTGCCAAGATCGAGGAGGCGACCCTCGCGACGAACCTCCTAAATCTCTATTCCCGCGGCCTGCTCGAAGTTCACCGCGAGGCGGTGCGCTGCACGGCAACGGTTCCGGCAAAGCCGGCGATCAGTGCCGTCGCCCGGCATCAGGCGAAGGCCGCCCGGACCCTGACGAACCGGCTCCACATGGCGATTCCGGCGGACGGCCTCGGCCGGGCCGTAGCGGCCGCTTGCGATGGCTCGCGGACGGTTGAGCAGATCGTCGACCACGTCGTCTCTGAGACTAAGGCGGGTCGCCTCAGCGTGCAGGTGGACGGTCGCCCGGTAACCGACGACAAGCAGCTCCGGCAGGTTATGGCGGCACAGGTGAACGGAGCGCTGACGGCCCTAGCCCGCGGCGGCTTCTTCGCCGCCTAAGCCCCGCCAATCGACCAGCGAACCGTTCCCTGGCCCTTGCGCTAGGGCGGCGGCCTCGCCCCTGACCCTTCGAGGCCCGGCTCACCGCCGGGCCTTTTTCATGCCTGGACGCGGCGGCGTGGTGCGCCCTCTCTGGGCACAAAAAAGAGGCCCTCCCGATTCCGGGAGGGCCTCTGAAGGGCTAGACTGCGCTGAGCTTACGGGCGCCCGCCGAAGTTCGTCGCGTCTGTAGCCGTCAAACCAGCGAGGGTCGTGATATTGTCCAGCGTTGCGAGGTGGGTCACGTTCGCACCGGTATTCGAGTTCGTGGTGTGGATCACATGCACCTTACCGGTCGTCGTGTTGTGGTACACAATCACCATCGCCAGACCGTCGGTCGTCACCGTCGCGGCGATCGCGGCCGCCGCAGAGGCATCGTCGGCGTAGGAAGCCGTCAGGACGACGATTTCCTGTGACCCGGTAGCATTCACCGCGGCCGCCGTACCCTCGAAGTGATCGGAACCCGCGAGGCCGAGATCCGAGATATCGACTTGGAGTACATCGCCACCCGCACCGGCCGTGAAGTCAGTGATGGTGTCCGTTCCCGACGTGCTGGTGAGCACGAAGGTGTCGGCGAGTAGACCACCGGTGAGGCGATCAGAGCCCGCTCCACCCACGATGCTGTCAGTGCCACCGGCGCCATCAATGATGTCGTTGCCCGCACCACCCGTGATCGTGTTAGCGCTGGCGCCACCAGTGAGCGAGAAGTTCACGTCACCCGAGGCCACCGTAGCTGCCGAGATCACATAGTCCGCGCCTTGGCTGATGGTGCCGTTTCCGTCGACATCGACGTACAGCTTGCCATCCGCCGAGGAGTAGAACGCATCGCCGTGAGCGAGGCTCAGGGAGACCAGACCATCGCTGAAGGACGACACCGAGGAGAAGCCGCTCGCATCGAAGCTGAAGTCACCCGACAGGTTGACCTGGATCTTGTCCGCGCCCGTGGTGAAGTCGGTGATGGAGTCAGCCGAAGCACCCGTGGACTCAGACGCCGCCGTGAAGACGAAGACGTCGTTACCGGCGTCACCCGTCAGCCGATCGATGCCCGCGCCACCCGTGAGCGTGTCGTTGCCAGCGCCGCCACTGAGGGTGTCGGCACCGTCGTTACCCGTTAGAGAATCCGCACCGCCATTGCCCGAGAGAACGTCCGCACCCGCACCACCAGCGACGGTGTCAGCGTCGGCGCCACCCATCACGCTCACCGCGCGCGTGCCGGTCAGGCCGCTCGCGTCGAGGTTCAGGTTTTCCGCCCCAGCTGTCGTGTCGGCATTGCCGCCCGTACCACCGATTTCGCCGTCAGCGCCGAAGTTGGTGATGATGCCGGTACGCAGGGCGGACGCGTCGACCGTGAAGGTCGAAGCAGCCGCCACGTTCGCATCAACGAGCGTCAGCGTGTAGTCGTTGATCGTCGGGAGCGTATCATTCGCTGCACCCGCGACCGCAACGGCCTCAGCGCCAGCGGCAACGTTGATGCTCTCGAAGGCGGTGAAGTCACCGTCGAATACGATCGTGGTCGCTGCGCCGCCGCCATTCAGCGTGAGCAAGTCGGTGCCCGTACCACCGGCGAGGGTGTCGCCTGCGGTGACATTGGCGCCGCCGATGACCGTGTCGTCGCCGGTTCCGGCATCGACGTTCTCATTGTTCACACCGTCAACACCGAGCGTGATGGTATCCGCACCCGCGCCCGCCGAAATGACGTTGGCGCCTGCGCCACCCGAGATGCTATCAGCACCGTCGCCACCGTTCAGCTGGTCATTGCCCGCGCCGCCCGTGAGGGAGTCAGCGAACGCCGAACCCGTGAGGGTATCGTTGCCCGCGTTGCCGGTCAGCGTCACCGCCGAACCGTAGGCATTGGCATCGATGATCGCATCGGCGCTCGCTCCAACGGACACCGTACGTACGCCGGCAGCGTTCGAGTAGCTGCCGAGCGTCCAGGTGTAACGCTCTGTCGCGCCACCCGCCGTGCCCTCGAGGTTGACATTGGTGATGTCGGTGAAGCGGGCGTTGAACGCTACATCCGCCACGGTCACGTCCGCCGTCGTCGTGACCTGCAGGGTGTTGGTTCCAGCGCCGCCAGCGACCGTATCATTGTCGTTGTTCAGCTCGTTGACGGTCATCTGGAACGTATCGTTGCCCGCGCCGCCATCGAGGCTGTCAGCTCCGGCACCGCCGTTAAGCGTGTCGTTACCGTCTCCGCCGAGGAGGGTGTCAGCACCACCGTTACCCGTCAGGGTGTCGGCGCCGCCATTGCCCGTGATATAGTCCGCGCCCGCACCGCCAGCGACGGTGTCAGCGTCGGCGCCACCCATCACGCTCACCGCGCGCGTGCCGGTCAGGCCGCTCGCGTCGAGGTTCAGGTTTTCCGCGCCAGCGGTCGTGTCGGCATTGCCGCCCGTCCCACCGATTTCACCGTCAGCACCGAAGTTGGTGATGATACCGGTACGCAGGGCCGAGGCGTCGACCGTGAAGGTCGAAGCAGCCGTCACGTTCGCATCGACGAGCGTGAAGGTGTAGTCGTTGATCGTCGGGAGCGTGTCATTCGCCGCACCCGCGACTGCCACGGCTTCTGCACCGGCCGCAGCGTTGATGCGCTCGAAGCCCGTGAAGTTACCGTTGAAGACGATCGTGGTGGCTGCGCCACCGCCGTTCACCGTGAGCACATCAGTACCCGATCCGCCCGCGAGAGTGTCGGCGGCGGTTACGTTTGCCGCACCAACGACAGTGTCATCGCCGTTGCCAGCGCTGACATTGTCGTTACCGGTGCCGATCGTGATCGTGTCATTGCCGCCACCTGCGGTGATCGTCTCGTTGCCGGTCGAGGCCACGATGCTCAGCGCTGAGGTGTAGGCACCCGCGGCAAGCACGTTGCCAGCTGCCAGGTTGATCGTCGCGATACCGGCGGTCTGGGCATTGGCACCCAGCGTGAACGAGTTGCCGTTCGCCACGGTCGCAGTGAACGTCTCAACGCCGCGCATATTGAGGAACGCCGCGTCGGCGACGTTGCCGTCGTTCGTCAGGCTGATCGTGTCAGTCCCGCTCGTGCCGGAATCGTTGATCGTGTCCGCCTCGCCCAAGAGGGTCGAGGTGCCATACAGGTACGTGTCGGCACCTTCGCCGCCGTCCATGTTGTCGACGCCCGCACCACCGGTCAGCGAATCGCTGCCTGAACCGCCGACGAGGGTGTCCGCGAGGCTACCGCCGACGAGGGTATCATTGGCCGAGCCACCGGTGACGCTCACCTTGAAGTTCGTCGTCACACCCGAGCCGTCGAAGTTCAGCGTTTCGGACTGGTTGCCAGCGTCCGTGCTGTTCACGTCGAGCAACAGGCCGGACGCATTGACCGTCAGCGTGTCCGTGGTGACGGCGGCATCCGGGTCGTTGCCGTTATCGATCGCGACAACGTAGGTGTAGCCCGTCACGCCCGTGGTCGAGGAGACCCCGCGCGAGCTCAGGGAGTAGTTTTCCACGCCCGAGATCAGGTTGGCCGCCGTCAGCGTCGTGCTGCCCGCGAGGGTCAGCGTGTCGGTGCCGGCGCCGCCGACGATGGAGTCGAGGTCGGTGACATTCCCGGCTCCGACGATCGTGTCGTCGCCGTTACCGCCGATCGCGGTGTCTTGGCCAGCTCCCAGCGTGATCGTGTCCGCGCCGGAGTTGCCGGTCAGGCTGTCGTTGCCCGCAGCGCCGACGAGCGCGATGGCGCCGGTGTGGCCCGCGGTTACCGTGATGGTGTCGCCACCTGCACCGGCATTCACCGTCGTGATGCCAGCGGCCAGAGCGTTGGCATCCAGGGTGACCGTGTTGACGCCCGCAGCCAGCGTCAGCGTGGCAGCGCCGGTCTTGTTGACGAACGCAGCGTCGGTGACGACAACTGCAGCGGTCATCGAGATCGTGTTCGAGCCCGAAGCGTCGGAGATCCGACCAGCGGTCAGATTCGCGGCGGAGCTGAACTGGTAGGTGTCGTTACCTTCACCGCCATTCAGCGTGTCGGCGCCGCCGCCACCGTTGAGGGTGTCGTTTCCGGCGTTGCCGCTGATGGAATCAGCGCCCGCACTGCCCGTGATGGAGTCAGCCGCCGATCCACCGATGAGCGTACCGGCTGCACCGTTGCTCAGGTTGATGCGCTTCGTCAGCGCACTGGCGTCAGCGCCGGTGCTCACCACGAGGGTGTAGTCGGTCGTGGAGCCTTCGATCGAGGACGTCACGACCACATTGCTTGCGCCGGTGATCGTCGCGGCGGGAGTTCCGTCCACGTTGACCGCGAAGTTCGCATTGATGGTCTCGAGGACATTCGTGCCGCCCGCGGTCGAGTTGCCCACCGCGACGGTGATGCCGTCGGCGTTGTCGAGGCGCAGACTGACGCTGTTCGCGCCGGCAAGCGCGGCGTCCGTATAGTTAACCGTCAGGTTCGCGTTGGTGATGCTGGCTTCGACGGAGGCCAGCGAGCCCACGTTCGTGAACGTGACATTGTCCGTAGACTGCAGCGAACGGACCGTCGTCACGCCGGTGGCGCTGGCGAGGTCGACCGTGGCGGTGTCTGCGCCACCGGCCGCGTTCGTGTTGCTGATTTCGACCGTCTCGATGCTCGTCAGCGTCGGGCGAACATTGATGCCGCCCGTCTGGTTGAGGATCGCCGTCACCGTGTCCGTGCCGCCCGCGCCACCGCTCAGCACGTCGGACGTGTTGAGGCTGTTGGCGGTCGTGCGACCGTTGAAGGTATCGTTACCCACGCCGAGCGTGAAGTTCGCACCCGTGTCGGCACCGGCGGTCAACTCACGGCTCAGATCGCCGGTCACCGACGTGTCGTTGACCGTGATCGCGCCCGCGCGGACAACGGTGTTGCCGGAGTACGCGAAGTTCACCGAGAAGGTCTCGGCGCCCGCCTCGGTCAGCGTGTCGGCGGTGACGCCGATCGTGATCGTGGCCTGGCCGGATGCGTTGAAGGTCGTCTGACCGGTGAGACCAGCGTCGAAGTCCGCCGAAGAGGCGTTGGTCGGGACGATGGTGTAGGTGATCACTTCACCCAGCGTGCGAGCCGTGTTGGTGATCGTGTACGTGACCGAGGCACCTTCGTTGACGCTCGTGACCGACGAGGCAGCGATCGTGTAGCTCGCCGCGGTCGTGAGGTTGAATGCAGCGGCAGAGGTGGAGGCACTGGCGTTATCGGTAGCCGTCACCACGATCGAAGCCGTACCGGCTTCAACCGTTGCAAGCGTCGGGGTGCCCGAGATTACGCCGGTGGTGGCGTTGATCGTCAGACCTGCCGGGAGACCAGCGGCGGAGTAGGTGAGAACCGCTCCGGCGTCCACGTCACTGAAGGCCGTGCTCGCGTTGAGCGAGAAGGCCGTGTCCTGACGAGCGGTCTGGGCCGCAATCGTCGAAGCGACCGGGGCGTCATTGACCGCCGCGATCGCAACCGAGACGGACTGAGTCGCCGTGAGGCCAGCCTTGTCCGTGACCGTGATCGTGAAGGAGTCGCTGCCGTTCAAGTCGGCGGTCGGCGTATAGGTAACGGTGCCGTCGCTCGCGACGGACACGGAACCCTTGGTTGCGCCTGCGGCCGAGTAAGCGAGGACGTCGCCCGCGTCGACATCGGCGCCCATGACCGAGAAAGTCAGGACGGTGTCTTCCGTCGCTGCCTGTGCGGAGACTGCGGCGAGCGTCGGAGCGTCGTTGACCGCACCCACTGCGATCGTGACTTCCTGGGCAACCGAAGCTGTGCCGTCGGTCGCGTTGACGATGACGGAGGCCGCGCCGTTGTAGTTGGCCGTCGGGGTGAAGGTCACTGTAGCCCCAGAGAGGGTGGCGGTACCGCCGGTGACCGCACCGAGCGAGTACGTCACCGTGTCTTCTGCATTGCCATCCGTGGCGGCCACGGTGAAGGTCTTGACCGTATCTTCGGTTGCGGTCTGAGAGGCAGACGACGTGAAGGCCGGGGCGACGTTGTTCACGCTGATGTCAGCGATGGAGATCGTCTGGGAGCCCGTGAAGCCAACCACGGAGGCCGTGACGGTCTCTGCTCCCTCGGTCGACTTGTCGAGACTCGGGGTCAGCGTGAAGGTCGCGACACCGGCGCCGTCGGTCGTCACTTGTGCGAGTGCCGCGCCGGCGTAGTCGGTGCCCGGCGTTGCGCTGCCGGTGAGGCTGATGGCGTAGTCGGTGTTCGGGGCACCGTTGATCGTGAACGTGGCAGATGCACCCTCGTTCACGGATTCAGCGGAGCGGCTGATGGTCGGCTGCGTGACGTTCACCGTCTGGGTCGCGCTCACCGTGGCGGTGCCGTCGGTGATCGAGTAGTTGATCGTGGCCTGGCCGACGTAGTTCGCGGGAGCCACGTAGTTGAGGGCGCCACCGACGATCGTGACCGTACCGACGTTAACCGTCGGTGTGCCGGTCAGGGAGAGCGCGTTGCCGTCGACATCGGTATCATTTGCGAGAACGTTGATCGACGTGGCGTTCCCAAGAACGACGCTCGCGACCGCGTCCGCCACAGCGACGGGGTTGTCATTGACCGCGGTGATCGCGACATTGACGGTCTGGGTCGTGGAGAGCTTGCCGTCGGAAACGGTGACGACGAAGGAGTCGGCGCCGTTCGCATTGACATTCGGGGTGTAGACGAACGCACCGTTCGTGCCGCCGGTGATCGTGCCCTTGGCGGCCGAGCCTGCGGTGTAGGTGAGGGTCGTGCCCGCGTCGACGTCGGCGCCGACCACCGTGAAGGCGATGGCGGTGTCTTCGATCGTTGAGACCGAGCCCGACGAGGTGATCGACGGAGTCTCGTTCACGTTCGTTACGCCCAACGCGTAGGACGTGCTGACTGCGGAACTGCCGGCGACGGTGGAGTCGCTGGCGGAGACCGTGACCGCGTACGACGTCTGGGATTCGAAGTTCAGAGCCGTACCGGCCTTGAGGAAGAGGGCGTTGCCAACCAACTCGAACTTGGACGCATCGGCGCCGCTCAGCGCGAGCGAGTTCGTGCCACGGCCGTCATCGGTGACCGCGATGTCGGCGACCTTGACGCGGGACGCGGTCGACGCGTCCTCAGCGAGGGACGAAACCGTGTTCGAGAGTGAGACCGCCGTCGGAGCCTTGTTGTCGATGCCCTGGGCGGGAATCACGCGGCCCGCAGAGTCGGTGCCGGCGATGTACTCCACGCTCGAGAAGCCGGAGAAGTTGCCGACGTTGGTATTTTGGAGGTCACCACCGGCGATCCGCGGCGACCCGAACTGGGAGCTCGAACCGAAGGTGAGAGTCGGGATTGCGGTTCCTGAAGTATTGATATCGCCGAGCACGACCACGTTTTGAAGCTGCACATTGGTAGCGGCGATGCCCACCACCCCAGAGCTACCCGCGAAAATCGCATTACCCATGCGAATGCCGCCGAAGGCCGAGCCATTTGCATTCGCCGGATCCGCAACGATCGTAAGTCGTTGAACATCAGCGACATTGTTACCACCCAAAGGGACGTTGCACAAAAATTGGGTTTAGAAATTTCTGAAGAATAGGACTTTATGAGTGCACAGAATTAGCCGTATCCCTGATGCATGCAGGATTTCTGCTAATTAATAGGGTGTTACTCACCAGACTTGCTGACTACTTTAATTACCAGCAACTTATGCACGAAACGTCCTTCTGCTTCTGCCCTTTTAGCCTCTTTTCGCGAGAAACGGCCAATGTCCTGCAGTTTGTCGGTGAATCCACATTTTTGACACAGGAAGGGTGCCGATGAAGCTGGTTTTTTCCGATACGCTGCTGGCCGGGCTTGCTGGCGGCGATTCACGAGGGAAGAGGCACTTTGTGGACCTGGCCCAGCGGGGCTTGGTCTTTGAACTCACTCCGAGCGGCGGGTATTTTCACTTCCGCTACACGTTCTGCGGTCGCCAGAAGTTGCTGAGCCTCGGAAAGCATGGGGAGACCGACGTGGCGACTGCCCGGACCAAAGCGGGTGAATTCGCCCATCTCCTGCTCGATGGCGTCGATCCCGCCGTCGCCCGCGGGCCCAAGTTCAAGACCCCGACCCTCGCCGAGTTCGTCGAGCAGAAGTACCTGCCGCATATTCGTACGTATAAAACTACGGACACAAACGACTTAAACTACTTCAAGAACCACCTCCTCCCGGCGTTCGGGGTCTGGCCGCTGAACACCATTCGGCGGGGCGATGTTTCCAGTTTTGTGAGTCGGAAGCTCGAGGCGGGCCTGAAGCCGGGTTCGATCAACCGCTACATCGTGGCGTTGCGGCATGCGCTGGGGCTGGCGGTGCAGTGGGAGATTCCGGGCATGGATCGCAACCCGCTGCAGAAGTACCCGCTGCTGAAAGAGAACAATCTGATCACGCGGTTCCTGTCCGAGGAGGAGACGCAGCGGTTGAAAACGGCTTTGCGCGAGAGCGAGAACCAGCACCTAGCGGCGATTGTCGGACTGTTGCTGGTGACGGGTGCGCGCAAGAGCGAGGTGCTGCGGGCGAGGTGGGAGCAATTCGACCTGGACCGGCGGCAGTGGCGTGTGCCGAAGGCGAAGTCGGGCTATCATCGGTTCATCCCGATCAGCGATGTGGCGCTGCAGATCCTGGCGGAGCGTCGCGCCTTGGGCCTCGATTCGCCGTGGCTCTTCCCGAGCCCGGCGACGGGCAAGCCGTTCGTGGAGATCTTCAATTCGTGGAATACGGCGCGTCGTCGGGCGGGGCTCAAGGACCTCCGCATTCACGATCTGCGTCATTCATTCGCCTCGGCCTTGGTGAACGGGGGCACGCCGCTGTACGAGGTGCAGAAGTTGCTCGGGCACTCCAGCATTCGCACGACGGAACGGTACGCCCATCTGGCCCCGGAGCGTTTGATCAACTCGATGAAGATTTCTGATAGCGCGTTCGGTGATGTGGCCCTCACGGTCCCGGAGGAGGGTCCGGTGCAGTTTGAGCTCTTCAAGTGATGCGCCCCGCCGGCGAGTGACGCTCACGGCCAGCGGGTGCTTGCGCGGCGGCGGGGATCGCGCCGCTGCCTCAGCGGGTGTGCGTCAGTGGGATCCGGCGCGCCCCGCCGATGTGCGGCAGGCGCGCGGCGGCCGAATCGCGGCGCGGTGGGTGGCCTAGCGTCGCGAAGCCGTGCCGAAATCGAGCAACACGGCCCAGGCGTAGAGCAGGGCGCCGCGGAGGCGGCGTCCGCCCGCGCGGTGCTGCATCGCCTGCACGTAGGCGCGGTCGCTGCGGGTGCGCGCCGGCAGGTGCGCGTAGGCCTGTGTCTCGGCCAAGTGCACTTGGTAGTGGTACTCGAGCGAGGTCTCCACGATCAGGTACGAGAGAATGATCCACGGGGTCAGCCAGCCGAGGCTCTCGCCGTGGCGGGTGCGAAATGCCGCATTCATCCGCCAGTCAGCCCATGGCCGGGTGAGGGCGGCGCGCAGGCTGAAGCAGCAGGCGCCGCCGTGGGGACCGAAGAAGTAACGCGCGGCGTTGCCGTTGCGCCAGAAGTAGCGGCACATCGCGCCGAAGGTGTCGCGGCCATGGTCGTGCCAAGCCACCAGCGCGGGGTCGTAGCGCAGGGTGTAGCCGACCGCGCGGATGCGACGCGTCAGGTCCACGTCCTCGCCGTTGGGAAGGTCCGGATTGAAGCCGCCGCTGCGGCGGTAGGCTTCGGCGCGGACCAGGATCGCGGCGCTGTAGAGCCACTCACGGTCCTCCGCGGCGGCGTCCTGCTGGGCCCAGAAGTTCGCGTAGTCCGTCACGCGGCCGAAGAACCGCTGGCTCTTGCCGGGCAGGCGCGGCCCCAGCGCGCCGAGGCGCAGGTCGAGCTCCCACCGGGCCGCGCAGCCGAGCAGGAATTCCGGAGCCAGCTCCACGTCGTCATCCACGAACAGGAACCACTCGCCGCGCGCCCGCTCGACCCCGAGGCACCGGGTCTTCGGAGGAATCTCCCGTTGCGCGAGGACGACCGGCACGATCGGCAGCTGCGGGTGCGCCGCGGCCACGGGACCGGCCTCGGTGCCGACCAGCACGATCTCCCACGTCAGCCCGGCCACTGGCGCTTGAGCGCGGAGCGAGCGCAACGTCCCGGCCACGCGCTCCGGTCGGCCCATCGGAATGATGACGGAGAGCCGCGGCGCGGTCGCGGGCGCCGTCGGGGGTGCCGGGG
>JACCDP011078563.1_pt1 | contig 15135 bp, 7 predicted proteins | sample 7445841 | NCBI WGS metagenome assembly JACCDP01 (sample SAMN15323441, study PRJNA562643) | freshwater metagenome | isolation source: river surface water | place: USA:Blue River Watershed | collected 2017-08-17 | reverse complement strand
CGTGCGGGAGGCGGACGGTCGCACGCGCGGCGCGGAGGCGCTCGCTCGCGCGGCGGGCCTCGGGGGCGCCGACGTGTACAGCTTCGGCGACAGCCTGCGCTCCGGCGCGCCGGTCGCGTTCGACGCGGGGGACACCGACCTCGGCGGGGCGCTGGCCGGCATCGCGCAGCGCTACGCGGGAGAGCGGTTGCGCGGTGTGGTCGTCCTCACCGATGGCCTCGACCGCGGCGGGCTCCGACGGCGGCTCCTGGAGGCGCCGGACTCGCCGGTTCCGTCCGTGCCGGGACCGCTTACGGTCGTGCAGGTCGGGTCGGAGGGGTCGCGCGCGGATCTCGCGGTGACCGATGTCCGTGGGGGCGGCTTCGCGTTCCTGCGCGCGCCGTTCACGCTCGAGGTCCAGGTGGAGTCCACCGGCAGCGCCCGCGGCGCGGTGCCGGTGACGCTCCTGCGGGACGGTCAGCCGGCCGGGGTCGCGACGGCGACGCTCGATGCGGACGGGCGAGGCGTTGCGACGTTCACCCTGACGCCGGAGCAGGTGGGCCGCTTCGTGTACGAGGCGTCCGTACCGCTCGACGAGGGCGATGCCGTGCCCGCCAACAACGTGCTTGCGCGGGCCGTGCAGGTCGTGCGCGACCGGGTGCGCGTCATGCAGGTGTGCGGGTCCCCGAGCTGGGATCAGAAGACGCTGCGGCTGTTCCTCAAGGAAGACCCCTCCGTCGACCTCGTCTCGTTCTTCATCCTGCGCACGCAGGCGGACATGGGCGCCGGCTGGGATTCCGACGAGCTCTCGCTCATCCAGTTCCCCTACGAGCGCCTGTTCAGCAGCGAGCTGGGTTCGTTCGACCTCGTCATCCTGCAGAACTTCGACTACGCGCCCTACTTCGATCGCGACGCGGACGAACTCCTCGCCAACCTGGCGCGCTACGTCCGCGACGGCGGCGCGCTCGCGATGATCGGCGGCGACCGCAGCTTCGATCTCGGCCGCTACGCCGGGACGCCCGTGGCGGAGGTGCTCCCCGTCGAGCTGGGCATCACCGGGGAGGCGACCGACGCGACGGCGTTCCAGCCGCGGCTGACCGCCGGGGGCGCGCGCCACCCGATCACCGCGCTCTCGGGCGATCCGGCCGAGAACGCCGCGACCTGGGAGCGGCTGGTGCCGCTCGACGGGCTCAACCTCTCGCGTGGACTCCGCCCCGGCGCCGCGGCGCTGCTCACGCACCCGACCCGCACGGCACCGGACGGCACCCCGTTGCCGGTGCTCGCGGTGGCCGAGGTCGGACGGGGCCGGACGCTCGCGCTCATGGGCGATTCCAGCTGGCGGTGGAGCTTCGACGAGGCCGGTGCGGGCCACGGCAACCAGGCCTACCTGCGCTTCTGGAAGAACGCCATCCGCTGGCTCGTCGGGGATCCCGGCGACCAGCCCGTCGTCGTCGAGATCCCGCGCGAGAGCGTCCAGCTCGGGGAGGAGGCGCGCGTTCGCGTGCGGGCGAGGGACACGGCGTTCCAGCCCGTGCCGGGCGCCCAGGTCGAGGTGGTGCTTCGGGGACCCGGCGGGGATCGCACGGAGCGCGTGGTGGCCGACGCCGAGGGCATCGCAACGGTGGTGGTCGCGGGGGACCAGCGCGGTGCCTGGCGCGTGCGTGCCACCGCCACCGGTCCGGGCGGGACGGTGCTCGGGAGCGCGTCGAGCGCGTTCACGGTCACGACGCGCGACCCCGAGCTCGACGTGGTCGCGCCGGACGAGACGTTCCTGCGCACGCTCGCGACGCGCACGGGCGGCCGCTACGTCGGCCCCGGAGAGATCCTCGTGCCGCTCGAGGACCCCGACGCGGGCCGCGTGGTGCGGGACCGCCGCGAGACCGCCCTCGCCGCGATGCCGCTGGTGTCGGCGTTGCTGCTCGGCGCCACGGGCGGGAGCTGGCTGCTGCGTCGCCGTCGAGGCCTGCGTTAGCCTCCGGCGCATGCATCTCCTGCTTCCGCTCCTGCTGCTCGGCTGCAACGACTACGACCTCACCAAGCGCGGCGACGGACCCGCTCCCGGCGAGGCGCCCGACGCCTGCGACGACGGCGCGGTACCGCCGGAGGACTGCGGCACCACCGACGCCTGCGTGTTCGCGGTCGGCGCGTTCACGCCGGTCGTGGAATGGGAGGTCCCGGGCACGAACGCGCTCTCCCTCCCCGTGGTCGGCGATCTCGACGGCGACGGCATCCCGGAGATCGTCGTCAACGAAAGCGGCGTGCTCGGCACCGGCACGCCCGTCGCGTACCACGGCGATGGTACCGGGGTGCTGTGGCGCGTGCCCGATGCGCGCGCGGGCTTCGGGGCGTCGCCCGCCATCGCCGATGTCGACGACGACGGCCTCCCCGAGGTGTTCATCGTGCGCGAGTACGCCTCCTCCCTCCTTGCCGAGGGCGACTACACGGTCCTCCGCATCGACTCGCGCGGCATCGTCGTCGACGAGTCCGCGCACTTCGTCGACCGCGAGTTCGACTACGCCTCCGGCGTCACCGTCTCGGACATGGACCACGACGGCGTGCCCGAGATCGTCGTCGGCCGGGTGATCCTCGGCGCGGACCTGGAGACTCGCGGCGTGGGCGGCGAGGGTCGCGGATCGCCGCTGCACATCGACATCGGCACGTGGTTCGACGAGGGCGCGCAGCCCGCGGTCGTGGACCTCGACCTCGACGGGGAGGAGGAAGTCGTCGTCGGCAACGCCGCCTACCATCCCGACGGCACGCTGAAATGGCGCAACGGCGGTCCGGACGGCGCGGTGAGCCCCGCCAACCTCGATGACGACCCGCAGGGCGAATACGTCCGTACGGCCTCGAACACCATCACCGGCCACGACACCGACGGTACCGTGCTGTGGGGGCCGATCACGCACCCGTCGGCGAACATCTTCCCCGTCGCGACCCTCGGCGACGTCGACGCGGACGGCCACCCCGAGATCGTCGTCGCGGGTGGCAACGACCTGTGGGTCCTGCGCCGCGACGGCTCGCTCCTGTGGAGCGCCGGCGTCACCGACGTGAGCGGCGCGACCGGCGCGTCCCTCTTCGACTTCGATGCCGACGGCGTCCCCGAGGTCGTCTACATCGACGAGGTCCAGGTCGTCGCCTACAACGGTGCGGACGGCGCCGTGAAGTTCCAGACGAACCACCACGCGTCGCCGACCATGTACGACTACCCCGTGATCGCGGACGTCGACGCGGATGGACACGCCGAGATCGTCGTGACGCACTCCGGCTTCGACGCGGGCATGAGCGTGTACGGGGACGCGACGGACAGCTGGGCTCCCGCACGGGGCATCTGGAACCAGCACGCCTACGCGATCACCCACATCGCCGACGACCTGTCGGTGCCGGTGCGCGCCACGCCGAACTTCACCGTCTACAACAACTACCACGCCGCGTTGCCGCTCCCGCCGGGCGGACGCCTCGGCGACGAGCTGGAACCCGAGATCCTCGACGCCTGCGACAGGGAGTGCGACGACGGCACCCTCCACGTGCTCGGCCGTCTGCGGAACACCGGCAACCGCGCGCTTCCCGCGGGCGTGGCGATCACGCTCTACGCGCGCGCCGCCGCGGTGGACACGCCGCTCGCGACGCTCCTCACGACCGCGGAGACACCCGCCGGACGCACGAGCGAGTCGCTGCGCTTCTCGGTGCCGCGGGAGTCGGTCGTGACCGCGGAGTCGCTCGTGCTCGTCGTCGACGACGACGGACAGGGCGTCGGGGCATGGGTGGAGTGCGACGAGACGAACAACGCAGCGGTCCTGGACGGCCCGTTCTGCGGCGGGGATGCGACGTCGACGGGTGTGCGTTAGCACGGTCCGGTGCCCGTGAAGGGCACGTGACACCCAGGGCCGGTTCGCCGGTCCGTCGGGGGAAGCCGGTGAGAATCCGGCGCGGTGCCGCCACCGTGAGCGAGGTCCGCCTCGCGAGTCGGGTTGCCCGGGGTGTCGTACCATCCAACCACATCCCCGGACCAGGGATGGGTGGAGCGCCGGGGTTGTCCGGGTCTCCCCCTGCCATGCTGCCGGGGCGGAGATTCCGCCCATGAACCGCGCCTTCCTTGCATGCACCCTCCTGCTCGCCGCGTGCGGCGGGAGCGACGCCACCGACACGGCCTCCGCCACGGACACGTCCACCGGCACGTCCACGGACACCGCCATCGACATCGCGGGGGCGTGGGTCGACGCGTACGGTTCGTCGTGGGACATCACCACCGACACCGTCCGCGTCGGGTACCCCGGCACCGATCCGTCGGGCTTCACCGTGGCGTCCTGGGACGACGCGGAGGGGTGGATCGTCGCGCGCAACGACGCGGCGAATGAGTATTACGCAGGCCTGTGGAGCCGCTTCGACTGGCTCCGTCGCGAGGGAGAGCTGTACGCCTGCCAGTCGGTCTACGACGCCGCGGACCAGGACGCGGCAGAGCTGGCCCCGCGCGGCGACGACGCCGATCTGGGCGCGGGATGCGGCGGCTACCCGTGGTCCCCGCTGCGCCACCCGCTTTCGGTGTCGGGCACCTGGGCCGACACCTGGGGTTCGCAGCACCTCATCGACCCGTTCGTCTGGACGATGACCGACGGCGCGACGACGAGCCGCTTCCACATCGCGGTCGTGGACGACGTGGCGGGCTGGGCCGTCGCGGAGAACGACCCCGCCAACGCGTACAACGCCGGGGCATGGAGCCGCATCGAGTGGTACTGGGATTCGCTCGGCGCGCTGCTCATGTGCCAGTCCACCTACGACGCGACGAGCAAGGACGCGGCGCTCGCGGCCCCGCTCGCGGACCGCGGCGACGTGCTCGCCGGGGGCTGTGGCGGGTTCGCGTGGACCGCCATGACCCCCGTGGTCGGCCGGTGATCCTGCTCCTCCTGGCGTGTGGTGGGGCGGAGGGGGACACCCCCTCCGCAACGCCTCCCCCGGAGCGTGGGGTCGACACGGCGGCGCCCGTCGACACCGCCGCGGGGGACACGCCCGCGCCGGCGTGGGATGGACCGTGGCCGTTCGCGGACTCGGTCGTCTCCTGGGCCCCCGGCGAGGGTGCCGGGTTCGGTCAGGATCGGCTCCCCGACGTCGTCCTGGGGCCCCCACGCCCCCCCGGCGGCGGGGGCGGCTCCCTCGATGTGCTCTCGCTCGGGCGGGACGGGGTCATCGTCCTCGGGTTCCGGGACCTCGTGCTGGTCGACGGCCCCGGCCCCGATCTGCTCGTGTTCGAGAACGCCATGGCGGGATGGGTCGAGACCGGCGCCGTGGCCGTCAGCGACGACGGGACCACCTGGACGGAGTGGCCCTGCGCCGCGGCCGACACCGACGGCAACCATCCGGGGTGCGCGGGGGTCACGCCGGTCTACGCGACCCCGGAGAACGGCCTCGATCCGACCGACCCGGCCGTCGCGGGTGGCGACGCCTTCGACCTCGCGGCGCTCGGCGTTCCGCGCGCCCGCTGGGTGCGGATCCGCGACAGCGGCGCGAACACCTACGAGGGGGTGGCCGGAGGCTTCGACCTCGACGCGATCGCGATCGTGAACGGCGCGGCGCCGTAGTCGCCGTCACCCGCGGCGGGGCAGCGTGATGCGAAACGTCGCGCCCTCGCCCGGGCTGCTTGTCACGGTGACCTCGCCGCGATGATCGCTCACGACGCGGTGCACCACGGCCAGACCGAGCCCGGTGCCCGCGCCCGGCGGTCGGGTGGTGAAGAACGGGTCGAACACGCGCGGCATGTGCGCCGCCGCGATGCCCTCGCCGTCGTCGACGACCTCCACCTCTGCCGTGTCCCCGCGTTCGTGCACGCGCAGCCGCACGTGGCGCGCGCCGGCGGCGCCGGCGTTGCGGAGCAGGTTCACGAGCGCCTGGTGCAGGCGGGCGCGGTCGCCGTCGACCCCACAGCCGTCGGGTGCCACCACCTCGACGCGCACCTCGCGGAACGCGGGCTGGTCCACGACGCTCGCGACCGCCGCGCGGGCCACCGCGCCGAGGTCGACCGGCCCGTGGGCGGCGGGTTCGTGGCGGGCGTAGTCCAGCAGGCGTCGCACGAGTACGTGCATGCGCTCCGTCTCGTCCCGCGTGCGCCGCAGGACGTCCGCCTGCGCCGGCGCGGCGTCCATGGCGAGGAGCTCCACGTAGCCGCGCACGGCGGCGAGCGGGTTGCCGAGCTCGTGCGCGAGCCCCGCCGCGAGCTGGCCGACGCTCGCGAGCTTCTCGCTGCGCAGCAGCGCGTCCTGCGCGTCGCGGAGCGCCCGGTTGGCGGCCTCGAGCCGCGCGACCTGCTCGGCCGTCTCGTGACGATAGTCCGCCAGGGCGCGGCTCAGCACGTTGAGGGACGCCGCGAGCTCGGCCAGCTCCTGCGGCCCCTCCTCCGAGAGGGTGTGGCCGAAGGCACCCCCCGCGATGCGTGCGGTCGCCGCCCGGACGGTCTCCAGGGGGCGTACGACGGCGCGTCGCAACAGGACGCTGCCGAATCCGGCGAGCACAGCGGCGGCCACCGTCCCGTGGGCCAGGATCCACGTCCAGCCGGGGGCGTCGGCGGCGTCCTCGCGGAGCCGCACGCCGACGATCGCGCGGCCGGCGCCTGCGGGTGCGAGCGCGAGCACGCCGGCCTCGTCCCGCCACGTCCGGGCCTCGCGGGTGGCGAGGACGGTGCGACCTGCCGTGGGGAGGGCGATCCCGCCCCCGGCGACCAGGGTGCCCGCGGTGTCCCAGACGGCGACCGCGCCGACGGGCCCCGTGCCCTCGCCGCGGGTGGCGGCGACGACGGCCGGCCACGCGTCGTGCGGGCTGGCCGCGAGCTGCTGCGCGAGGACGGTCGCGGAGCGCGTCGCGAGACGCTCCGTCGCGTCGTTGCGGGTGCGAATCACGGCGAGCGCGCCGAGCGCCGTGTTGAGCACCAGGACCGCCAGCGTGACGAGCGCCAGGTTGACGCCCAGCTCCCGCCACAGCGGCGTGCGTGCCGCGGTACCCCCCGGCGCGTCGGGGGAGGCGTTGCGGAGGGGGTGCCCCCCTCCGCCCCGGGAGTCAGACCCGATAGCGACGGTACACCCCGATCACCACGCCCAGGATCTCGAAGGCACGGGTCGAGTCGACGTAGATGGGCTCCATGGCGGCGTTCGCGGGCTCCAAGCGGACGCGCGCACCCTCGCGGGCGTAGCGCTTCACCGTCGCGTCGCCGTCGACCATCGCCACGACGGTGTCTCCGAGCCGCGCGGAGCCCTGCTGGCGTACGAAGACGTAGTCCCCGTCGAGGATCCCGTCCTCGATCATCGAGTTTCCGGTGACGACGAGCGCGAACACCGGCGTGTGGCTCGGCATCATGGCGCTGTCCATGTGCAGCGTCCCGGCGTAGTTCTCCTCCGCCAGGATCGGCAGGCCCGCCGCGACGCGCCCGACGATCGGCACCGCCACCGTGCTCTGCTCCCGGAAGCCGCCGCGCGCCGCCTCGGTCAGGCGCAGGCCGCGCGACGACCGCGCGCCGCCGACCTGCTCGAGGTAGCCCTTGCGGACGAGCGCCTTCACGTGGTCGCTGACGCCGTTGGTGCTTCGGATGCCGAGCGCCTCGCCGATCTCGCGGAGCGTCGGCGTGATGCTCTTCTGATCGGTGTAGGACGCGATGAAGTCGAGGAGTTCGCGTTGACGCGGGGCGAGGTCGTCCATGTCCGCATCGTACTGAACGCGCGTGCGGGTGTCAAGGCGTACAGGTGGCGTTAGGGCGATTTCATGGACGATCCCGTCGCGCAGCTCGGTCGCATGCTGGTCCTCGCCGGCCTCGGGCTCGCCCTCGTGGGCGGCATGCTGTGGCTCGGCGCACGGTTCGGGCTGGGGCGGCTGCCCGGCGATCTGGCGTGGGACGGCGAGGGTTGGAGCGTGCGATTTCCGCTCGCCACGTCGCTCCTCGTGAGTGTCGTGCTCACGATTCTGCTGCACATCTGGGCGCGCTCGCGGGGCTGAGGCGCGGACTACGGGGCGAGCGCCCATGCGCCGGGGCCGAGCACGACGGCGGTCGCGAGCACCGCGCACAGCACGTTGAGCGCGACGCCGGCGGTCGCCATCTCGCCGGGCGTCACGTCGCCCGCCTCGGCCGCGATGGCGTTCGGCGGAGTGCCGACGGCGAGCGCGAAGTCGCACGAGGCGCTGATCGTGGCCGGGACCATCCACGCGAGCGGGTCGATGCCGGCGGCGGCCGCCCCCGCCCCGAGCAGCGGCAGCGCGACCTGCGTCGTCGCCGTGTTCGAGGTGAAGGCGCTCAGAAACGCGATGCCCACGCACACGCCGAGCACCTGCAGGACCGGCGGGAGCGCCCCGAGGCGCGCCACGCCGCCGGCGAGCTGGACGCTCAGGCCGGACCGCTGGATGGCGTCGGCCATCGCGAAGCCGCCGCCCATCAGCACCAGCACCGACCACGGCACGGCGCGCGCCATGCGGCGCCACGACAGAAGGAACAAGGCCTCGTCGGCGTCGTCTCCGTGGGTGTCCTGGGGCGGAGGGGGGCTCCCCCTCCGCAACGCCTCCCCCGGGAGCAGGAAGAGCACGAGCGCCCCCGCGATGGCCACGAACCCATCGTCGACCTTCCCGGGAACGTGGGGGCCCCAGCCGGGCAGCGTCACCGCGCCGAGGTCCACCGGGTTTCGTGTCAGCCACGCGAGCAGGCACGCGCCCACGACGGTGCCCACCGCCGTCTCTCCGAAGCTCCACGGTCCGGGGTGCTGCGGCGGCGTCGGCGGGGCGCGGTGGTCGCGCGGCAGCGGCAGGGCCACGCGCGTCACCATCCACCACGCCGTCGGGATCGCGAGCAGTACGAACGGAACCCCGACGCCGAGCCAGCCGACGAAGGTGACCTCCCGTCCCGCGAGGCGCGGCGCGAGGCCGGCCAGCACCGCGTTCGGGGCGGTGCCGACGAGCGTGGTCACCCCGCCGATGGAGGACGCGTAGGCGGTGACGAGCGTGAAGGCCGCGCGCATCCTCCGGTCGGCGCCGAGCGCCGTCGCGAGTGCCATGGCCGTCGGGAGCATCATCAGCATCGCCGCGGTGTTGTTCACGAAGGCGCTCACCGTGGCGGTGGCGGCCATGAGACCCAGCGCCACGCGGCCGGGCGTCGCGCGGATCCACGCGGGTGCGAGCATGGCGGCGACCACGCGTCGATGCAGTCCCACCTGCTCCATCGCCGCGGCGAGCAGGAAGCCGCCGAGCATCAGCACGTTGAGCGGATCGGCGTACGGCGCCGCCGCCTCGCGCACGGAGCCCAGGCCGAGCAACGGCATCGCCACGAGCGGCGTGAGCGCGGTCACCGCCATCGGGAGCACGCCGCCCAGCCACGCGGTGCTCATGGCGACCGTCAACGCGGCCGCGGCGCGTGCCCCGGCGGGCGCGCCCGCCATCGCGACGTGTGCGACGATGCCGAGCGCAAGGCACACGGCGGTGCCGACGAGGCGGTAGCGCGGACGGGTACGGGCGCGGTCCCAGGCGGCCAGCGCGGCGAGCAGGCGTTCCATGCAACGGAGCATGCCACGCTTCGTCATCGCGTGCGCTAGAGTGTGGCCATGCGTCTGCTCGCCCTCCTCCTCCCGGTGACCTTCCTCGCGCAGGCCGGCACCACCGTGACGAACACCCTCCTGGTCACCGTGTCGAACGCGAGCGGCGGGCCGCCCCACGGGTGGATCGGCGGGGGCGCGGCGCTCGCGGTCCCGGAGGACGGCGCGACCACGGTCACGCTCCCGTTCACCGTCGCGCCGTTCGGCGTCGCGTACGACACCGCGTCGATCACCTCCGACGGCGCCATCCTCTTCGACGGTGCGCTGCCGACCGGGTGCCCGTCCACCGAGGACAGCGGCGGCGGCGTCGCCGTCCTGGCCGGCCCGCTGCACGGCGCGAGCGTGACGACCCGCACCGTCGGCGCCTGGCCGAACCGCACCTTCGTCGTGAGCTGGAACGATGTGCGGCTCGACGGCGGCAGCGCGACGGGACGGTTCCAGGCCTGGCTGCTCGAGGGACGCCCCGAGGTCGTGGTCGTCCACGACGACGTCGCGTTCGCGGCCGGAAGTTCGATGCGCGCCGGCGGCTGGGGCGGCGGCATGGGCGTGGACTGGCTGTGCGACGTCGCGCCGGTGTCGGGACGCTCGGCGTGGCTCGCCGATCGCGGGGTCCGCCCGTCGCGGGCCAGCGTCACCGCGGAGGAGTTGGACGCCCCCTGGTACGGAGACGCCGCGCTCGACGGGGCCGGCGAGACGATCGCGGCCGGCGATCTCAACGGGGATGGCGTCGCCGACCTGGCGATCGGCAGCCCCACGCTCGGGGCGGGGGCGATCGCCGTCGTGGCGCGCCCGGACGACGGAAGCCGTCTCGACGACGTCGCCGTGCACGTGACGCATCCGACGGCCGGCGCGCGTCTCGGTCGCGCGCTCGCATTCGCGGATCTCGACGGCGACGGCCTCGACGAGCTCGTCGCGGGTGCCTCCCAGGCCGCGTCGAACGCGGGCGTCGTGTACGTGTGGGAGGACGTGCTCGGGCGCGCCGCGCACGACCCGACCACGGCCAGCGCGACGTGGACCGGCCCGTCCGGCAGCCGCTACGGCAGCGCGCTCGCGGTCGGCGACGCCGACGGCGACGGCGTGGACGACGTGATGGTGGGCGCGCCCGCCTTCACGTCGGGGTCGAACGCGCTCGCCGGCTCCGCGTGGCTCCTGCGCGGCGACAGCGGCGGGGACTGGCGCGGGGCACGCACCGCCGCGACGGCGTCCGCGTTCCACGTCGAGGGCGGGACCGCCGGGGAAGGGCTGGGCCAGTCCGTCCTGCTGGTCGATCTGGACGCCGACGACGACTCGGACGCCGTGTTCGGCGCCCCGTTCAAGGACATCGGCGGGCAGGTGCGCGGCGTCGTGAGCGCGTGGGTGCTCTCGCCCGGTTCGCCCGGCGTCGTCACCGGCGCGCCGTCGTGGAACGCGATGGGGCCCGTCGCGGGCGGACGCTTCGGCTGGTCCCTCGCCGCTGGCGCATTGGCCGGGTCGGGCGCCCAGGACGTCGTCGTCGGCGCACCCTACACCAACATCGCGGGCGCGAACGAAGGGCGCGCGTTCCTCTTCGCCGACCCGGGGACCACGGGCGGTACGCCCTCGCCGACCTCCGCCATCACCTTCGAGACCGTCCAGGACCGCGCCAGCGCGCGGCTCGGCCAGTCCCTCCTGGTGGCCGACGTCGATGTCGACGGGGACGACGATCTCGTCCTCGGTGCCCCGAACGAGACCACCGTCGCGAGCGGCGCGGGCGTCGTGTACGTGATGCGCAACGCGTCGTGGTCCTCGATCACGTACGTCGACGACGCGGACGTGGCCGTCGAGGGCGTGCACGGGGGCGCCTCCGTCGGCACCGCGCTGGCCGCCGTGGCCGAGACGGACCGCACGCCGCTCTTCGTCGCGGCCCCCGGCGATTCCTGGGGCGCCGAGAACGCCGGCTCCGTCTACACGTACACCTGGCGCCCGGACTTCGTGGACGACGACGGCGACGGCCAGGTGACCGCCGACGTGGGCGGACCCGACTGCGACGACACCGATCCGGGCGTGCTCGCCGGGGCGATCGATCTCGTCGGGGACGGCGTGGACGCCGATTGCGACGGGTGGCGCGACGGCCGCGTGGCGACCCGGACGACGGTCACGGGGTGGAACCACGACGTGGCGGTGTGGGGCGGCGTGCCCGCCACGTTCGACACCGTGGGGTTCGAGCAGTTCGCGGCCGGCGCATCCATCACCACGGTGGCGGACGTCTCGTTCTCGCCGGCGCTGACCGCGGATTCGGTCGTCTACGGTGCGCTCGCGGAGGGAACCCGCGGCGCCAAGCTGCCGCTCCCCGCGCCGACCGGCACGGCCTCGGTGACCCTCGATTTCGGCGTGCCCACCGACGTCCTCGCCCTGTCGGTGCTGGACGCCGTCGGCACGTTCACGTTCACCGCCACCGATGCCGCCGGCACGCCCCACGTGACGTGGACGCAGGACCTCGACGCCCAGGATCGCCCCGGCGGCGCCTTCGTCGGCATGAACTTCTCGCGCGCCATCTGCTCCGTCACCGTCCGGGGCCCCGCGTACGCGGTGCATCCGTCCTTCGGGCTCGACGCGATCCGCTACCGTGATTCCGGCGCCGTCGAGCTCTACGGGAACGCCTTCGACGACGACTGTGACGGCCGCATCGACGGCGGCGCCTTCGTCGCGGAGGACGATGACGTGACGTGGGAGGCCGCGCTCCCGTCCGGCTTCCTCCTCCAGACGGTCGACTTCGATGCCATCGGTGAGGACGAGCCCATCGCGGTGCAGTACGCGGATCTCGGGGTCACCTTCACGCCCGATTCGGGTTCGACCGTCACGGGTGCCGCGGCGATCGGTCCGGTGGCTGCGTTCGGCGTCCGTGCCGGCGACGTGGACGGCGGTGTCACGTTGCAGTTCCAGGAGAACCAGCCCGCGGTCGCGTTCTCCGTCGTGGGCGGTCCCGGTACGCTCGCCGTGGAGGGCTGGGTGGACGGCGAGCGCGTGTACACGCGCACGGTCACGTACGCCGCCTCCCTTCCGACGACGACCGCCTTCGTCGGCCTGACCTTCGAGATGCCGGTCGACGAGCTTCGGATCGCGAGCACGTCGGTGTCCTTCGGGATCGATGATCTCCGCTTCGCGACGCTCGGGCTCGATGACGCGGACCAGGATGGCTACACCGAGCGCCAGGGCGATTGCGACGACGCCGATGCCGCGCTGTCGCCGGACCTCGTCTGGTACGCGGATTCCGACGGCGACGGCCATGGCGTGTCCACGGGGACCACGTCCGCCTGCCTGCAGCCCGCCGGCTTCGTCGCCCTCGCGGACGACTGCGACGACTCCGCGCCCTCGGTGTACCCGGGTGCCGTCGAGGTGTGCGACCCCGCCAACCTCGACGAGGATTGTGACGGAAAGGCCGACGACGCGGACGCCTCCGTGTCGGTGGCGACCTACGCGACCTGGTACGCGGATGGGGACGCCGACGGATGGGGCGACGCGGCGCGCCCGCGTGCGGCGTGCGATGCGCCGACCGGGTTTCCGGAGCCCTGGGTCGCACAGGCCGGCGATTGCGCCAACGGCAACGCCGCGGTCCACCCGGGTGCGCGCGAGATCTGCGACCCGCTCGACGTGGACGAGGATTGCGACGGGACGGCCGACGACGCCGACGTGAGCGTCGACCCCGCCAGCGAGGCGTCATGGTTCGCCGACGCCGATGGGGACACCTACGGCGACATGCACCTGGCGCCGATCCTTGCGTGTTCGCAGCCCGCGGGCCACGTCGCGAACGACGACGACTGCGCGGATGACGATGCCGCGGTGTCGCCCGGGGCGGTCGAGGTGTGTGACGGCGCCGATCGGGACGAGGACTGCGACGGTCTTGCCGACGACGCCGATCCCGGCGTGTCCCCCGCGTCCCGCGCGTCCTGGTACGCCGATGCCGACCAGGACGGGTGGGGGGACCCGGCGCGTGTGCAGTCCGCCTGCGACGCGCCGTCCGGTCAGGCCGAACCGTGGGTAGCGCGTGCCGGGGACTGCCTCGACACCCGGGGCGACGTGAGCCCCGAGGGCGCGGAGGTCTGTGACGCCGCCAACCTCGACGAGGACTGCGACGGTACGGCGGACGACGCGGACGCGTCCGTCGCGACCGCGGGTCGTTCGGCATGGTATGCGGACCTCGACGCGGACGGCTACGGCGACATGGACGACATGCTCGCGGCCTGCGACGCCCCGGCGGGTCACGTCGCGGCGGCCGGTGACTGTGACGACGACGATCCCGCGCTTTCCCCGGAGACCGTGTGGTACGCCGATGCCGATGGCGACGGTCTCGGCGACGCTGCGGCGCCCCAGGTGGCGTGCGTCCGGCCGAGCGGTTTCGTCGGCAACGATGGCGACTGCGACGACGGGTCCGGGCTCGTCGGTGCCGCGCCCACGTGGTTCGTCGACGCCGATGCCGACGGCTACGGCGATGCGGCGCAGCCGATCGTCGCGTGTGACGCGCCCGACGGCACGGTCGCCGTGGCGACCGACTGTGACGACGCGGACGCCGCCATCTCGCCGCTCGCGACGGAAGTGTGCGACGCCGCGAACGTCGACGAGGACTGCGACGGCACCGTCGACGACGCGGACCCGGGCGTGCAGCCTGCGTCCCGTTCGACCTGGTTCGCCGACGTCGATGGCGACGGCTTCGGCGACCCGGGCCGCGACGTCCTGGCGTGTGATGCGCCCGCGTCCCACGTCGCGCAGGCAGGCGATTGCGACGACTCGCGCGGCGACGTGTCGCCGTCGGGCACCGAGGTGTGCGACGCCGCCGACACCGACGAGGATTGCGACGGATCCACCGACGACGCCGACTCCTCCGTCGCGCCTGCGAGCCGCCGCGCCTGGTACGCCGACGCCGACGCCGACGGCTGGGGGGACGCCGCGCGCGTTCTCCATGCGTGCGAGTCCCCCGTCGGCCTCCCCGAAGCCTGGGTCGCGACGGCGGGAGATTGCGACGAGCAGCGCGCCGCCATCCACCCCGGCGCGGTCGAGCTGTGCGACGGGGTCGACGCCGACGAGGACTGCGACGGCCTGGCCGACGACCTCGACCCGTCCGTGGCCGCCGCGTCGCGCGTGACCTGGTACGCCGACGCCGACGCCGACACCTACGGCGATGCCGCCGCCCCGCGCGACGCCTGTGACGTGCCTGCCGGTCACGTGGGCGACGCCACGGACTGCGACGATGCCCGTGGGGACGTGCATCCCGGCGGCCTCGAGGTCTGCGATGCGCTCGACGCCGACGAGGATTGCGACGGCGCCCGCGACGACGCGGACGGCAGTGTCGATCCGGCCTCGCGGAGCGTGTACTACGCGGACGTCGATGCCGACGGCTACGGTGTCATGACGACCACCGTGCTTTCCTGCGACGCGATGACCGGCTACGCGGCGTCCGCCGGGGACTGCGACGACTCCGACGCGGCGCTGTCCCCCGCGACGCCCTGGTACCGCGACCAGGACGGCGACGGCTTCGGGGACGCCGCGGATTCCGTCCCGTCATGTGCCCCCGTGGCCGGTCGCGTGCGCATCACCGACGACTGCGACGACCTTGCCTCCGCCATTCATCCCGGGGTTCCCGAGGTGTGTG
>JACCDP010695046.1_pt1 | contig 15136 bp, 11 predicted proteins | sample 7445841 | NCBI WGS metagenome assembly JACCDP01 (sample SAMN15323441, study PRJNA562643) | freshwater metagenome | isolation source: river surface water | place: USA:Blue River Watershed | collected 2017-08-17 | reverse complement strand
TAGTCATTTGAATCTTTGACTTCTAACTTTATAGTTCCCTGTTTCGGCTTGTTTTTGCGTAAGTAAGGAGCTTCAATTCCGTGATCTACAGAGTTTCTGAGGATGTGAACCAAACTTGTGAGGGCTTCGGCGTAGGCGATAGGAATTCTTGTGTGACCGCCAGTAAGCTCAATGAACACTTCTTTGCCCTGTCGGGTCGCCTGATCTTTTGCACCTTCTAGGAGGAAGTCTAAGAGATTATGTGCTTCTTCTGAGCGTGCTCTGTTGATGAATTCTTCTCCAATCAAACGGGCTTGGTTGAGCTCCGTGGCATTTTGAAGATGGTCTTCGAATCTCTGAATATCTCTTTCATCAACCACCATGAGGTGTCGATCGAGATCATCGGGGTGAATGCCAAGAACTTTGGCGTTGCGATTCAGATACTGTTTTACCTCGTCCCTAAAGCGCTGTAACTCAGCCTCAATCTTGGCTGTCTCCGTCACACGTTCTTCAATCTGATGCAGTAGCCCTGAAAAGAAGCTTAGTCCAAATACAGAGAAATCACCCTTCCAGGTATGAAGGCTCCTTTTGGTTTGAAGCATTTCATTGTTTTCCTGATTGCTTTTGAGTGGTGCAAAGATAAGCTCGGGATTGAGTGTTTGTCGGATAAGTTCTATGAAGCGACTACGGCTTCTTAGGATTCGAAGCAGTGACTGATTGTTCTCGTTTTCACGTTCCGCTTCGACAAGCTTGGTGATGTCAGAAACAGAAAATAGAACACTTTCGGGATTTCCTACATCATCTAGGATCACGGCGCCATGCAGGGCTAGGTACTTGCCTTCTCGCAGAATTCTGCGAGGAAGTTGGGTGATGAGATCATCGGCTAAGAGGCCGTCCTCTAAGCTTTGAAGATAAAGGACTTCGAAGTTTTCAGCGTCTCTTCCTTTTAAGCCAAGCGTATTCCAAATGACCTCGCCTTCCAGACTTGCAGCGCCTTTACTTAGTAATTGTGTACAAGAGCGAGAATACCCTGGCAGGATTTTTCCTGTTTGGTCACAGCGAAGGAGGCCGAATTCAACGTTATCTAAGATGGAGCTGATAGCTTTGGTCTTCTCCCCCAAATCTACTAGCATCTGTCTAATGTGACGAGTCTGCTCTTGGACCTTTGCTTCGAGGCTGGTTTGGTAAGACTGTATCTCTGATACCATCGAACGGAAAGCGCGTCCAAGATCGCTGATTTCATCATGTCCAGATACTTCGATATGAGCAGAGTAATCACGCTTTTCAACGAGCAGAACAGCATCCTCGAGTTTTTCTAAACGTCGAATGATAAAGGTACGCAAAAACAAAAAAGTGATAGAAAAGAGGACAAGAGATAGAACTAAAGCAGAAAGAATCTTTTCTTTTCTGGATTGTTCGATAGCCTTGATGACTCGATCTTGACTGTAATCTATGAGGGCGTGGCCAACAAATGTGAAATCACCGTTGTCTTGATGATACCAAAGTGTGGCTATGGCTCGCTTGCCAAGTTCGAAAACCTGTGGCTTCGCCACCATTTCCATTGCAAGATTTTTGTGTTCTAGAGCAGGCTTTTGCAAGTCTGCTTCGAGCCCCATAAGAGAGGGGTGATCCTTATCAAGAGGTAAGATGTTGCTTTTATCTTCCTCGAACTTTGGTCCTGCTTCATAAGCAGCAAAAAATTTTCCTCCATCGTCAAAGACAGAAATCCTCTGTATGGAGCCAAATTGAAAGGCAGCGGTGAGTTGTCGCTCTACCCTTGACTGGTCTACATTGTAGAGGGCTCCTGCGAGATTTTCCGTGACGTTGGCTAGGACGGTTATATGAAGGGAGTCATTTTCTGCTTCGAGTCGATCTTTTAGAGATCTTAGCTCCAAGGTCGTTGTTACCCCAAGTGAGCCTATGATGGAAATACCCAACAGGAAAAATACCTTGTGCGCAAGTCTCATGGTGATCTCCCAAAAAACCAAATCCTTGCCGCTATCGGTTAAAAGAAAGCAAAGCTGAGGAAATAGATTTTTCCAATAAAATATCCAAATTAATCATATGTTTATATGTTTTTTGAGCTTGTTCATGACGGGCAAAAAATACCTATGAAAGATATTGGGGGCGACTTTGGCTATTAGCAGAGATGTGCTACGATAATTGGGTAAGACTAAAGAATCAAAGAGAATCTACTGGATATCCGACTGCGGAGGGCATTGCGGATGAGCCATGTTGAAAACTTGAAGACGATTATCCGGAATCTTTCCGTGACTCGTTTGAGTTTAACAACCCCTGTGCCGGGTCTAAAACTCGAAGAAGCCTCGTTCCCACAGGACTTAGTCCATGGAGCGATGATGTCTATTGTACTGGTTGCGGGTAGCACGTTTCGCCTGGCATTTCGAGCTCACTTCAGCTCGAGGAGCGTACGCAATCTCATGACGGCATCATTGGGTGTATCTGGGGCTCAAGTGAATGAAACACAATTGAAAGATTATATGAGAGAGTATAGTAACCTCGTGGCTGGTGGGGTGAAAGCGACATTCAATGCCTTTGGTGTGGCAAGCGGCATAAGTTTGCCTTTAGTCACCGATGGGTTTGATGAGGTACTCTACGCAACAAGTCAAAAGCCAGAAGTTATTCAGGATCTATGGGAGCTTTGTTGGTCTGGAGGCAGTGTTATCTGCGGGTCCTCCATAGAGATTCTAGATCACAATCAATTTGCCAAGCTCCCTATCAAATCTGAAGTTAGCAATACAGAGACGACTTCTGATGAGGACGCATTTCTATGAGTGAAAATCACGTTTCACCAAGCATGACTTCTGCTGAAGCAGAGTATGTTGCGGGACAAAATCTTCGTGCTTCACATGAAATTATGTCGCTATTGGAACGATCAAAAGCCAACGTCGATGAAATGTTAAACCGCCTCCCTGACATTTTTGTGATCATCGACGCCAAGGGTCTTATCTGGAAGGGCAATCAGGCAGCTGCTGATGTCTTTGGGGTGGGGCGAGAGGATCTTATAAAGACCCATTTGTCTCGACTTTTTGATCCGGAGACTTGGAAAGTAGTCAAAACTAAGCTTGGTATCTTTTTGGAAGGTAATCCACAAGGTTCTTCCATTGAGTTTGAGCTTCCTATGAATGGAGTCAAAGGACCTGCTCGTGAATTTTTTTGGAATTTTCGCCTTTATGAGAGTGGTCTTTCCAAGCAACAGTCTCTTGTGTGCGTGCTTGGACGCGATATTTCGCAAATTCGTGGCTACCAGAGGCAGATGAGTCAAATCTTCTTTTCAATACCACTCGGTATTCTTACCATGAATCGAGATGGTGTTGTGGTAGGACCTTATAGTGCCTATACTGAGCATCTTCTGGGCCAAGATCAGCTTACTGGGAAGTCCCTGAAGCATCTCATTTTTGATCCTATTGAAAAAGGTCTTTCCAAAGCCGAACGAGATAGTGTGGCCGCTCTCTTTGAGTGTATTGGGAGTGAAGAGTCTTGGTTTAATACCATGAAAGTTCATTTTCCCATCGAATTGCCGTTTCGCTCGAAAATAGGAGACGAGGATGAAAGTCGCTGGCTTGGACTCTCCTATCATGCAATCTGTCATGCTGAAAAAGTGGATAAGGTTTTGGTTGTGATTGAGGATAGGACCGCGGTTGTCCAGTCACGTATAGCTGCAGAACGACAAAAATCCAAAGATGAGGCTGTGGTAAATCGTATCCTTGAGATTTCGCACTGTGATGAGCGACTCTTGGCAACAGCTATGGAGGAAATGAAAGAGCTGTTCGATCGTCTCGATGAACATGTTGGAGGACTTGATATTTCTCGTGTCTGTCAAACCTTGCACGGGATAAAAGGTGTTGCGCGTACCGCAGGGTTCAGTCGCTTAAAGAGTATGGTTCACGAACTTGAAGATCTTCTGCTTATGAGTCAGCGAGGCGAACGTCGACTTGAGGATACGATGCTTCAAGTGCGGTACATGGAAGTGAAAATGGAATGGAGGCAGGTTGCCTCACTTAGCACTGCCCTAGGAACGCAAGTCAAGTCTGGGCCAAACAGTGTGGCAAGTGCTTCAGAGAAGTATAAGCAATTTCGTGAAGACGTTTTTGAGAAGGTCATCAAGCCTATCGAAAAGATTGGAGTCGAATCAAAATCGGCATTGACCACTCAGCTCGACGCTATTCGCTCCACATTATTGTCTTTGCTAGAAAGTATAGATAAGCTTGCACTCAGTGAAATAGAACCTCGCATAAAAGACAAGCTTGAGAAGACGGCTGAACGTCTAGGAAAACCGGTTCAGTTACTCTATTCTGCTCCAAAGATTTTAGTAGAATCTCGTGTCTTTCTCCAAATTCTGGAAATATTGGGTCATCTTGTAAATAATGCGCTAGACCATGGCTTGGAGAGTGAAGAGGAAAGGAAAAGTCTAGGGAAAGATCCACGTGGACTCATACAGCTTAAGATAGAGCAAGAAGGGCAGAATCTCTGCTTTACGATTGCTGATGATGGTCGGGGCATTTCTCCTGATGGTTTGAAGACAGTCGCTGTTAAAAGAGGGTTGATCTCTGCTCAAGAGGCAAGCCAATTGTCAGATGAGAAGGCTCTCCAGTTGATCGTTAGGCCTGGATTCTCTACGGCAGTCCACGTGTCGGATATTTCAGGGAGAGGTATCGGGCTTGATGCTGTCGTTGAAGTTATCAAAACTCTCGGAGGAGCAGGTCTTCAAATTACTTCCGAAATTCACAAAGGTTCTAAGTTTTCGTTTCGTTTTCCACTTGTAAAGTAATTGTTTTTCTATTCACCCCACAAGGAGTATTGATATGGCAAAGATTCTCATTGTAGATGATTCCGATAATATGCGGATTCTTGTGAAGTCGACTATCGAGGGTGCAGGACACGATATCATCGAAGCGGTGGATGGCCTAGATGGGCTGGCAAAGGCTAAGGCCAATGAAGATCTTAAACTGATTATAAGTGACTTCAATATGCCGCAGATGGACGGAATAGCTATGACGAAGGCTTTGCGACAGATTCCTTCCATGCAGTCAGTTCCTGTCTTGATGCTGACCACTGAGGCATCTCAATCTCTTAAAGATATGGGTAAAGAAGCTGGAGTTTTAGCTTGGGTAACCAAGCCCTTTCAACCTGATAGACTTGTCTCCGTAGTTTCAAAAATCCTCTCCCGATGATCTAGACTCTCTCAAAAGAGCAAAATATCACCAGGATCCTGACCAGTCTCAGCTTTAACATGTTGAGCCTGGTAGAGGAAGTACTCTTGTGCTCGCTTTTCCTGATCTGTCACCAGCTTTCGAAAAATCTGTTCCTCCAACTCAGCCCTAAGAGTCTCAAAGTTGATTTTACCTTGATTTATGTCCTGAAGCTGGGTGATTGTTTTGCGGGCTTCGACGACTCTGTGATCGATAATCTGTCTTGTTAGATCGAATACCTGGAGATTTACGACAGAATTTTGGATGTATTGCTCGAGACGATTGACCTCTTCACGAATGAGATCGGCAGTTGCATCGGCATCTCCCTCGGACATAATATCCATGATAGAAAAGGCATCTCGAACTTTCTTGAGGTGCTCTTGAGAGAGCGCGGATAGTTGGACTAGCTGCTTCATGTCTTCAGGTTTAATCGCAAGTCTAATCAACGAGTCTACAACGACTGATCCATGGTGCTCTAATTGGGAGCCAGGAGCTTCCATACTTTCGATGGACTTTAAGAAGTAGTCTATCGCGACGTGCACTTCAGAAAGATAGGGATTTGCTTTGCCTACAGCCTCTCTAAGGAACACATAGCGTGCTCGAGCTTCCCTCTCGGCTGCAACGATGGAAGATATCGCAAACTGAAATTCTTTTTGAATAGCAGCTTTTGACTCAACAATCTGTTGAGACAGAGTACGAACGGCGTTTGGAGAAATAACTAGGAGAGCGCGCTCGGCAGCTGCTACTGTTGCCCTCATCTCGCTTAAGGTCCAAAGACAATTGGCGAGGCCAGCCTCAAGAAGATCTATACTGACAGCGATGGTTTCTAATGTAAAATCGGTATAGCTGAGCCAAAAACTTAGCTCCTCCTGGAGCTGTGGGTTCCAGTTACTGAGTTCCATAGGTGTCAAGGCTCGAGGGAAATCTGGAACATGAAACCTTAGGGGGGAAACTATATCGAGTCCTTGAAAATTAAAGAACTCTACCTTATGGCTCAAGGGTTTTTTGAGCTCTTCAAGATCAATCAGCGTCAACGTCTCTTTTTTGTTTGAGTCCAAGACACGCAACTCAGCTTGGGCAAGTTTTAAGAAGGACGCTTGCGGATCTAATAATCTCAAAACTTGAAAGGTCTTGGCTGGAATATTTCGCAGATGAAGTTGCATACTACGAGCTTTGAGAAAGTGAATAAGATTGTTTAAACCAATCCAGCTGCCGAAGTGGAGCTCACTGAGGTCACAGACAGCTGCATTGGTAAGGATATCCTCCAAATGTTCGAAAGTTGTAACATCTGAGATGACGCCTTTGAATTTTATGAGGTTGCCAGACTTTTCTGCCCGGAAGCGGTACTTCAGGTCATCATTGTCCAGAGCAGGTTCATCCATCGGCCAATCCCTAGAGGTTCGATTAACTAAAAGAGCTTTCTCTAATTATAGTCGCTTTCGATCAAACAGGAAATATCTTTATTGAACACGATTTTCTTCCTTACTTGCCTTACTGAGGCGTAGTTCTTTAGTGTCTTGATTCAATGTCAGTTCGATGGTCTCTCCCCATTGAGACTCGAAGCTTATTTTAGCAGGCGCTTGCGAGTTATCTAAAGCTCGGGCTTCACATTCCCAGCGAGCTGGGTTTAGTCCCATACCATCATTGTGCCAATTTGATCCCCAAATATGTGTTCGATTTTGGTGAGCTGGCACTATCAGTGGGAGCAACTTAGGATTTATTTTTGCTTCGCCGGTCTTGCCCGAACATTTGACTTCTATGATCTGACTCGTTTGGTTTTTTAATATCCACTGAGTAGGTGACGCTGCCATCGAAAGGCTATAAATTCCGAAAGTACTGAAAATGAGAGCGGAAATACGTATCTTTTCAAATTTCATAAAAAAAGCCTTTTTACGGTGAAAGAGAACTCATTTCTTTTATAGCATAATTTTTCGCATTCTGGGTTAGAGCCAGCAAGGTTAAGGTCTTTGCCGAAATTTTTGGTGAAAAAAAATCTATGGAGGAGAAAGTTGGATTCAACGGTCTTCGCGAGAAGGCTGTATTTTGTGACGGTTTCAAAACGCATACTCTTCTCCATTGCGAAAGGTGGATTCATGAAGTCATTTCCAAAAATCTCACGGTTCATGGCAACATCCGCATGTCTATTGTCGCTGTTGCAAAGCCTTTCAGGCTGTGGTCTTCAAGGTAAGTCCAAAAGCCAGCCAGCACCCGCCGTAAATCCTAGCGGGAAGAGCACTGACGCTAATGGAACCCAAACGACAGTTCCATGTCGTACACCAACACAGCCAAGCACTCCTTGGAATAATCCTACAAATACCCAGAATCCCAATCCCAGGGGAAATCCTGATGATAACGGCGGTCCAACTCCTTGGGGAAATCCTGATGATAACGGCGGCCCAACTCCTTGGGGAAATCCGGGTGATAACGGTGGCCCAACTCCTTGGGGAAATCCGGGTGATAACGGTGGCCCAGCTCCTTGGGAAAATCCTGAAGGAAACGGAGACGGCTCTTGGAATTGGGGTAGCCCAGAATCACCTGTCCTTCGCAACGTGAGCGTTACACCTCAAATCCCTTGGACAGGTCAAACGCCCCCTGTGAGCAATCCTAATGCAAATCCTCAGCAACCTAACTGTACTCCTAGGGTTCAGGATTCAGGTTTGAATCCAATTTCAACTAAGCCAAGCTACCAGCAACTTGCACCAGTTTTCAGTAAAAACTGTAGCGGTGCAAATTGCCACAGCACTGGTTCACGCTATGGTGCCTTCGTTGGCAATCAATATGTCGTCGATTCTTCTAAAAGTCGAATTTATGATGCAGTAGCAAGTGGACGCATGCCCAAGTATGGCAGTCTCTCCGCACAAGACAGAAATCTAATCCTCAGCTACACCAAGCAGTAAACTAGCAAGCGACCCGTATAGGGTCGCATCCCCTCTTCTTCGTTTTTTCCAAGAGAAGCATCAACTAAAACACGATAAGATTTTATTCAGGAATGAATTCACAAATTTCTTTGGTAGAAACCAAGCACCTCTTTGAGATAGGGCTTCAGTATGCTATCCGTCTCCATATACAAAAGGTGACGACCTTTCGGCACAAAGATCACATCGGACTTTGGAAGTGATTGAGCAAGTGAATCAGCTGATTTATAGCCAAGGACGTTATCTCCTCCTGACTGAAAGATCAGGACTGGTATTGTAATGTTTTTAGCCGAGGATGGATCGATAGCTTTTCTAGCTGCTTGATAACCTTCATAGTACCAATTGAAGGAAGCCCCCCAAGATCTGAGGTCTGGATCCAACTTTTTCTGATCGTAGTTGAAGTTGTGCCGAGCTAAGCTGCTAGTGCTTCGCCATTCCGGATTGTAGTCGTAAACAAAGGGTCCTTGTCCTGGGCACCAGTCACGTGCTTTTCCGAGAAATACTCCTACATTAATGATAGTTTCTACAAACCAAGCTGGATAGGGGCCGTTTGCCATTTCTGTCATCGGTGTCGAAAGTATAGCTGCATGAAATGGGTGAGGATAAGTTTCCATATAGCGCGTTGCAATAAGGGCGCCCATGGAGTGCGCATAGAGAAAGAGTTTAGAGGTCTTAAGGTTAGGTTGTGCTATTTTTTCGATAAAAATTTTCAGATCCACAACATAGTCATCAAACTTTTCGATATGAGTTTGATCAGGGTGAATTCCAAATCTTTGAGATTTGCCATGACTTCGATGGTCGTAAGTAAATACATTGTAGCCATCTTTTAGCAGATAGTAGATGAATTCACTGAACTGATGGCTACTTTCTGTCCAGCCATGAAGAACGAGCAAAGTTGCTTTGGCTTGATCTTGCTGATAGAGCTTATAGGCAATTTTACCTGACTCAGCCCCTTCAAATACGCCTTCCTTCACAATCGAATTGAGAAAGGGATAAACTTCTTGAGGGACCCGAGTTGCGACCTCATCCTCACTCAGATAGTAGGGGGGAGGAGAAGCGTTCTCTTCCAGATATCTCTTGGTTATGTTGGCTGCTTTTTGTGTACATGCTGTGAGCTGAAAAAACAGGAAGAGGGCCAGAAAGAGCTTAGGAAAGTGGGATCGCATGTGGCCTTCCTATAAATCTGTTGAGGAACGACAGATTCAATCTTTTGAAATTCTAGAAGACAGATTTCAGTATGATAGGGCATATTCCTAAGCAAATAAAGAGTCTGGCACTTAAATCTGGCTAAAATGGCGGAACAGTGAGGCTAGAGTTATCATAAGGTAACTCGCCCCAGAGAGTCTGTATTCAAATCATGTGAGGAGATCACCGTATGAGACTAAATGAATTCGTAGTACTTGGGTCAGTGTTCACAGGCGGGTTGTCTCAAGCAGCTGTTATTCCATCGCCTCCTCCCAGCTGTGCCGAGGAAGTTGCACAGAAAGGATTTTGCACGGAAACTCTGTTCACGAACAATGCCTTTCCGTTCACGATTCGCTTTTTTGCCGTTGTAGATAAGGCCGTGTATCCAAATGTCGACAGTCTTTTGGCAAAATATTTCGCTTTTGGAAATTGGCCTGATTACGTCAAGTCAACTGGAAACGACAATATTATCTACCTTTCGAGTCAGTCGATGCCTGACAAGGAAGGTGCACAGGGCTCTAAGATCGTTAGACACTACTTTGACTATAAGATTCGCTCCCCTATAGGCTTTCAACATATTCGAGGAGTAACTCATAATACCCTTTTGAAAGTTGCTCATGAAGGCGCAGTATCTACTACTGAGTTTGAAGTCCAAACTACTGGTGAACAGGAAGTTCCAAAAGGAGAAAAGCCCCTTGTAGGTGCAGAAGGGCTTAAGTTGCAGTATGGATCTGTGAGTACAATATCGTGTGAGGGGCAGACTATCTGTGGACCTGAGCAATGGCTCGTCCTCTATGAGTCGACTATAACTCCAGCGGTGAATCTCTTGCCTAAATCAGCAGCTGCTGCTGTTGAAAAAGGCATTACAGATGTCATCGTCGGTATGCTCTTTAACTGAGCCGAAAGTCGGTAGGGGGGAGGAGACTCCCCTTAGACGACTGCAAGTATTTTCGGTTTTGCTACAAATTTAGGCAGCGAAATGTAGAAGCAGGTTCCTACGCCTGGATTCGATTCCACCACAATATTCCCGCCTGCTGCTTTGACGCTTGCGTAAACATAATCAAGTCCAATCCCACGTCCAGATATATCCGTGACGATCTCTTTGGTAGAAACACTGCCACGAAAGATAAACGCTGTTTTTTCTTCGTCAGATAGCTTGTTCCAATCTTGTTCTGTGCAGAGTTTTTTGGCCAAGACAGACTTTTTGAGTGAGTTGAGATCAATTCCTTTTCCATCATCACTAATCAAAATTTGGAATGAATCTGACTTACTACGTACTTCGATTGAAATTTTTCCGACCGGATCTTTTCTGCCTCGTTCACCAGAGCTTTCTAAGCCATGGTCGACAGCGTTGCGGACAATGTGGATGAGAGAATCAAATATCTCCCTATAGTCATGTGGAAGTGCTAACTCAGCACCATGGGTTTGAATTGTAACTGGTTTGTTTAGCTTACGACTTACTTCCATCGTTGCAATTGAGAGGTAACTAAGGAGATCCCCTGCTCTTTGCATTGTTTGATTTGTTACGAATTCTTCGACTGTATGCAGAGCGTGGGACAGGGAGTTGGCTGCAGAGACTTTGGTCCAGAGACTATGGAGTGCAGTATCCGGTATGGAAAGTGTGGATTCATGCAGCTGTGTCCGAGAGAACTTTAGGACATCTTGATGTCTTTCTATAAAGTCCATGAGGTTATTTTTGAGTACTAAAATATATTCGTGAATGCGGCTGTAGCTTATTGTATCAGTCAATTCTTCTTCGAAGTTGTGGATAAATTCGGCAAAGGATGTGAGGCCGAAGGCAGAGAGATCACCTTTCCAGGTGTGCACTTCACGCCGTATGTTTTCGATTGGTAAGCTCGCTTTGTCGCTAGCGCCCAAAATTTTGTCATCGTAAGCATAGATGGCTGCTAATATGCGGCGGAAACGATCGTTGTTTTGCACGATCCGAAGGAGTGCACGATTGGTTGTGTTTTCTTCGTTTAATTGTTCTGCCTTTGTGATGTCTTCCATAGAAAAGAGAATACTTTCGACGGTCTCTCCCTTCATGATCGGATAGCACGATACTTTGATAGCTTTACCATTAATCAGAAAGCGACTTGGCAGTTCTGCGACCAAATCGTCTGCCAAGAACGGCTGATCAAAAATCTGTGCATAAAAGACTTGGAAGCTTTCACTGTCTCGTCCTGAGAGACCAAGCACGTCCCAGATAGGTCTTTGAGCGATGCTTTGCTCGTTCCGGCCTAGGAGGGAAGAACAGGACTTTGAGAATCCATCCTGTACTAAGCCTGAGGCATTAGATCGCAAAAGGCCGAAGCTGACATTGTCAACTATGGCAGCGAGCTGATTCTTCTCGTGCCGAATAGCATCCATAGCGCGACTTTTTAAAATACGGACTTTTTCGGTGAAGTAGTAAGCCAGACAAAATGTGATGCCGACTGCGAAAAGATATGCAACTAAGCATACGTAAATGAGAAGCCTGGTAGTTTGGTAAGAAGAAAGTATCACATGTTCGGGGCTAGCAACCACGACTTTCCAGTCATTTTCTTCCATTGTGCTCTGGTACAGTAAGGGATTGAGGATAGAGCTAATGCCTCGAGCTTCAGGAATATCTAAGATCCCGACGTACTTAGCTTCGGGATTGGCTTTCTGCTGAGCAGCTAAAAACTTAGGGGCTATTGGATATGCAAGGATTTTGCCTGACTTTCCTACAATGAAAATAACGTCCGAGCTGTTTTGATTGGCAGAATCGATAAGAACCTGAAGTTGGGGAAGAATCATATCGACAGAAATAACTCCTCGCATCGTATTGCTTTTGCGATCACGAAAAGATAGAGCCATAGTCATATAAATGAGGCCAGCATCAAAGTAAGGCTCTGTAAATGCTGGTTTTCCGTTAGCAGTGACACCTGCTTGATACCATCCCTGCTGATGAAAGTTGTATTCTTTAGTGGTCCACTCATAGGTAAGGACGCGTTCACCTGGTTTCTCACCCCGGTGAACGTAAGGTCCGAAGTATGTATTACCAGACTCAAAGCGTGATGATTCGTACCATGCTCCTGTTCCGTACACTAAGTCTTCAGAAGAACTTTCTAGAATCCGGTCGAGATACTCCTCAATTTGCTTTCTATCAGACCCCTCATATTTTTCTAAGAGAACTCTCAGCGTTTCAGCCAGTTGGGTAGCACTGGAGAGAAAACCTCTTACTTTGTTGACGACCGTCAAGGCTTTGCTGCTTTGGTAGCGTTCCGCTTCGATGCGAGCAGAGTGATAATAACTTCTATCGATCAATACCGCTAGCACACTGCCTATGAGGGCAAGCGCGAGAAATCCAGTGAAGTACCATAAACGCTTTGTCGAAGTGTTTTCCGTATCACGCTGATTCTGCATGCAAGCTCCTCATAAAATACCCTAGCCGGATTCGGTGGTTTGGGGGAAATCTTTAGCCAGATATGGGGAGCTTTCTGGGGGGGGCTTCATTGAAAGTTTATGAAGTCTTTCAAAATCATTGACTAAGAATTTAACAAAGGCTAAGTCTGCTATTAGAACAAAGGGGCACATAGATCAAAAGTAATTGCATTCATTGGGAGAAATGCCATGTTGAATCAACTGGGGCGTTTGGCGTGTTGTATTGTCCTATTTATGGGTTCGAGTTTGGTCTTTGCTCAAGACTCAGTGTCCGAAGGTTCGGATGAAGAGTATGAGCGTAGAGGTGATTCTAAGTTTTATGTGTGCACGGCTACTGCAACAGATGATAGCGGACTGTTTTTCATGGGTATGAGCCATAATATGGCGGATGCATACATCAAGGCGATGAATGCCTGCACTCGTCAAAAGCGTATCTGTACTGTGAGCTGTGAAGCGCAGCTCTGATGTTCTGAGGCCTTCGGGCCTCTCAGGCGATTGTCTGAAGCCATTGCTTCATTAGCTTAGCGGTGGTTCGAGGTCTTTCTAAAATGGGCAAGTGCCCACATCTCTCAATCACATGATATCGAAAGTCAGGCCTTGCATTGTGGAGGCGTTCGAGACAGGACACATCGATAAGGCGATCCTGCTGTCCCCAGATTACCTGAGTGGGTGTCTTTATATCAAAAATATACTTTTCAAGACTGTAGGGATCTTCGATGAGATCCTGAAAAAGTTTTTTTTGTATAGTAAGACGTCGCAAGTACTCAAGTGTAAGAGCGGGTGTGTAGAGTCGAGTCAGAAAGGGCTGACGAAAGAAAACATGTCGCCATAGATTGCTTATATCAGAAGCTTTTTCGAGTACGAGTGGATTATTTTTAAGCAATGAATCATCCACCATTGGTCGCCCTTGATCACTCGAGAGTCCCGCAGCATTCAATAGCGTTAGACTTTGCATCCTTTCAGGATATTTTGCAGCGTATATACCCGCGATGGCAGCACCCATGGAAATACCAATCAGATGCCAGGATTCTAGTTGCATGATTTCGCGAAGTTTTTCTAAGCGCTCTGCTTGGTCGATCGGACGGTAGCGAGCTGAGCTTTGATACGATGATTTTCCCCAAGCTGGCAAGTCGATCAATATGATCCGGTACCCTTTCATGAAAAATGGCCAGATGAGGCTCCAACACGAGCGGTCAGAAGCAAAGCCATGAAGAAACACCAGGGGGGGGCCATTTCCAGATGAGGCCATGGAAATGTCTAAATTCTCTTGAGGGAGGTGAATTGTTGTTTCTTGAAAGCGGCATATCCTCTCCCAAGACTCTTTTGAAAAGTCGAAGATCTTCGAAGAAATGAGATTTTTCCAGGAATAGGCAACGGTTGAGATCATAGAGATCCTCCGAGGAGTTTTTAGCCAATTCTTGATGTGGGGTTCTTTCTATTGTAACGCACATTCGTTGCGAAGAGGAGACATGCATTAAAAAGACAGATCTTAGATTTCCCTGGAACCAGAGAGTGAGACTTGTTAAGCTCCTTCCACTCAAACATTCAAGGGAATAGGTCATGCAGAAAGTGAGAGCTGTTGCGCCCTTTGAACACTATATGGCGGCTGATGATAGGGGTGATTACCCCATGATCTTCTGGTTAGTTCTGAGTTTTCGAGGTCAGGTTGACGAAGCCAGACTTAAAACATCTGCAAACTTAGCTTTGAAGAGGCATCCGCTCCTCAGAAGCCTTTTGAAGGGAAATCCGAAGGCCAGGAGATCAGATTTATATTGGTGCGAGATTGAGGAACCAACTATTTATACATACGTGGCCTATCGTCACGAGCCCTTTCTATTTCCTCAAGAGAACTCAGTGGCCATTGATCTGACGCAGGAGCCGGGAGTCAGATTGTTTGTGCGTCAATTGCGAGAAGAGTCTGTTTGGTATTTACAATTCCATCATAGTGCTACGGATGGTACCGGAGCTTTGTGTTTTGCTGAAGACTTGATGTCTGCCTATACGGAAGGAGAGGCGTTTAAACTGCGCTCTATGCCTGCGGTAGATGCCTTAGATGCACGAATACGTTGTGGCTTGAATTGGACTTCTGTTCTGCGTTCTTGTGGAGATTACTTCTTAGCAGTACTTAGGTATTTTGGTAACGATGCAAGACCTATGAAAGAATCTCAGAGCGCTGGACTTGTAGCTCAGAGCTGTAATCAGGTGCCAGAGCGGGAAAGAGTTTTTTTTGAGGAAGCTGCTCTGGGGCGCTTGAAGCTCAAAGCCAAAAAACTAGGTGTTACGATCAACGATCTCCTGCTAGCTCAGTTGTTTCGTTCGCTCGATCAATGGCATCTCAAGTATAGCAGCCGAAAATGTGTTCGAGTCGCTGTGCCTGTTAATCTGAGGAGTCCAAGGGAAGTATCCATGTCAGCTGCTAATATGATGGGTATGGCCTTTGTG
>JACCDP011313425.1_pt1 | contig 15141 bp, 18 predicted proteins | sample 7445841 | NCBI WGS metagenome assembly JACCDP01 (sample SAMN15323441, study PRJNA562643) | freshwater metagenome | isolation source: river surface water | place: USA:Blue River Watershed | collected 2017-08-17 | reverse complement strand
TTGATATCGTGCCATGGTTGTGTGATGAAAACATCGACCAGTTTGAAACAATGAAGAAAGAAAGTAAGTCACAGATTTGCTTTGGTCACTTCGAGATTGACGGCTTCGAAATGGACCGTGGTCAAGTATTTCATGGCGGCATCAGTCGTGATGCCCTTGTCAAGTATGAAATGGTACTGACAGGCCACTTCCACCACAAGTCGAGTGACGGGCATATCTACTATGTCGGTACTCCCGGTGAAATGACATGGTCCGACTATAATGACCCGCGCGGTTTCCATATCTTTGATACCAATACCCGTGACCTGACATTCATTCAGAATCCGTTTCGTATGTTCCACAAAGTGGTGTATGATGATACAGAAACCGATTTTGACTACTGGAAAGAATTTGACTATGAATCCTTGAGAGAGTCCTATATCAAGGTCATTTGTGTCAATAAGACCAATCCATACCTGTTTGACAATGTAATTGACAACCTGTATAAGGCAGGTGTGTCTGATATCGGTATTGTGGAGGATTTTACCGATTCTGTGATTGACGATGAAAACGAAATCATTGACGAGGCAGAAGACACAATGACAATCCTATCCAAATATATTGATAACCTCACATTGAATGTGAAATCTGATAAGCTGAAGTCTTTGATGCGTGAAGTTTATGTTGAGGCCCTGAGTACAGAAAGAACGAATGATTAATTTTCGATATGTAAAATACAAGAATCTTTTGAGCTCTGGTAACTACTGGACCGAGATTCGGCTAGATGAAAACCAAAACACCCTGATTGTGGGTACAAACGGTGCAGGCAAGTCAACAATGCTTGATGCGCTGTGCTTTTCCCTGTTCGGCAAACCGTTTCGTGAAATCAACAAACCACTTCTGGTCAACTCGATTAATCAGAAAGAGTGCCTTGTCGAGGTCGGCTTTGATGCAAACGGCAAGTCATATCGTATTCTGCGTGGTATCAAACCGAATGTATTTGAAATCTGGCAAGATGGAGTCCTGATTAATCAGGAGTCTTCGAACCGTGACTACCAAGATATCCTTGAAAAGTCCATTCTGAAACTGACATACAAATCTTTCAAACAGATTGTCATTCTTGGATCCGCGTCATTTACACCGTTCATGCAATTGTCTTCTACCGACCGCCGTGCGATTATTGAAGACCTGTTGGATATTACCATCTTCTCTACTATGAATGGTATCATCAAAGACAAGATGAGCAACAACAAGGATTTGACCGCCAACAAGAAAACCAGCATCGGATTGTCACTTCAAAAATATGAACTCCAGAAGAAGCATATTGACGAACTGAAGCAGAACAACGAAGAAAAGGTACAGAGTAATCTCCTTGAGATTGCCAATAACCAAACTCTTGTCACCAATCTGTCCAATGCCATTGATACCCTGTTGGTACAGGCACAGGAAATCCAAGTCGTGGTGAATACCAAGTCACAGGTCGAAGGCAAAATCAAACAACTCAACAAACTGGAAACACAGATTGAAAACAACCTGACCAAGTACCGCAAGGACATTGTGTTTTTCAGTGAGAATGATAACTGCCCAACTTGTCGCCAAAGTATCGAGACCACATTCAAGACTGGCGAACTGGAAAGACTGAACAAGAAAGCAACCGAGTGTTCGCATGGCCTGACACAACTGGAAACCAAGTTACTTGGTGAACAGGCGATTATGAACCAGATTGCAGAAAAGCAGAAAGAGGTTCAGGCAATTCAAATCAAGATTGCTTCGCATACCACTTCCATTGCCGAAACACAAAAGTACATTGTCCGTCTGACCAAAGAGATTGAAGACCTACAGAGGTCAAAGACAAATACCGACAAAGAAGAGAAAGAACTCCAAGACCTGAAAGACAACCTGTTGCAGGAACAGGAAGAACTGAAAGAACTGTTGGAAGAAAAGACATACTATGAAGTCGCGGCCGGTCTCCTGAAAGATACTGGTATCAAAACCAAAATCATCAAACAATACCTGCCAATCATCAATAAGATGGTGAACAAGTATCTGGTCGCAATGGACTTCTTTGTCAATTTCAATCTTGATGAATCCTTCAAAGAAACCATCAAGTCCCGCCACCGTGACGAGTTTGGATACAACAGTTTTTCGGAAGGCGAGAAACAAAGAATTGACATGGCGCTCATGCTGACATGGCGTGCTGTTGCCAAATTGAAGAACTCTGCCAATACCAATCTGCTCATTCTAGACGAAGTGTTTGATTCGAGCCTAGATAATAATGGTACAGAGTATCTAATGAACATCCTGCATATGTTGGAAGGTGTGAACCTGTTTGTTATCTCCCACAAAGGTGATATTCTACAGGATAAGTTTAGCAATGTAATTCGTTTTGATAAGGTAAAGAATTTTTCGAGGATTGTGAAATGAGTGAGTTTATAACAATTGATACAAAACAGGATATCGTCACAGAAGAGCGTGTTGACCCCTTGCCACTTTATGATGATACCCTACCACTTCTGCGCGAAAAGATGCCAGAGTACACAGGTCCTTTTCCTAATGGTGTGTTGACAAAACTATCCAAGCAACTGTCAATGACCCGCAAACTTTATGGTGGTATCGGACTTTCCGCCAATCAGTGCGGAATAGCTGAAAGAATGTTTGTTATTGGTACCGATGATTTTGAAATGGTCTGTATCAATCCAAAGGTTCTGTCGGTTTCCGATGATTTGGCCAATGACAAAGAAGGATGCCTGTCTTTTCCCGGTATGGCACTCAGGGTAAATCGCCCATTCACGATTGATGTTGAATACCAAGACCTTACAGGCAATGTTGTTCAACAAAGGCTTGACGGAGTGACCGCAAGATGTTACCTTCATGAATTGGACCACATGAACGGTGTGTTGTTCACTGACAGAGTGGGCAAGACTGCCTTAATGATGGCAAAAGAGAAACAGAAGAAACTTAACAAAAAATATCAGAGAATGAAAAATAATGGCTTACTCGTTCGATCCTAAAGACGATGTTGAAACGCAGTGGAAGAAATGGCAGGAAGCAAATCCGCCAGAATCTTTCACCCATGTTGACGAAGAAGAACTCCGTGAGCGCACTATCCGTGAACTAGGATATGTGTCGCAAATGGATGTCAAAGAGTACACGCTCTATCAGAAGTGGTGTGAGGTGCAAGAAAAGTATCCATCGGTACTTGTCAACGATTTGTGGGAAGGCGAAAAACTTGTCCTGAAAGACGAGAAGCAACGCCGTGCTATCGCAGAGGTCAAGGCGAATTTCTGGAATCCTACGGATCCAGATGATTACCTGAAACTTGAACCCGAACTTCTGTACTGTAACAAAGAAGAAGATTTGCCCGAATTGTGGAACTGTATTCGTACATTCTCTTCGACAATGAAGAACAACTCAAACATTGGTCGTAACCTGAATTTCGTGGTGCGCGACAAGGTGACCAAGAAGTATCTTGGTGTGATTTGTATCTCTTCTGACTTCCTTGACTTGACTCCACGCGACAACTATATTGGTTGGTCACGCGAGAAGAAAACACAAGGTGGCATGATTAATCATACGGCTATCGGCTCGACAATTGTTCCGTTGCAACCTCTCGGTTTCAACTATGTCGGTGGCAAGTTACTTGCTCTGTTGTGCCTGTCGGATGAAGTACAAAAACTATGGAAGGCTCTGTATGGCGATATCCTTGTTTCTGTTACCACGACTTCACTGTATGGAAAAACAAAGGCCGGCGGTCTGTCACAGTATGACAACCTCGACCATTGGTTGCCGATGGGCTTTACTTCGGGTTCTGTTTCATTTGAACCGTTGAGTGAAACCCGTTATATGATTCGTGACTGGTTGAAAGAGTATCATACCCGTAAATATTTCGAGTGGTATGTCGCAAAGAAACCATCAGGTCAACCACATAAGCGTGACCACAAAAACAGGTCACATTCGTTTACCTATTCGAAACTGAAAATACCAAAAGAACTTATCCGTTCTGAACACGCTCGAGGCATTTATTGGGCACCCCTGTATGATAAGAGTGCCGAATTCTTGCGTGGCGATTGTGAAGAAACCGATTTGACGAAATTGATGGATACAAGTGTCGAAGCATTGACTGATATCTGGAAAAACAAACACGCCAAACCACGGATTAAACAACTGGTCAAGAAAGGTCGCAACAATACCGATACCTTGTTCTATGACGACCTTACCACGCTTTCGTGGGAACAGGCAAAAGAAAAATACCTTGGTCAAGTAGGTCGGTAATAATGAAATAAATCAGTGAAAATTGCTTTACAACGAGCATACATAATAGTATAATAGTCCTATATGCGGTGGTTTCAAACAGGCAGGGGGTCCACCTCTGTCAGGTAGTGAGAATCTATCACACCGCTCCATTCTAACCTCTTGATTTCCAAGAGGTTTTTATTTTTCAGGGAACGCTTGACAGGCAGTGCCGGATAGTGTATCCTGGACCTATAGAATCAATGAGGCACTATTATGTCTTTTACTGTAGAGTCTAAATCTCAGCTTGCTAAACTTATGGCAACTGAAAATTTGACCGTTGTTCACCAAAAACTTAGCACTGCTATGTTTGATGTGCAAAACCGCACTTTGTATCTTCCTATCTGGCAAGATATGTCTGGCTTTTTGTATGACCTTTTCACAGGTCATGAAGTTGGCCACGCGCTCTATACTCCCGAAGAAGGCCTGCATACGGCAATTGTTCTCGAAAACAAAGGACGCCATTACAAAGCGTTCTTGAATGTCGTGGAAGATGCCCGTATTGAGAAAAAAATCAAACGCCGGTATCCCGGTCTGAAATCTTCGTTCCGTAAAGCATATGCTGAATTGCTTGAGCGTGACTTTTTCGGTCTCCGCGGCCGCGATGTCGATAATCTGCCGTTTATCGACCGTCTTAACATTCATACCAAAACCCAAATGTATGTCGAATTCAGCGATGAAGAGCAATCATTTGTCGACCGTGCTTTCGAGCTCGAAACTTGGGATGATGTCGTTAAATTGGCTGATGAAATCTACGCCTACTCCAAGGTCGAGCAACAAGGTCTCTTTGAAACGCCGGATGCTCTTCCTGAAAAAGACGATTACGGTCAACCCGATGGCGACCCTGATTTTGGCGGTGACAGCGACTATTCGCTTCCGTCGGATGACGGTGATTCCAATTCTGATGAACCTGGTGATGAATCTGGTGATGAATCTGAATTTGGTGAATCTGGTGATGCCGATGATACTGGCGAACAGAATGAATCTGGCGAAAATGCAGAAAGTGGCACCAAGTCGGATGAAGAAGACGGCCAAGGTGAAGATGGTGACGGCGAAGGTTCTGGTGAATCTGATGCCGATGAACAAGTTGAAGGCAAAGGCACCAACAATTCTGTAGCTGATGAAAAAGATACTGCTGCGGATGCTTCAGAAGGCGATACCGACGGTGACCCCGACTTCGAACCTTCGTGTGAAACCGACGATAACTTCCGCCAAAACGAGCGTGGCTTTGTTGACCCGCGTTGCCGTGAATACAAGTACATTGCGGTTCCCAAAGTTGATGTGAAAAAAGTCTGGACTCCTTATGCTCGAGTCCAAGAACAGATGAATGCCTGTTGGGGTCCCGACGGTATCTTCCCTGTTTCGCGTGACCGTGCTCAGACCTTGGTCTCCAAATTCAAACACAAAAACGACCGTTTCGTGGCCATGCTTGCCAAAGAATTCGAAATGAAGAAAGCCGCCAAGTCGTTTGCAAAGGCGAAAATTGCTGACTCTGGTGATATCAATCTCGGCAAACTGGCGGGGTACAAGTTTGATGAAAATATTTTCCGCAAAGTGACTCGGGTGCCCAAAGGCAAGTCCCACGGTTTGATTCTTCTGCTTGACGGCTCTGGCTCGATGCGCAACAATATGCCCGGTTCTATTGAACAGATTTTGGTACTGACCATGTTCTGCCGCAAAGTGAACATTCCGTTCCGTGTGTTCTCGTTCAATAACAAATCCGCTGTGATTGCCGGTGACCGTAAACAGAATCCTAATGATGTCGTTGCTGGCATAAACGAAAAAGCATTTTCGTATGATGAAGGTGAGTTTCGTACCTCCGATATGGTTCTGCGCGAGTACTTGAGTTCGGATATGTCCACTCAAGAATTCAATAGCGCTTTCCAAAACATGATTCTTCTGAAAGAAGCTTTCGAATACTGTAGTCCCATTCATCTGCCTTACAGTGAAGGCCTGTCGAATACTCCTTTGAATGAAGCTATCATTGCTCTGCAACCGATTATGCTTGATTTCAAAAAGTCTAAAGGTCTTGATATGACCAATCTGGTTGTTGTCCATGACGGCGATGCCGATAGTATCAAAGGTGCCATAATCAACGGTCAAGAGTCTTACATTGATAGTGATAACCAAAATGTTTTCTTCAATGACACCAAGCGCAAGTATCAAGCTAAAGTCAAAAGTAAACACAAATACGCTATCACTCAAAACCAAGCTTTCACCCATGTCGTTTATGACTGGTTCAAAGCAACCACCGGTTCGAAGATTGTCGGTTTCTACATTGTTCCGACCAGGGACATCAAGAATACCCTAATCAATAACTATCGCTTTGACGATTTGAATACGCTCAAAGGCCGTATGTATGATTCTAACGGTGCAATTCGATGGAGTGATACGAATCTCGCCGCTCAGGAACTGGTCAAAAAAATGCGTAAAGATAATTATCTGGCTACGCAATATCCCGGTGCTGATGCTTTCTACATGATTCTCGGCGGTACCGACATGGTCGGTTCTGATAACGAAATTCAGATTGACGGCAAAGTGACGGCCAGTAAATTGAAAAATGCTTTCATTAAAATGAACCAAAAGCGTGTGGTTTCGCGAGTTCTGGTGAGTAAGTTCATTGAGAAGATTGCCGTCTAATCGTAAGCCCTTGATTCCTAAGGGCTTAATAGTTGAAAATAATGCTTGACAAACGCGCCCGGATGCAGTATCCTGGTACCATAGAGTCCTAACTGAAGGTTATTATATTATGAATCGCAATGAAAAACGCGAGCTTTTTCTGAAAACTCTCGCAGCTCTCGGTAAGTCCGAAGTTTCAAAAGCCGACATTAAATCGGTTGCTACACAAGTCGGCATAGGTAGCACTTCTTGGTTTACCAAGGCAGGCACCCGAGTCGGTCACGGCAAGTACCGTGTTCCCGAATCTCTGCCTACTGGCGCCGTGACTGCAAAAGTTCGGAAGCCGCGCGCTTCGAAAGTGCCGAAACCGGTTGCTCAAACTGTCGAAATGTCCGCACAGGTTGTGCCGATTAATCGCGAAGTTGAGCGTTCTGGTCATCACATTCAAAATGTGACTACTGACCTCGATAACACCAATCTGGTGCCCAAGGTCTATAAAAATTATGTGCCGTTCGGCAATTTCACCGATGTTTTGTCTATTGTCGAATCAAACCGGTTCTTCCCTGTTTTCGTTTCGGGTCATTCTGGTAACGGTAAGACCATGTCCATCGAACAGGCTTGTGCTTACGCCGGTCGTAAATTCATCTGCGTGTCCATGACTCCTGAAACCGATGAAAGTGACCTGCTTGGTAACTTTGTTCTGGTTGACGGCAATATGGAATGGCGTGACGGGCCGGTGACTACCGCCGCTCGTGTCGGTGCCGTTCTCTGTATTGACGAAATTGACTACGGTGCTCAAAATCTTTCCTGCTTGCAACGGGTGCTCGAAGGCAAACCGTTCATGCTCAAGAAGAAAGGCGAAATCATTACTCCGGCTCCTGGTTTTACCGTGTTCGCGACTGCTAATACCAAAGGTAAAGGTTCGGATGACGGTCGTTATATGTTCACCAATGTCCTTAACGAAGCGTTCCTTGAGCGATTCCGTACCACCATGGAACAAGAGTGGCCGCCGGTTGCTGTCGAGAAGAAAATCATCCGCAAAGAAATGGATGCGGTTGGTCGCTCGAACAATGACTTTGCCGACAAACTGGTCGAATGGGCAGATGTGGTGCGTAAAGCGTTTGTTGAAGGCGCTTGCGATGAAGTGATTTCCACCCGCCGTCTGGTGCATATTGTCGAAACCTACGGTATCTTCGGCGACAAAATGAAGGCAATTGGACTCTGCCTTAACCGCTTCGATGATGATACCAAGGCAAGTTTCCTTGATTTGTACACCAAAGTTGATGCCGAGTCTGCTCAGAATACCGCACCGACTTCGGCACAATCCAATCCCGGTGAAGAATGCAATTCTAACTAAAACCTCAGTTTATTACCTGAAAGGCCATTGACATATCAGTGGCCTTTTAGTATTATCCACTATAGACTTTTGGGAGCCCTGAATCGCCTCCCATACCCAAGTCTTGACAAAGCGATTCGATATAACGGAGTTATTAATAATGAGTGCTAAACAAAAAATCCTGAATTACCTTTCGAAGAACAGCTCGTACAACACCCTGACCACCGCACAGGCTCGTTCCCGTTTCGGTATCACCAATGTGTCAGCTCGTATCAACGAACTGCGTGATGAAGGTTATGCAATTTATACCAACACCAAAACCCTTGAAGACGGTCGTAAGATTTCGTTCTACCGTATGGGTACACCAAGCAAGAAAGTTGTGGCCGCTGGTATCGCCGCACTTCGCGCACAAGGCGACCGCGCTTTTGCCTGATAAAGCGTAAAATCAAAGAGAGGAAGTGGATACATAATAGTATCCCTTCCTCTTTTTTGTTATGGAGTTATAATGGAAATTCAAGTAAGTATTGAAGAACTGAAAAAGAAAAAGCTGTTCATCGCTACTCCAATGTATGGCGGTATGAATCACGGCTTGTATATGAAGTCTTGCCTAGATTTGCAATCTGTCATGATGCGTTATGGTGTCGAGTGTAAATTCTCGTTCCTGTTTAATGAATCACTGATTACTCGCGCACGAAACTATCTCGTTGACGAGTTTCTCCGAACCGATTATTCACATATGTTGTTTATTGATTCGGACATCCACTTTAATCCACAAGATGTTGTTGCAATGTTGGCATTGGATAAAGATGTCATTGGTGGTCCATATCCTAAAAAGTCCATCAACTGGGGTAATATCTGTGAAGCCGTAAGGAAGAATCCAAATATCGAACCTCGCGAACTGGAAAATCTGGTTGGTGAGTATGTGTTCAATGTCGTAAAAGGCACGACACATTTCGAAGTGACGGAACCACTGGAAGTTATGGAAATCGGCACAGGATTCATGATGATTAAGCGCGAAGTCTTTGATAAAATGAAGGTTGAATATCCGAGAATTCATTACAAACCAGACCATGTTGGTCAGGCTAATTTTGATGGCTCGCGATACATTCATGCCTTCTTTGATACCGTCATTGATTACACCGATAGTATTACTGGTGGCGGATCCGACCGTTATCTGTCAGAAGACTATATGTTCTGCCAGATGTGGCGTAAGATGGGTGGTCAAATCTGGCTGTGCCCATGGATGAAAACACAACATATCGGCTCGTATGCCTTTACAGGTAATATGCCTGCCGTTGCGAACTACACAGGTAAATTATGATTGTTGGACTTGTAGGCTTTATCGGTTCTGGAAAAGGAACTGTTGCTGACATCATGACTACTGAACATGGTTTCAGTAAAGAAAGCTTTGCGGGTGGGGTGAAGGATGCGGCCTCAGTCATTTTTGGCTGGGACCGCAAACTCCTTGAAGGTGACACGGAAGAGTCACGCGCATGGCGAGAAACACCAGATGAATACTGGTCTGAAAAATTAGGTTACTCTCTGACGCCTCGGTATGCTCTGCAACTTATGGGTACCGAAGCTGGTCGAAATGTATTCCACAAAAACCTGTGGGTGCATAACATGGAAAGACGGTGTGACCCTAAACGGAATTATGTGATTGCTGATGTTCGGTTCCCGAATGAAATCGAAGCAATCAAGAAAGGTGGCGGAATGATTATTCGTGTCCGTCGTGGTACTGACCCTGTGTGGTTCCAACTCGCAGAGAAAGTGAATAAGGGGCAACTCGCTCATAGTGAAATGTATAATGCCTATCCTGATGTCCATTTTTCGGAATGGGCGTGGATTGGTAGTGATTGCGATGCGGTAATCTACAACGATTTCGACCTTGAGGGGCTTGCAATGAATGTGAAGAGTGTGTTATACTCTTTTTTAATGAGGAAAAACAATGAAACTATCTAATGAAACCCTTGCCGTTCTGAAAAACTTTGGTAATATCAATCAAGGACTTCTTTTCAAACAAGGCAAGACTTTGAAAACCGTGTCTTCACACCGCAACATCCTTTCTGAGGCGACTATCACCGAAGAAATTCCTGCTGAGTTTGGTGTGTATGACTTGAACAACTTCCTGTCCGTTGTGTCGCTTCATAAAGATGAACCGACTTTTGATTTCGACTCGCACCATGTCGTTATCGTAGGCAACAAAGGTCGTAGCAAAATCAAGTATCGCTTCTGTGAAGCTAACATGATTGTCACACCGCCAGACAAGCAAATCAACATGAAGGATCCTGAAATCTCGTTCAGTCTTTCCGCTGAAGATTTCGACTGGGTTCTCCGCGCGGCTTCTGTACTGTCTTCACCGCACATTGCAGTGGAATCCGATGGTACGAAAATCAACATCGTGACCCTTGACCTGCAAAACGATTCGGCACACACCGACTCCCTTGAAATTGCAGATGGTAATGGCGACAAGTATCGCATGATTTTCAAGACTGAAAGCCTGACCAAACTGATGGCAGGTCCGTATGAAGTCAAGATTGCGGCCGCTGGTGTCGCTCACTTCAAGAGCACCAAAATGGACCTGCAATACTGGGTCACAACTGAAACTGGTTCCAAATTCGAGAAGGCTTAATGCCTTCTCACCTTTTTAATATGTTGACTGTGAGGAACTATGGAACATTTATTGTGGACGGAGCAATATCGTCCTAAAGCTATTGACGATTGTATTCTTCCTGAACGACTGAAAACTCCGTTCAAAGAGTATGTAAAACAGAAACAAATCCCCAATCTCCTTTTGCATGGTGGTGCTGGTGTCGGTAAGACAACTGTTGCCAAAGCCATGTGTCTGGAGATTGGTTGTGATTACATGGTTATCAACGGTTCTGATGAATCTGGTATTGATACATTCCGTACCAAGATTAAGAACTACGCTTCTTCAATGAGCCTGACAGGTGGTCGTAAGGTCATTATCATTGACGAGGCCGATTACCTGAATCCCAACTCTACGCAACCTGCTTTGCGTAATGCCATTGAAGAGTTTGCTAGCAACTGTACATTCATCTTCACCTGTAACTACAAATCCCGAATCATTGACCCGTTACATTCTCGATGTGCGGTGATTGACTTCACGCTCAAGAAAGACGAAAAGGCCAAGGTCGCCGGACAATTCTTCAAGCGTGTTCAAGGTATCTTGGCCACCGAGAAAGTGGAATATGATGATAAGGTCGTGGCAGAACTGGTCAAGAAATACTTTCCTGACTTCCGCCGTGTAATTAACGAACTGCAAAGATACTCGAAATTCGGCAAGATTGATACGGGTATTCTTTCGCAAATCGAAAATGTCCAAATCGGCGAAGTGATTAAGCACATTCGAGAAAAGGACTTTACTGCAATCCGTAAGTGGGTTGCGGCTGGCGATATTGACCCTGCTACACTGTTCCGCCAAATCTATGACAACCTGTATGATGTCCTGAAACCTCAGAGTATTCCACAGGCGGTTGTGATTCTGGCTGACTATCAGTACAAACAGGCTTTCGTGGCAGATGCCGAAATCAATCTGGTTGCTTGCTTGACTGAATTGATGGTGTCATGTGAATTCAAATGATTGACACCATTGATATCCTAGGGCGAATGGGTGAAAAGATTGTCGCCAACAAATTGCGCGAACAAGGCCGTATGGTAACAGAAGCCATTGACCATTTTGACCGTGAAAAGGACATGATGGTTGATGGCGCACTGGTCGAAATCAAGACACAACAACCGTTCTTTGTACAAAACGCTTTCAGCTTCCGTAGTAATCAACTGCGGAAGTGTTCGAGCGTGGATGAACTGTACTTTGTTTCTGTGCCACCAGTTATCAAACCCGATTACAAGTGGGGTGGCTGGATTTTCAAGGTGGATCCAAAGAACTTCACGACAAGGTCGTATCGTACCAAGGGTGGCATTGATATGGTTCTGGTTGATATCGAACAACCAGCCGTGGTGCCATTCCTGAAAATGTCAGAACAAGAGATTGCCGAATTGGTCAAGTACGCAAAATCAGCCTATTCGGAAAGATGAAGTATCCTGATAGTCAATACATGAAGAAGGCACTGGACTGGAACAAAGTGTTCAGTTTATTGAAAGCCCTTCAAAGTGACAAATTCAACGAAAAGACGATGCGGTTTGTGAAGTCCGATATCATTTCGATGGCTATTCAGGACTTCTCTAATAGCAAGTTTAAGTATGTTGACAGAACAGGATGTGATTTTCTTTTGCCCAAAAAGAAACTCCGTGTCGAATTGAAGTGCGGTGAGTGTATGTACCCCAAGCGAATAGAGTACACCAGAGGTATCAGAGTGTACAACAGTCATGGTGGTCACACAGGTGACCTGCCACATAACTTTGACTATTTACTGGTGGTAGAAGCGGGCAAGGCAGGCGTCATTTCGTATGATGCTCTCCTGCCCTATGTGACCAATGTAAGTGATGGAAAGATGGCCAGAATTCATATGGATGCCATTGACATTATTGCAGAGTCCAAAGACTTCAAGAGAACCGCACTATCACTGGAGTCTGCGTACAATGGCATGGTTCTCAATACTATTGATGAATTCAAACTAAATTATGGATGAAAAATGAGCAGCCCTTTTGATTATGTAAACCAGATTATGCAAGGTAAGAAACAACTGATTGTGGATGAACAGTCGGAGAAGGACTATGTGCCTTTCCTTGTGAACCGCAGCCTGTCCTACCACAAAGATTGCATCATGTTTGCCAATGAAATGAACCGTCGCCACTTCATGGACAAAAAGATGCAAAATGATTTTCTTCTAAATACCGTCAGGTCCCAAAAGAGACCTTTTGCGAAGTGGGTTAAACCTGAGAAAGGTGAAGATTTAGAATGTATCAAAAAGGTCTTCAACTTCTCTGACGCACGAGCCCGAGAGGCTGTGCGTCTGCTCTCCGAACAGCAAATCCAAGAACTAAAACAAAAAACCGATATCGGTGGATTAGGGAAGAAATGACATGGTAGATTTGAACAATTTTATTGAGGTATCTCTGAATGAAGGTGACGATTTCCTCAAGGTTAAAGAAACACTGACACGCATTGGTGTGTCCTCGCGGAAAGACAAGGTACTGTATCAGTCATGTCACATCCTGCACAAACAAGGTCGATATTACATTGTACACTTCAAAGAGCTGTTTGCTCTTGATGGTAAGCCAAGCAATATCTCCGAAAATGATATTCAAAGACGTAACACAATTGCCAACCTGCTCGAGGAATGGGGCTTGCTTTCTATCCTCAACAAGAGTATAATTGGCGAAGATGTAGCACCACTGCACCAGATTAAAATTATTTCGTACAGAGAAAAAGACGAATGGGAACTGGTCGCAAAGTACAATATCGGTAAGAAAGTACGGGTGTAAAATGAAAGAGAACGCTATCAAGTTGAAGAATAAGTACACTGGAGATATCGTTTTCACATTAGAGTATGACAAATATCTGGAACATTTCGGACATAAATTGATTGATGTTTTTTATGAAAATTACCCAAGGAGATTATTCAAGGTAAATCGTGACGCCTTTGATATTATTGAATGATGAAACAAAAATTTGTTGATGCACATATGCGAACAGCGGAAAATTATGCTGGTTTATCTTCCGCTCGAAGACTGAATGTTGGTTGTATCATTGTAAAAGAAGACAGTATTATTGGCTTCGGTTACAATGGTATGCCGACAGGTTGGGATAACAACTGTGAACATCGAGAAGAAACCTATGACGAAAGGGATACTATTATTAGTGATAGTGGAGACTGGACATATGACTCTACTACCAAAAAGTACAGTAGATTGAAGACTAAACCAGAGGTTCTTCACGCAGAAAGTAATGCACTAATGAAAGTGGCCAGGTCCACAAACTCCTCAAATGGCGCAACGCTATTTGTGACTCATGCACCATGCATAGAGTGTGCTAAGCTGATTCACCAAGCTGGCATCAAGACTGTATATTACAAAAACAACTATCGCGATTTTAATGGTATCAATTTCCTTGAGAAATGTGGTATCACTGTTGAACACACTGGAGAATGAAATGATTACTGGATTTACTTGTTCGACCTTTGACCTGTTTCATGCGGGCCACAATATGATGTTGAAAGAGGTGAGAGAACAATGTGATTTTCTGATTGTTGGGTTGCAAACCGACCCGACTATTGACAGGCCCAATTCCAAGAACAAACCTATACAATCTCTTTTCGAGAGGTATATGCAGTTGAATGGTTCCCGATATATCGACCAAATCATTGTGTACCAGACTGAAGCTGACCTGGAAAATTTCATGAAAGTTCTGCCTATCAATGTGCGATTCCTCGGTGAAGAATACAGAGGAAAAGACTTTACTGGCAAGGCAGTTTGTGCCGACCGAGGCATCAAAATCGTGTACAATTCCAGAAATCACAATTTCAGTACGACCGATTTGCGGGTGCGTACTTGGCAAGGCGAAGAAAATAGTGCAAAAAAACAAAAGGAACTCCTGAATGGATAAAGTATTTCACGATGTAAAACGATTCATGATAGCAGCTGGTCAGAGAGCAGATACCAAGATGGATGCAAGTGACTCGCAGTGCCGTCTGTATAAGAACCTGATTGGTGAAGAATTCAACGAGTTTCAAAATGCATACGAGGCCCGTGATGATGCGGAAATCCTTGATGCGTGTTTCGACATGATTTGGGTTATTGTTGGCTATATGCACTCACGCGGTTGGGATTGCGAAGAGGTGTGGGAAGAAGGTGCCAAGAGTAACCTGATTAAAATCGACCCAGTTACAGGTCTGGTTCGGCGCCGTGAAGACGGTAAGATTCTAAAACCTGAAGGCTGGCAAGCACCGGACTTCGAACAGTTCCTGTGATTTGCTGAACATCAATCTAAATTG